>Ga0302140_10002796_pt1 | contig 22565 bp, 18 predicted proteins | sample I_Bog_E1_1_FD_202095 | JGI IMG/M metagenome (GOLD analysis project Ga0302140, IMG submission 202095) | Peat permafrost microbial communities from Stordalen Mire near Abisko, Sweden - I_Bog_E1_1 | ecosystem: Environmental > Terrestrial > Soil > Wetlands > Peat | place: Sweden: Abisko, Stordalen... | reverse complement strand
GATGCCAGCCTCAAGAAGCGGGTCAGTCGAATGCTGGTGGGTTGCTTTGCCCAGCGATGTCATGGCGGCAATCATGTCGAGCACGATGGAAAGCCCCGAACCCTTCCAGTATCCGATGGGCAACGGGCGCAGCGACTGCTCGATGGCGGCGGGATCGCGCGTGAGGTTACCTTCCAGGTCGAAGCCTCCATCCAGCGGCAGCAACTCACCGCGCATCCGGTAGCTTTCCAGCGTGCCATAGGAGAACTGCGACATTGCCATGTCGAGTACGACATGGCCTTTCTCGCGCGGCACGGCGATGACCAGAGGGTTATTGCCGATGCATGGCTCGGCCCCGCCCCATGCGGGGAGATTGGGCATGGTGTTGGTCCAGCAGATGCCGATGAACTCTGCCTCAGCAGCTTGCCAGCCGTAAGCGCCGCCGCGCATCCAGTGATTGGTATTGCCTAGGCTCACGTATCCCACGCCGTGCTCCCGGCTTAGTTCCATGGCTCGGCTCATGCAAGCCTGCGCATTCAGATTACCGGGGCCTTTGCAGCCATCCCACCGCTCAAGAGCGCCGAAACCTCCGAGCCGTTTTGGCTCTGCCTGGACATCGATGCAGCCATTGCGCACCATGGCGACAAAGCGGGGAAAGCGATTGATGCCGTGCGTATAGACGCCGTCGCAAGTGGTCTCGGCGAAGAGCCGCGCACAGGCTTGGGCTCGGCCGGCGGAGAAGCCGATTTTGCCAAGGGCGCCGGCGAGGGTCTCTTGCACTTCTTCAAAGGAGATGCGGGTCATTTGGATGTCCGAGGAAGGAATGTATGAGCGTATGCAGCTAGCCCTTTAGCGTCACGGTGATCTTCCGCGCGTCACCGCCGGCAGAAGTGATCGCTATCTCGCCGGTGGATTTCTTGCGGATGCTTTTGAACTTTTCGCCCCACTCGACCAGGACCAATGCGTCGGGAGTCAACAGTTCGTCCAGGCCGAGGGTTTCAAGCTGGCGCTCGCCTTCAAGCCGGTACACGTCGAGGTGAAAGAGCTTTACGAGCTTGCCGTCTTTCGAGCCATCGTACTCGTGAATGAGCGTAAAGGTGGGGCTGGTGACCTCGTCTGCCTCGGCGGCGTCGAGAGCCTGGGCAATGCCCTTCACCAGCGTCGTCTTGCCGGTACCCAGGTCGCCGCGCAGAATGAGCAACTGCGGGGGCGCGAGCAGGTTAGCCAGCTTGCGGCCCACCTCGATGGTGTCAGCGCCGCTTTGGGTGGTGAACTGGTGAATCCGGCCCTCGGCCTCTTGAATTGTGCCCGCGGCGTTGCTCATTTGGCTACCTCATCCTGGGCTGTTGCCAGTGACGACTCCCCCGACAGCCCCTGCAACCAAACATACCCGGTATGACCACAAGAGTGAAAGCGAAAAGCCCGAGAAAAATGCACGAGAGTGTCAGTGGCCAGTAACGTGTGCTGATCGGCATCTTGAACGGCCAGGTCCGCGGCCAAACCATGGAGGTAAACTGCCGCTTCGACCGCCCGTGCGGAGTCGGCGGGATACTGCGCCAGCAACCCGGCCACCAGCCCCGTGAGCAGGTCGCCGCTGCCCCCTTTGGCCATAGCGGGATTGCCGGAGGTATTCACAGCCACGCTGCCGCCGGGGTGGGCGATGAGCGTGCGCGCGCCCTTGAGCACCAGGGTGACGCCCATGCGCTGGGCAAAGCCGCGTGCAACCTCAAGCCGGTTGGCCTGCACCTCCGCTATGGGAATGCCCGCGAGCCGCGCCATCTCGCCGGGGTGCGGTGTGAGGACCAGCGTGCGGCCTTTGGCGAGTCGCGCCAGAAGTTCCGGCTGGGTGGCCAGGATATTGAGCGCGTCTGCGTCGATGACTGTTGGGATTTTGGTGGCGGAAAGCAACCCAGTGGTGAACTGGATCGTGTCCGGGCTTTGCCCCAGGCCAGGACCGATGGCCAGGACTGTTTTGCCAATCATGAGCGCCGCCAGAACTTCGGGGGCCAGGTTGCCTGCCGCGATCTGCCCGGCGGGGGTTCCCGCGAGGGGAAAGGTCATGAGCTCCGGAGCAACTGCTGCTACCAGCGGCAGCGCCGGGGCTGGTACCGCAGCGGTGACCAGGCCTGCGCCGGAGCGTAGCGCTGCCAGAGATGCCATGGACGGCGCGCCCGTACGGCCACCTGACGATCCCAGCGCTCCACCCACTACCAGAACGTGGCCGAAGCTGCCTTTGTTGGCAGAGGCTGTACGCGGAGCCTGAGTAAGCGCGAGCGCCGAGCCGGCCCAATGCAGGTTGAGTTGGGAGACGATGGCGGCTTCGGGTGAGCCGATGGACGCCACTACGATGGGCTGGTCCCAGCGCCGGGTTAACTGGCCAAAGGCATGGACCGGCTTGGGAGCGGTAAAGGTGATGACCGCATCGGAGGGAAAGACATCGCCGGCGACGGTGGCGCTGGTCTCGTCGGCTGGCCAGCCGGAGGGCAGGTCGACGGAGAGTACGGGCGCGTGGCAGGGCTTGAGCCACTCCAGCGCCGCAAGGGCGAGGCCCTTGAGTGGCGGCTTGAAGCCCGTTCCCACGACGGCGTCGACGATCAGATCGGCGTCGAGAGCGCTGTTGTGGAGGGCAAGGTCTGCTGCCGCCGTGACAATGTGGATGAGACCGTGCGGAGGGCAGGTCAGTTCGTGCCAGGCCTGGGCAGCATCGCCGGTAAGTTCACTGGGCGCGGCCAGCAGTAAGGTGGTTACGTCGAGGCCGGCGGCTGCCAGTAGGCGGGCGGCCATCATGCCGTCGCCGCCATTGTTGCCTCGGCCGCATAAGACCGTGACGCGGCGGGCGCGGGGAAACTGCGTTTGGGCGAATGCCGCCACGGCCGCCGATGCGGTGCGCATCAGATCGAGCGAAGGCACCCCGAAACGCTCGGTGGTGACGCGATCACAGGCTTGCATCTCGGCTGCGGAGAGAATGTCCATTGCAACCATGGTAGAGCAAGAGAGGGAACTGGTGTCTCAGAAGAATTAATCTGCAAGATTTTGAAAATATTGGAGGGGAGGGGGGATTATTTATTTGGTAAACAGCGGAACAGAGATCAAGTTGCCAACATCTCGCCGCGGCTCCTCGACTCTCTGGAAACGAATGCGCCGGCCAGGAACCGAGAAGATGAGGCGGCAAGAGCAAGGGCGCATCGGCTATTCCAGCTCTAGGCCAGCCGCAAATAAGGTGGGAGTTCGCTCGGCTCCGCAGGAGCATGGCTATCGAATATGGACTTCTGTTCTTGACGATACTGGGGAACAAACCCTTGGGCGAATGTCGTGGTACTCACGGGGCCAGAGTAGTCCAGGGCTGACCATACGCTTCTTTGCTCACGAAATGAGCCACCTTCGCGTTTGCTGCGCGACCGGTCTGCCGCAAAATTTCCCCACAATCCGCTCCATCCTATCCACCTTGTCTCGCATCCGCTTCTTAAGAACTTTGGTGGGACATGACCTAACACCTTCCCGTCTAGTGCAAAGGGTCCCTTGCAGGTATCGTCACTTATATCTACTGACTTTTCCAGGACCTCTTGAATTCGATCTTGTCGAGCCAGGCCTCCATGGAAAATCTCACTGCCGCGCCCTATACGTTTGTGTGGGTTTGCCGATATTAGATATGCAGAGTTCCGGTTCCGAGGCCAAATACAGTGAAAAAGATGAAAAGTCTCAGAGATATGAAAGACGAAAGTGGCAGTGTACTCGTACTGACCGCTCTGAGTTTCGCAATGCTGACTTCATTCTTGGCAATTGCTATCGATATAGGCTCGATCTACGAATCTCAGCGCCAGTTGCAGACGCTTGCCGACTCCGCCGCAATGGCGGCAGCGCTGGAGGTCAACTCATGCGGCGCGACCCACGGCTGCGCCGTGATGCAAACCGCCGCGACAACGGCGTTGACAGAGGGCGGAACCGCGGCGCCAGCCATATTCCTGCAATGTGCGGCGGCGTCCGGCACGGGCTTGCTCCTGACGATCAACAACGGCCCCTGCTCGCTGGGTGCCACCGATCCAAATAACGGGAATACAAATTACGTTGAAGCTGTGGTTACTGAGAACAAGCCAACCTACTTTGCGCGAGTTTTCGGCATTTCCACGGTCCTGATCTCAGCCCGGGCGGAAGCCGGCACTGCATCCTCATCTAGCTCCGGTCCCTGCTTCGATGTCACAGGAACTTCCGGCCAAACCTTGACGCTGAACTCGGGCGCCAGCATCACGGATGGCCCGGGTTCCAATTGCGGCGTCCAGGTCAACTCGAGTGGGACACCCGCAGTCATGGAGGACAGTGGCGCCACAGTGAACGTCGGTTCCTATAATGTTCACGGAGCCGTCACAAATAACGGTGGAACGTATACTCCCGCGCCCACAACAGGCGCGCCGGCGGTGTCGGATCCTTTCGCGGCGGAAATTTCTGCCGGAACCCTTTCGACGCCGCCCCAAGGAGCCACTCAATCCGTTAGCACCGTCAGTGGCACCACGACGTTGTCACCCGGCTACTATCCAAACGGCATCAATTTCAACGGGAGCGGATACACGGTAACCCTCGACCCCGGCGTGTATTTCATGGGTGGCGGCATCAACGTCGGCGGCGTAACGCTCAATGGAACTGGCGTGACGATCTATATGGCCAGTGGGCAGCTCAACATGAATAGCGCCTCAAACATTAATCTCACTGCACCAGCGACTGGTGATACTGCCGGGCTGGTGATCTGGCAGCCTGCAAGCAACACCAGTCAGATGAACCTGGATTCGGCCTCCAGTTCGAGTTGGGCAGGCGGAATCTACCTTCCCAGCGCGCAGCTTACCCTGAATGGCGGCAGCACTGCAACCGCCTACGGTTCCGTGGTTGCGCAATCCGTGATGGTAAATTCAGCCATTTCCCTTAGTTGCTCTTCAATGCCGGGTGGAACTTGCCCCGGCGGTAGCGGCGGTAGTGGCAACGGCTCGACAAGCACCGCATTGGCTGAGTAGACGATGAAACTCCTTGCGCATCTCCACGTCCTCTGTAAAGCCGAACATGGCGCAAGCCTCATCGAGTTGGCCCTTGTGACTCCGATTCTGCTGCTGCTCATGATTGGGGCCGTCGACCTGGGCCGTGCATATTATGTGGGCCTCGAGGTCGCGAACGCCGCACATTCTGGTGCAGAATACGGATCGCGGAATCCCAGTAATACGGCCGGCATCACCGCGGCAGCCCGGCAAAGCGCTCCGAATTTGCCGAACATGATTGTGAGCGCGCCAGCATGGGGCTGTGAATGCAGCGATGGCAGTTCGTACTCCGCAAGCTGTACTGTTACGCCAACGTGTACGGCAAGCTCGAGTCGGGGCGCCAATGTGGTTCATAGGGTACAAGTAACAACTTCCTCAGCCTATAACCCATTGATGCCTTGGCCTTACATCCCAAGCTCTGTCACCTTGTCCAACACGGCTACGGTACGCGGCAATTAGCAAGACGCATTTTGGAACAGATGTGCGCTGTTGAGAGTATGTTGAAGGATCAAGATGCAAAGTTTAAAGAGCCTCGTTTGTGACGAAGACGCCGCCGAACTGGTGGAATTCTCCCTTGCTGCCACGATCGTCTTCATGTTGATCTTCGGTATCATTGAACTCTGCCTGGTCATGTACACAGGCAGTTTTGAAGCGATGGCCGCCCAGCAAGCAACCCGATATGCCATGGTGCGCGGTTCGGATTGGACAACTTCCTGCGCGTCGGTGAGCAGCTTTGGCTGCAAGGCTTCGGCGGCCAACGTGCAAAACTACGTATTGAGCTTGGCGCACCCCGGCATCAACTTAACGGCAAGCAATATCGCAGCCACCTGGCTAACTACAACTGCGACCGGCGGCACATGCCTGCAATACAGTCAGGGATGCCAGGTAGAGGTGACGGTTAGTTATCCGTTCCAAGTGAATATTCCATTCTTCCCCTCCGTCTCCATTCCTCTCTCCAGCACCTCGATCGAGACAATTCAAAATTAGTGTTGCGGGTGGCTCAGGTCTGACTATTCACAAATAATTGGGTACCCCAGGTCTCGCCTTAGAGACCTGGGATGCAAGGAGGATAGCCGGGCGATGCTGCGGTGCTGCCTGAGATTCATTCGCGGCGACACGACTGCATTTCCACGTCGGAGTTTTACCCCCTTTTCCTTCGTCCTCCGCACTACCCAATGTCGCGCAAGTAGAGCCGCACCATGGTCTGGTTCAGCAACTGGTGCGCAATCTCGCCAAAGGTGATCGGCCCGGTAATGTCACCGGTCTTCTTGCCTTCGAGCTGGCCGTAGAGGTAGTTCAGGATGCAGTTACAGGCAAATCCGGGTTGCTGCTCACCGGAGGCAATGGCCTGGCCAAAGGCGCTCGAGTAATCTCCAACCGGTTTAGCAAACCGATAGTCCACGCCGGGAAACACTGGGGCATACATCTGCACCGTACGAGCAGCGGGATCCACGCTCTGGAAAGAGACGTTGATAGAGCTTCCGTTGTAGTCTCCCACCAGCGGAAACTCCGTTGGAATTCGCTTCTCGTAGATATAGTCCGCCAGGTTGACCGGCTTGCCGCCAATGACACATTCGGTCGCGCAAAACCCGGCTTTGTCAAAGTGGATCACGTCCCCATTCCCGCTCTCAAAGATGTTGACAATGTCCAGGTCAGCTATCTTGCCGGAGGGTAGCGTTACGTGCATCGCGACACATCTGTCCTCGAACACAGCTCCTGATTTTCCATTGAACACGGCGGGAGAATCGATGCCGATCCGCTCGACTCGAACCCCGGAAACCCAGCCCACAACGGGACGCATCAGGAATCCTTCGAAGTCGGGAGCCTGTTCGGCAAAGACTTGCAGCACCTTGGTTGCAGCCGGCAGCACCAGATGGGTGAAACCGTTGACAGGTGCATCGCGATAGAGTTGAGCGAGGTCGTCCGGGCCGTAGTCGATCGCCTCAGCCCCCAGCGCGAAATCCGGTACTCGGGTTACGTAGATGCGGTCTTCAGCGAACAAGCCGCCTTCTTCCGTCATGAAGTAGGCGATGGTCCCACCTACCCAGTTTCCCTTTGGCAGCTGGCTCAGTGCTTCGCGGCTGCCTGCCAGGAACATTGACTCTCCGGCTGCAATGGCTGCTTGCACCTCCGGGATGGAATGAAGTGTTGCACTTGCGATTACTGACATAACTGCTCCTCACACCTACTTAAGAATTTCGGCCACTTCGATAGCAAATAAGGTCTGGAATTGGGTTAAGAAATCGTGTGTTCTGGCAACGAGTTTCTTTACATTTTCGGGAGACGGATCGTTCTCGTAGCTCGTTTTGTTGTTATGGACCAGCATATTGATGGTTGTTTTGGTTGAATGCAAAGGCTTTGTGCCCGTTACGAACTCGACCCAGACAGGATGATTGATATCGGGAAGCATGAAGCGTTTTCCCCCCTTGAGGCACAATGGCCATATATCGGTTATCGGCATAGTCTGGGCATTGTTCAATATCGGGTTCCACCGCATTTCAAGAAGTAAGATAAGCCCGGTATCCTACCCATAAGAGTGCTTCATCTGTCGATCAAAGGGTGGGAAACCTGACGATAGGCCGCTGATTCCGTATGTGCTGTGATGCGATTTCGCCAGGCGGCAGGCCACCCGCCTCTAGCCTAAAAGAGCTTCCGCCAGTCTCCCTGCGTTCTTGACCAAAGCACGAGAGAATCGAGAATCTCGTCCCGCTGGGCGATTACCGCGGGACCGGGACAGTGTATGTGGTCTGTAATGAACATCGCATGAAACCCGATGCCCATGTCTCCTGCCATATCGCACTTTTTAAGGGGCAGATTGAAAGCGGCACTTAGCCAGCCGTACAGCCGGGCAACAGCTCCGATCTGACCGGGGGTGAGCGCGTCGCCTGGGTTGGCGGCGCACTCGATGCTGAAGTACGACGGACCCTCTTCGGCCATGCTCCGATGACTCGTATCGAGAAACTGACCCAAGCGGCCGCTCCTCTCCACGCCGAAATGCGATGGAAACGGATTACTGGGCGGGACCAGATGGCCAGGAGGCCACTCGGAGCCATCGAAGGTGGAAAGTAGCCCTTCGATGGTGTTCCCGCGCGAGTTGGAGATGTGAAGCACAAGCCCCTTGGGGGTGCCTCGGAAAGGTTTCAAGCGAGACGGATCTTTCACCGGCAGCCATACAGCAGATGGGTACTTCATAAAGGATGATCCCCCTTAACTGGAAATCCCCTCTTTCAGCTCTCTTTCGACCGAATTTTACCACTGATATAAGTTTTTGTAAGACAAAAAATTTCCTTTAGCAGCAGCAAAAATGCACGATTCGCCGGGTTTCCCAAACCTCGTCCGCCGCAGCGAATGAGACCAGGAAAACACGATTAGCTCTCCAAATAGTCATCACTGCATGGGCGGAAAAGCTCCAACACACTGCCCCAACTTCGTCTTCGGGTCGATCGTTATGAGCGACGCGCCCGGCGTTTTATCCATCGCCGGAAGCGGCGGGGCTGCGCTGACGACAACCGCCGTCCCCTTCAGATCGAAATTCACGTGGGCCACGGCTGCGTTCGTATATTGCGAATGCACCTGCTCCGGCTTGATCCCCTGGACGGTGACCGTGTCCAGCGTAATCTCCGTGGTGTGCGCGGCGTCTTTGCCGGCAATCAGCACATCGCCCGGCGTGAGCGAAACAATGTTGCGCAGCGTGATCGCTTTGTAGTCCGGAATGCGGTCGCCCACCACGCCGGGGTCAACAAATCCCTCCACCGTGCCGTTGTTATAGAACGGGCTGATGGCGATCGGTATCCCAACGTTTTTCATGCAGATGTTCTCATAGGTCAGGTCGTGCACCGGACCGCCGCGCGCAGCATTGCTCTTGATGCGGATGCCGCTGGTGGTGCCGTCCTCCGTCAACCCAGCCACCAGCAGGAAGCTGTCGCCGCTGAAAGTCTCGCTACCAATGGACATTCCGTGCCCGTCATAAAAATGATTGTTGAGCACGCTCATGTGGGTCACGCCGGTCTTGACGGCAATGTTATCGTCGCCGTTATCGATCCAACTGTTGGCGATGGTGATGTTGGTCGAGCTTCCCGGATCGATGCCGTCGGTATTGCGCGAATCAACGCCTCGTACCGTCGGCGTCAGCAAATGCACCCCCCAAGCCGTAAATCCGTCCGTGTTGCCCACCGTCACGTGGTAGTTCGGCGAATTGTGCAGCGTAATGCGGTACAGGATAAGGCCGTCAGCATGGTTGGCCGTAATCAGCTTGGTGCTGAAATAGCGCAACTGCTTCGGCTCGGCCGCGCGCGCCATCTGCCACCAGGTGTAATCGTGCCCCATCACCTGCGCGCCACCGCGTCCGTCAATCACTCCATCGCCCATGATGGCGGCGTTCTTCACATTGACGGTGATGAGCGACTTACAGGGCCGGCCCCGCGGCATTGGCGGCGGCATTGGCGTCGTCGGGGGGCGCTTCGCCGCATCCCCCTGGCTTCCCACACCCCCAGCCGTGACGTATTGCGTACTTACATCGCTCATCGTCCCGCAAAGCAACTGCTCCTCGCCCGACGGATTCGGATCATAGTCCTTCGGGTTGCGCGAGCCATAGAGGGTCACGCCCTTGTCGATCAGCAGCGTCACCCCCTCTCTCAGGTCCAGCGAACCTGACAGAAATGCATTCCCCTTACCCCCCGGAGCCAGTTCCACAGCCATTCCCGGCTTACAGGCATCCAGAGCCGTCTGGATCCGTGCCGTGTCCGTCGTCTTTTCAAAGATTTCCACGAGCTTCTCGGCGTCTCCCGACTTTTCCGCCAGCAGGGTCGTGCATGCTGCTGGAATGACGGGTTCCGTCACAGTGCGCGTATCCTGCGCCAATCCTGAAAGTGTCGCCACACATACCATCGTGATACCGGGCATCCAGATTCCATAAATCCGTTTCATTGCCAACCTCTTCTACCTTTTGAACTGTTGGGAATTATAGCCGGGTGCAGATGGAATCCGATTTCACGATAGACCGGAAGTGGCCAGTTGATTGGGAGCGCTGATCGCTTCACCGCGGTTGGGCGCCCTAACCGTCACAAGAAAAATGCCCTACTGCTCGCCCCAGCTCAGCTTGCTGCGCAGCGCCTCAAAGAATCCGCTCTCGCTCATCCGAACCAGATTCACGGTGTGGCTGGACCGCCGGCAGCGCACCTCGTCGCCCAGTTGCAGGGCGACGGCCTGCTGGCCGTCCACCGTCAGCAGCGCCAGATTGGGAATGCCCTCGACCCGCACGGTGAGCGAGGCATCGCCGCGCACCACGATGGGCCGAAGAGTAAGCAGGTGTGGGCAGATCGGCGTCACCACCAGCGCGTCTACATCCGGTGTGAGGATGGGGCCGTTCGCTGCCAGCGTATACGCAGTGGAACCAGTGGGCGTGGAGACGATCACTCCGTCGGCGCGGAAGCGTGCGACTTTCTTGCCTTCCAGCTCGACCGTGAAGTCGCCCATGCGGGCAATATCGCCCTTTGAGACCACTACCTCATTCAGCGCCCGAAAGGTCGCAAGCGGCCCGCCCGCCCGCCATAACTCCGCGTGCAGCATGATGCGCGCGTCGAGAATGTGGCAACCATTGCACCAACCCTCCAAAGTCGAATAGAGGTCGGAGAGCCGGACCTCGGTCAAGAAGCCGAGATAGCCCAGATTGACGCTGAGAATGGGTGTGCCGGTTGCCGCAAAAATGCGGGCAACCGACAGCAGTGTGCCATCGCCGCCCAGCACGATCACCAGTCTGGGCTTCTCGGCGGGCATCTGAGCGCGGTCCACAGCCGGCGCATCCTCGGTGTAGCAACCGCCTTCCAGGTCCAGCAGCGGCTCAAACCCGCGTTGGCGCAGCCAGCCGATCAACTCTGGCAGCAGACGGGTGAGCTCTTCCTTATGCGGCTTGCAAACGATTGCGACGCGTACCATGCGGTCTCAGTGTAACGGATTGGGCCGGGAAGTATCCTGCTCCGCATCCAAAGCAGAAAGGGTGGATTCTCCCCTTGCGGGAAAATCCACCCTTGACTTGCTTAAGACTTCGACTGCACTCAGGTTCCGTTCTTAGGCTGAAACCAGAACATGTTCCTCAGTCAACGCCGGCTCGGTCTCGGCAGCCTGCTCCACGGTCAAGCTCAACAGCGACTTCACCACATCCGCGGCGCTATAGGATGTACGGCCCGGCGCAAGAAACTGCGCTACCGTGTTCAGGTCGTCGCCCACGGTTACCAGCGCCGGCTCCACGCCTTCATCCTTGCGCGTCTGCGCGTGACCGATATTGGCCATCAGCGCATTGCAAAGGCACTTTCTACCCACCGTGTCTTCGATTTTGCCGCCCTTGGATACATAAATGTCCACGGGTTCGGCTGAGCAGCGGTATCCAATATTGCCGCTCGGATTCGCGTAGGGCTCCCGCAGGTAACCCAGATCGCATACCCGCTTGCGCGCCGCAGCCACGTCCGCATCTGAATACGAGCCTTCCAGTTGAGCCACCTTGAACGGAAATCCCGTTGGCGAAGCCAGAGGATCGGTAAACACCTCACCGGTGCCGGTCACAGCCTTGGCCAAAAGCCGGTTCTTCAGATCGGGCCGCAAACCGGATTCCTGGCTGAATGCAAACGCAGTTCCCACCTGGATGCCGGCTGCGCCCTGCTCAAGCGCCTCGCGCAGCTTCTCCGCATTTCCATATCCGCCCGCAAGCCAGAATGGAACGCCCAGCGCTACCAAATCCTGGATATTGACCCGATCCCGCTCGCCGTAAACCGGTTCTCCGGCCCCATTCAGTTGGAGCTTGCCGCGCGGCGGAGCATTGTGCCCGCCTGCCGTCGGAGTTTCGATCACCAATCCGTCGACCCGCCCGCTCGCCCGCCTCAGCATAGTGGTGGCCAGGGTGTTCGATGAGACGATGGCCAGGAACCGCGGCCGACGGAGAAACGGAATCGCACCCTCAGCATACTCAGCCGGATCCAGGCGCATCTGCGTGTCCTGTCCCTGCAAAGCCCCCGTCACCGCCAGCTTGTATTCCGAGGGATGGTGCATGGCAAATGCGTCGAGCACGCCAGGAATGTGCAGCGGAATGCCCGCGCCCATCAGCACGTAGCCCACTCCGGCCAGCATCGCCCCGTAGATCGAAGACAGGTGCGGCATCTGCACTTTCTCAAGAAAATTGATCCCTACCGGATTCTTGTGGCCTTCCCGAGCCAGAAAAACCTCGACAAAGTTGCTCACCATGCACAGCTCAACCAGCTTGCGCGTATCCTTGCGCTGGTGCATCGGCACCGCCGGATAGGGCGCTTCGCTGGGCTTGCCGCCGGGAACAAAGTACTCCTGCCAGATGCGCTTGGCCATCTCCGGAAAAGGAAATGCTTCCAGGCCGCGGCGCATATCGCCATCCTTATCACCATCGGCGAGCCTGCGCACAAAAAGCTGATCCAGTGCAGTGCCGGAAACCACACCGAGCTGACCGAGTTTCGAGACCGCCTGGGCTAAACGCCAATTTGAGACGCCCACGCCCATGCCGCCCTGGATGATCTTGGGAAACTGCATCATCTCTGGATTCTTTCACAGATCTGGATATTTCCGCAGATTTTCTCAAAGAATAGGTGCACCTTTGGTGTAATAATGAGCAATTTTGAACACAGAAGGCTATTTAGGGTTCGTTTCAGCAGCTTGCGGGTGTCGATCGCGATGTTTTGGGCAGGGATCGCCAGCCTATCTATAACTTTTCGCGCAGGAAGCTGATCACGTGGTCAGCCTGCACCACCCCCACCATCCTCCCCTGCAAGTCCACCACCGGCAGCGCGTGCAGGTTGTACTTGTCGAACATCTCAGCAAGTTCGTCCTGGCGCAGATCAGCGGGGCAAGAGAGCACACGGGGTTCGGCCAGCACGGCCAGCCGCGTCTCCGGCAGGGCCATCACCATCCGCCCCAAGGCGACTGCGCCGCGAAGCATCCGCTTTTCATCCAGCAAATAGACTTCAGTCACACTCTCGATGTCGCCGTCAAAGCCGCGCAAAGCCTGCACCGCCTGAGCCACCGTGGCGTCCATACCCACGTGGATGAAGTCGGTGGTCATGCTTCCAGCGGCCGAATCCTCGTCGAACTCCAGAAGGTCTTCCACCTCCTGCCGCTCTTCCGGTTCCATCTCCTCCAGAATGGCGTCAGATCGCTCTTCGGAAAGCTCGGCCAGCAGGTCGGCTGCCGCGGCGGGGTCCATCTCCTCGACAATATCGGCGATCCGCTCCTCGCCCAGCTTCTCCAGCAGGGCCTTTTGCATCTTTGGATCGACCTCTTCGAGGGCCTCTGCAGCCACCTCTTCGTCCAGCGAAGTAAATACAGCCTCGCGCTCGGCTGGGGCCAGGTCTTCCAGAATCTCGGCCAGGTCCGACGGGTGCATCTCGGCCAGCCGCTCATACTCAATGCGCAGCTTGACTCGCCGCGCCGGGTCGACCTCGATCACATCCACAAACTGCCAGGGAATGCCGCTGGCCCCGAACTTACGTGAGAGTGAATCAAGCGTAGCGCGCGGAAGAAGCCCTTTGAAGACCCTGCGAAAAGCTCCGCGTAGGCCCACCTCTACCTCAGCCACGCGCAAAAGGTGTGCCGCACCACGCCCCAGCCACTCCAGGTCCACATCATTCACGCGGACCACCTTGCGGCCATGAATATCGATGATCTGCCGGTCCACCAGGTCCTGCTGGAGATAGAGGTAGTTCCCCTCGTCCTTCAGCGGCACTAAAGCTCCAGAAGAACGCAGCTCCAGTGTGCCCGCCGGCGTCTCCATCACATCCTCGGAGGGCACAATGCACAATCCGGTGCGGGTCTTCAGCACCAAGCCGGCTACCTTGCCTGCATCCGGGCCGGTGGCTACGGCAATGTCCTTGAGCCGCCCGCGCAGGTGCCCCTGCGCATCGGTCACGGGAGTGCCGAGCAGGGCGGTCAGGCTCACGCGAGCTGTGGTGCGGGGCTGCATGAAGTGAGTGTATCCCTCTGGCGGCATTTTACGCCGCAAAACCCCTCGGGCCGCTCCATGGATGATTCACATGGATTGGTTTGGGAGCCAACTCCGCGAATCAACTCGCCATAGGTGTCGGCGATCGGACAGCAACCGCGTTACGGCCATGTTCTTTAGCCTCATACATTGCCGCGTCGGCGCGTCGCAGCATCTCTTCCCATCCGCCACTCACGGGATCGAGCTGAGCCACGCCCGCGCTGACCGTAAACTTGATGAAATCGCCCTCGGAAGGTATCTCCAGAGCTTCAATACCCTGTCTCACCCGCTCCGCGGTAAGGATGCCGGCGGACTCAGGCGAATCCGGCAGCAGGATGGTAAACTCCTCGCCTCCCATGCGCGCAAAGAAATCCTGACTGCGCAGCATGGATTTGACCAGACTCGCCAATTGCTGCAAGGCGCGGTCGCCCGCGGCATGTCCTCGCGCGTCGTTTAGGCTCTTGAAGTGATCGATGTCAAGCACAATCGCGCAGAGCGGGTGACCATGCCTGACGCTTCGTGCCGTCTCGCGCAGGGCCGCTTCTTCCATCGCTCTGCGATTCATCGTTCCGGTGAGGGGATCGGTTCGCGCTTGCTCGGCCAGTTCTCTCTGCAACTCCGTCACTAGAAACCACAGATCGCACATCACCATGAATGTGGCAAGAAAAGCCATCGCGGCCAGCGAAAACAGCCATCGGGGATCGCTCTGGGCATGGACAGTCTCCCATGGCCGCGTGTAGCTCAGGTTGGTTAGAATGGCACGATAACCCGCGACTGTCATCTCGGCCAGCAGAACTGCCGCAGATACGCGAGACACCGCGGTAAATGGCCCCTTGCCATACTTGAGCAGAATCCATGCGGATGCGCCGCACACTCCGACAAAGGGAATATTGATGACGTTGCCAGTGTAGGGGATTCTCAAGAGATATAAGGTGGTATATAGCGCCAGAACAAGCCCTATTCCAATCAGGGGCCACCGGCTCCGCATCGGCCTGCGCACCACAAACCAGTGCAGGCCCATCAACTGCATGGTGAAGGAAACGATATATAGCTCATTGGCCAACATACTGCTCAGCACTGTAGGAACCCGCCCTTCCAGTCCCTGCAGAATCAATTTGACCAAGCCCACAACCTGCCCGCCCGCAAACCAGCCGATTCCCGGCACACGGCGGTTGTACCACGCAAGCAGGCTGATACAGACCGTAAATACAGTGACCGAGGCGATGTTCGCGAAGAAAAACGTTCCGTAATCCATAGGCCCAACACAAACGCAATCAGGTTTCCAGGACAGGCATGCGAAACTGCCCGTGCGCATAGCTCTGCCGCGGCAATTGTCCAAGCACCCTGCATGGTACCACCTGCCGCCACACTTGGGGTTCTTTTTGATCACATTTCAGCGTCAGGGACACGGCTGTTCCCACCTTTCGTTAGCGGAACCAAAATAGCATGCATTTCCTAACGGATACCGATTCTGCGGGCGCACCGCTCTTGGCGCATCCTTAGTTCCGCGAGAAACCACGGGCCGCTTCAGGACCCATGGCTCGATAGGCAGCAGGAGAGATTGCGGCACGGAAAAGCGGCGCCGAAAGAGTGCGCTGCTTGACACGCTTCCGCGCCAGCCATGAAACTTCCAGCTAGGTTGCTAAAGCGGTTGCACCATTCACGTACTCTCTCTGATACCGTGCAAGGGGCATTTCCTTGGAGAAAATGCCCCCTGAAGGCAGTGATTTCGGAGTGAGGCAAGGGTGGAATCGCTGTCAGGCGCGGAAGGGCGCATCTGTCCCGTCCGTTCCGGAAGAGGCGGATTTTTATCCCGGTGAGCGAACCCAAGACAGGAAGGCTGAGTTTTTCGCTGGCTTCTACCATGGAGAGCGTCGATCAGGTGGAAGCGGCCGCGGAAAAACTGGCCGTCGAGGCCGGCCTGGACGAAGATGAGCGCTTCCGCATCTCGATGGCAGTCCGCGAAGCCGCCGTCAATGCTGTTCTCCACGGTAACCAGTACGACCCCGCCAAGCGTGTCGAAGTGACTTTGGAGAACACCGGCGCGGCCCTGGTGTTTACCATTGCCGACCAAGGCAAAGGCCTCGATCCTGAGACCCTGCCTGACCCCCTGGCCCCGGAAAACCTGTTGCGCGGCAGTGGCCGCGGTATCTTCCTTATCCGTTCCTTCATGGATGAGGTAAACTTTCGACAACTGCACCCAGGAACCGAGTTGACGCTGATCAAACATCTGGCGCCAGCCGGCGAGAAGACGTAGCAACTTCGCATCGGAAGCTCTGGCGGCGAACGGGAGTAAGTCCTCACCCGCCTGAAACTGCAAAAGTACTATAATCGCGGTACCAACAAGGAGGAATTTCCGTGGCTCTTATTATCGCTTCCCGTGAAGTGGACGGCGTAACCGTTCTGGACCTCAGCGGGCGGATCACCTTGGGCGAGGGCAGCGTGCAAGTGCGCGATGCCATTCGCAACCTGATCGGCAAAGGCCAGAAGCACATCCTGCTCAACCTCGAAGACGTGAACTACATCGATAGCTCAGGCCTCGGCGAGCTCGTAAGCGCCTATACCAGCGCCAGAAACCAGGGCGCCGCGCTCAAGCTGCTCAAGCTGACCAAGAAGGTCCACGACCTCCTCCAGTTGACCAAGCTCTACACCGTCTTCGACATCTATGACGACGAGGCGACCGCGATCTCGTCCTTCAATAAGTAGACTGTGCCGCGGCCAAACCTCCGCCGCGAACTGCCACTCGTTGAAAAGGCCATCCCGAAGTGTGGGATGGCCTTTTCTATCTATCCAAATCCTGCCTGATTCGGCTCAGTTGATAACCTAGAACTTCACCGCCGGCGTCGTCCGCGCGCTCTCGCTGGCCGCAAAGTAAGCGGTATTCTCCTTGAAACCGGCCATCCCTGCCCAAATGTTGTTGGGGAACTGCAGAATGAACGTGTTGTACTCCTGGATCGCGTCGTTATACCGCTTCCGGGCTACGCTGATCCGGTTCTCGGTCCCTGCCAGTTCATCCTGCAAGCGCAGGAACTGATCGCTGGAGCGTAGTTCCGGATAATTCTCGGTCAGCAGCAGTAACCGGCCCAACGCCCCGTCCAACTGCCCGTTCGCTGCAATCTTGGCTTGCGGCCCTTGCGCATTCAACATGCCCGCCCGCGCATTGGCAATGTCGCCAAAAACAGTACTTTCTTCCTTTGTAAATCCTTTCACGGTCTCCACCAAATTGGGGATCAAGTCGGCCCGCCGCTCCAGTTGCACATCGACCTCCGACCACTTAGCCTTCACATTCTGATCCTGGGCCACCATCTGGTTCCTGGCGCTCACATAGCTGCCAAACGCCATCAACAGCACCAAAACCAAAACGCCCACAACTCCAAGTCCAATCCAGAATCCCTTGCTCATAAAGCTCTCTTCTCCTCCGGCCTCCACCCAAGGAAGCCCCGTTTGAAAACCTGAATGAACTCACCAGCTTCCCCCGGCGCCGCCGCCGCCAAATCCGCCGCCGCCGAAACCGCCAAAACCACCTCCGCCTGAACCTCCGCCACCGCCAAAGCCCCCACCGGAGTTTCCACCGCCGAAGCCGCGTCCGCCGCCCATGAATCCCATGCCCCAAAGCCCGAACAGACCCCAACCGCCAAGGACGCGAAAAAGGAAGAGAAGAACCACGACCACGATAATGATGATGTGTACGATTCCGATGGCAGTGGAATGGTGCTGCGGCGCCGGCTGTTGAAGAACCGGGTCCTCATCCAGCGTCACTTTGGCGTCAGCGGCAATCACTTGCGCCACTTCGCCCACTGAGAGCGTTATGGCGCTGTCATAGTCGCCGGACCGCAGATAGGGAACCATCGCGCGGCCAATATCGCCAACTTTGCCGTCGGGCAAAATCCCTTCTAACCCATAGCCCGGCTCAATCCGGTACTTGTGGTCGTCAACGGCCAGAAACACCAGCAGACCGCGGTCGGAGCCCTTCCGGCCCATCTTCCACTTGTCTTCCAGCTCGTTGGCATATTCTGCCGCATCGGCCCCATCCAGCGTGTGGATCGTCACCACAGCCACCTGCGCATTGGCCGCGGAGTGGTCCAGTTGTGCACAGATGCGATCCAGCCGCGCAATCGCCTCAGGCGAAAGCACATGGGCGTAATCGCTCACGTAATCAGTGGGTTGGGGCAGGTCCTCGACCCGCTCGGCCAGTGCAGCCGTGGAGGCAAGTCCCACCGCAGCCGCCAGCAGCAGCCGGAAAACGCTCAGATTCAAACGGCAAAAGCCCTTCATCGCTCTCTATTCTACGCGGGCGGCTGGTGAAAGGTTCCTTCTCGGTCCTTCTGGTAGGGCAATCGCATGAATCCATTTCGTTCACTGGATTGATTCCGATTTCGACCGCGCCGGAGGCGCAACGGCGGTTAGCCCCGCGCTTCAGCGCGGGGAAAGAGGTAACAATAGCCAGTCAGCCCCGTCGGGGCGGCGCAAAGGCCGAGTTTGCCATCAAGACGACGTTCATGCGATTGCCCTGGTCCTTCCGGAGCTTCCGGCTAAAAGCTGCCCTTCGACTACACTGGAAGCAAATGACTCAGAGCCCGCTTCCGCCCGCCCCCATCGCTCGCAAGCAACACACCGAGACCCCGTTGCACGGCGTTGTCCTCACCGACGACTACGCCTGGCTGCGCGACAAGGAAGACCCCGAGGTCACTGCCTACCTCGAAGCCGAAAATGCCTACGCCGAGGCATTCATGGCCCCGTTTGCCAGCCTTCGCGAGGACCTCTACCAGGAGATGCTCTCGCACGTAAAGCAGACCGATGTCTCGGTACCCTTCCTCGATCGCGGCTGGTGGTACTACGCCCGCACCGAGGAAGGCCTCCAATACGCCATCCAATGCCGCAAGCGAGAGACGCTGGACGCACCGGAGGAAGTGATTCTCGACGGCAACCAACTCGCCGAGGGCCACGCCTTCTTCTCCATCGGCGCAACCTCCATCACGGACGACGGTCGCTGGCTGGCCTACTCCACTGACACCACCGGTTTCCGCCAATACACGCTGCGCATCAAGAATCTGGCCACAGGCGAAACCCTTCCCTATGAAGTCGAACGCACCGGCTCCGTCGTCTGGGCCGCGGACAACCGCACCCTCTTCTACACCGTCGAAGACGAAGAACAAAAACGCCAGTTCCAGTTGTGGCGGAACTGCGTTCGGCAAGATGAGAATGGCGCCGCGCAACTAGGTGAAGCAGAACTGGTCTACCAGGACGACGACGAGCGCTTCAACCTGGGCGCGGGCCGCACCCGCGACGGTAAATTCCTGATCCTCGAATCAGCCAGCCACACCACCTCCGAATCGCATGTGCTGGCGGCAGACGATCCCCTCGGCACATTCACCCTCATCAGCCCACGCCAGGACGAGCACGAGTACTCCATCGACCACCGCAACGGCCTGTGGTTCATCCGCACCAACGACAAGGGGCGCAACCTCCGCCTGGTCACAGCCCCGGTCGCCACGCCGGGCCGCGAGCATTGGACCGAGCTTATTCCCCACCGCGACAGCGTGATGCTCGAAGATGTGGATCTCTTCGCCAGCTTCTTCATAGCCTGCGAGCGCGAAGACGGCCTGCCGCGGCTTCGTATGTGGCGCTTCACAGGCGACGGAGCAGAATCCGTACCCGCCGGCGAAATCGCCTTTCCCGAGCCGGCCTACAGCGCCCATCCGCACATCAACCGCGTCTTTGAGACGACTACCTTCCGCTACGCCTACCAATCGCTGGTTTCGCCCGCCTCCGTGTACGAGTACAACCTGGACACCGGCGCGTCCACACTCCTCAAGCAGCTTGAGATTCCCGGTGGCTTCGACCGCACCCTCTATGCCAGCGAGCGCGTCCACGCCACCGCCCCAGATGGAGCGCTGGTTCCCGTCTCCTTGGTTTATCGCAAGGACAAACATAAAAAGGGCATCAATCCCCTCTACGTCTACGGCTATGGCTCCTATGGCTACGCGCTGCCCATCGCATTCAGCGGGAACCGCCTCAGCCTGCTCGATCGCGGCGTGGTCATGGCCTATGCCCACATCCGCGGCGGCGGCGACTTGGGCAAGCCCTGGCACGACGCCGGAAAAATGCTGGTCAAGCGCAACACCTTCTCCGACTTCATCGCCGCCGTCGAGTACCTGACCGCCTCTGGCTACGGCGACCCGGCGCGTGTGGCCATCGAGGGCGGGTCTGCCGGCGGCCTGCTCATGGGCGCGGTTTCCAACCTGCGCCCCGATCTCTTCCGCGCCGTCGTCTCCCACGTTCCATTTGTGGACGTAATGAACACCATGCTCGACGCATCGCTGCCGCTGACCGTTCCCGAGTATGAGGAGTGGGGAAATCCCAATGAAGAGACTTACTTCAAGTACATGCTGAGTTATTCGCCCTATGACAACCTGAAGGCAGCGAGTTATCCGGCAATGTTAGTCAAGACATCGCTCCACGACAGCCAGGTCATGTACTGGGAGCCGGCCAAATATGTCGCCAAACTCCGCACCCTCAAGACCGATAACAACCCGCTGCTGCTGGTAACCAACATGCAAGCCGGCCATGGCGGCGCAAGCGGCCGCTATGACTACCTGAAAGAGATCGCATTCGACTACGCCTTCCTGCTAAGGGAATTCGGATTCGTGTGATAGAGTTTTCGTGCGGACTTCTGGAGACATTTATGTGGCGTTTATGGCTGAGCGCGCTATCGCTGGCGCTTATTTCGCGCATTGGATACACACAACAATCTGCACAGCAAGCGGATGCTGGCCCGTCTGCCCCTATTGTGGACGTAAAAACGATTACTCCGCCAAAACCTATCAACAACGTGGATGCGGAGTTCTCCGATGAGGCGCGGCGAAAGCGCATCAATGGCATGTGCCTGGTGACGCTGATTGTCGATGCGAATGGAATGCCGCAAAACCCCAAGGTGGTCCGCTGCTCAGATCCGGTCTTCGAGCAGAGCAGCTTGGATGCAGTGCTGAAGTATCGCTTCAAACCGGCTACAAGGCTTGACGGCGCACCGTTGCCCGTGATGATTTCGGTAGAGGTCAACTACAATTTATCCGGTGTAAGCGGCCCTTGGAAGCCAATCCGCTACGCATTCAGAACCCCGCCGGGCGATGCATCAGTTTCCCCAGGAGCGGACGGCGTATATCCGCTTACGAAGGACGTCACTCCGCCCACACTGTCGAAGTTTTCCGACGAGGGATATAGAACGGCGGCATTCCCGTTTGCCGAGAAGGGCGCCTGCGACGTGGTTTTGACCATCAGCGCAATAGGAAAGCCCTCAGATCCGGAGGCCGTCCATTGTGAGACGCCGAGCCTGGAAAAGAGCGCTGTCCAATCACTGCTCAAGTCACATTACAAACCTGGCACTGTGAACGGGAAAGCCGTTCCGGTGCGCGCCATCATTCATTTGGAGCCTGCGGGCTCTGCGCCAGCCAAATAGGACATCCGTCGTCGCGATAAACGGCTAATGAGGAATCATTCTTGAGCGGCGCTGACGACTCAATACGCGCAGGGGCGTCCGAGCCAGCCGGTGCAGCGCAACCGCGCGTCTACAGCGGCTCATCCCACGCCTGGCGCGCCCTGCGCCATCGCAACTTCCGCCTCTTCTTCGGCGGCCAAACCATTTCGCTCATCGGCACATGGATGACGCGCATCGCCACCAGTTGGCTGGTCTACCGGCTCACAGGCTCTGCGCTGCTGCTGGGCACCATCAGCTTTGCCGGCCAGATTCCCACATTCCTCTTTGCTCCCATCGCCGGCGTCCTGGTTGACCGCATGGACCGCCGCAAGGTACTCGTCTGGACGCAGGCATTATCGATGGTGCAATCGCTGGCGTTGGCTGCCCTCACCCTCTCGCACCTGAACCTCTCGCCCCATATCATGATTGATTGGCTGCTGATTCTCAGCGTAACGCAGGGCATCGTCAACGCCTTCGATATGCCTGGCCGCCAAGCCTTCATGGTCAAAATGGTCGATGACCGCAATGACTTGTCGAACGCCATCGCCATCAACTCGTCCATGGTCAACATGGCACGTCTCGTTGGCCCCTCGCTGGCCGGCATGTTGATCGCAGTCTCGAGCGAGGGCTGGTGCTTTCTCATCGACGGCATCAGTTACATTGCCGTCATCGCCTCGCTGCTCATGATGCGCGTTGAAGCGCCGGCAGCCAGGCGCGTATCCGCCTCCGCGCTCTCTGAGATGAAGGCCGGCTGGACCTATGTGTGGGAGTCCCTACCCATCCGCACCATCCTGCTTTTGTTTGCCGTGATCAGCTTCATGGGCATGCCGTTTGTGGTACTCATGCCCATCTTCGCGGCCAAGGTGCTGCACGGCGGACCGCATACTCTTGGATTCCTGATGGGCGCCATGGGGGTGGGCGCGCTGGTGTCGGCGCTATCCTTGGCGGCGCGCAAGAGCGTGCGGGGTCTGGTGCGCATGATTCCCATCTCCGCCGCCGTCTTTGGCCTGGGGCTTATCGGCTTCGGCTTGTCGCGCTGGTTCTGGCCCTCCATGGTTATGGTCTTTGTAGCGGGCATGGGCATGATGCAGGGCATGGCCGG
>Ga0302140_10002795_pt1 | contig 22565 bp, 18 predicted proteins | sample I_Bog_E1_1_FD_202095 | JGI IMG/M metagenome (GOLD analysis project Ga0302140, IMG submission 202095) | Peat permafrost microbial communities from Stordalen Mire near Abisko, Sweden - I_Bog_E1_1 | ecosystem: Environmental > Terrestrial > Soil > Wetlands > Peat | place: Sweden: Abisko, Stordalen... | reverse complement strand
ACGAAGCCCACGGTATTGCCGCGAGCCGTCGCTTGCCTATATCGCATTCGCAGTCGAGGCACATGCCAAACGTGCCCGCCTGAATACGGCCGAGCGCGGATTGCAGATCGCGCAGCACCTTCGCATTGCGATCAAACGCGCCGATTGCCAGATCGCGCTCCTGCGCGCCCTGCGTCTGATCCATCGCATCGGCGGTTGACTCTATCGCAATTGTGCCTCGGATTCGGTTCTCGTCCCCTATTTCGGCGCGCTTGCTTTGCAGGGAGGTAAGGTATTCGCTCAGATCGGGTTGTGTCATGTTGGCGCTGGCCAGACCAGAGCAAGAGATGGGCCAAAGTAAAGCGATTTAAGCAGGAGGTGGCGCCGCTGCCGCGCGGCGCCGGTCATCTTCTCCGTTGGAGACTATCGTTTGCCGCTGGAAACTTTGCCGCGCCCGTCGCGTGATTCGTTCCCGGTAAAATGGGCGCTGTCGATTTTCTTCGCCGGATCGGCCTTCTCGCCACGCTCGGGAGCCGGCCCTTTGTAGCCGTTGTCGGGATGGAGACGGTTGTTCACATTGCCCTGGAAATCGCTGGCACCATGAAACCACGGACCGGCGCCGATGAAGCCGTCACCGTTAAACCATTCCGGGCCGTAGTAGCCTGTGGGCGCACATCCGTAAGGCGCGGCGTCGTAGTAACCGTAGGGACAATCGGGGGCCACGCCGATCGCGATATTGACCTGAGCTTCCGCTTTGGGAGTCGAGGCCGTGAAGCCGATTCCGGCAACCGCCGCTAACATCATAACCGTAAGTATTCGCATTCCAATCACCTCGCGAAGATCGGGGCACCTGTATCGCCAGGCTGGAAAGCATCGCAGATCATAGCAACGATAGTGGAAGATACAAACTGTCATTCGGCGATCTTTAACGAAATGCGGTCAGGTGACCAGATCTGGTCGAGCGGGGCACTTCGGTTGTCGGCGAATTTGCCTGCCCGCGGGAGAAGGATCAAATAGCCGTTTAATGACCATATGTGGTCATACTGGCCGTCACAATTGGCGCAAATTTTGTGAGCTGGACGTCCGCCCATGGTCACCAACTGTTATAATGGGCTTCGCCGCCCTTTCTCAGCTTCCTTCAATCTGGAAGAGCGCGAGACTCGTTCTCCACGCCGCTGTCGCCTGGATCGACGAGGCAAGGAGAAATACGTTTTGAGCTCCACCGCCTCTCAGCCGCAGACGACCCATTGGCTTTCCGATCACGGTCCGGAAGAACTCGAGCACCTGCTGCGTGCTGTTGTATTTCATCCCACCACGCCGATTCTGCTTGCCGATAACGACCGCTTGTCCCGCGAGGCCAGCGTCGGCATCAGCAAACTGCTGGGAGTCCCGCGCGACAAGATCATCGGCCGGAAGCTGGACGATTTTGCAGAGCAGGACTTCAAGCCCAACTTACCGGGAAAATGGCACGCGTTCCTGCAGGACGGCCAGCAGGAAGGAACTCTGGAACTGGCAGGTCCGGACGGCAAGCCAAAGAAGGTCGCGTACCTGGCGAAAAGCAATATATTGCCGGTGCGCCATCTGCTGGTACTGTCCGACAAGACGGTCGCGTCGCCCTCCGATGGCACACGCGATGCAAGCAGCGCGTCGGCGGCGTCCGGCGTTCCAGACTGGGTAAAGGATTTCGCCCTGTTTCTTCTGGATGCCGAAGGGCAGGTTGCAGCCTGGTATGGGGGCGCCGAACGCATTTACGGCTATAAGAGCGATGAAGTCATCGGCAAACATCTCTCCTTCGTCTTTCCGGACGCGGAGGCGCGCAGCCAGTTGGCGGCAAGACTGAAGAGGGCGGTTACGGAGGGCCATTCCGGCTGTGAAGGCTGGGAGAGCAGAAAGGACGGTTCGCGATTCTGGGCCAGTCTGATCCACACCGCGCTCAAAGACGAACAGGGCGTCCTGCAGGGCTTTGCCGTAGTGGTCCGCGACTTCAGCGATCGGCACGAGAAGGACGAACAACTGCGGCGCGACCGCCCGCGTTTTCGCGCAACGAGTACCGCATCCAGCGTCGCGGGTATCGTTTCCGGAGAATATGACCGGATTCCGGAGGCCAACGACGCATTTCTGGAACTTGCCGGATACAGCCGCGACGACCTGCAGGCCGGCCGCCTGCACTGGCCCGAACTGACCCCCCCGGAGTGTGTGGCGCTCGACGAGTTTGCACACGAGGAAGCGCTGCGGTTTGGCGCATGCACTCCGTTCGAAAGAGCGCTGGTCCGGAAGGACGGCACGCAGATTCCGGTTTTGATTGCCACGGCGGTACTGAAACTATCCCCGTTTCGCTGGATCACTTTCGTCACCGACCTGCGGGACAGGCATCGCGAGGAGAGCATCGAAGAAGCGCCCGTCGAGGTCACGGGTAATTTCGACGAGATTATCGGCAGCAGTTCAGTCATGAAGCGGGTTCTGGCGCAAGTGGAAGTAGTGGCCCCGACCGATGCCACGGTGCTCGTGCTGGGCGAGACCGGTACGGGCAAGGAACTGATCGCGCGCGCCATCCATCGGATCAGCCCGCGCCGGAATCTTCCGTTTATCAGCCTCAACTGCGCCGCTATTCCAACCGGGTTACTCGAAAGCGAACTGTTCGGCTATGAGCGCGGAGCCTTCACGGGAGCCCTTTCGCAAAAAATCGGCCGCTTTGAAATGGCGCACCGCGGAACGCTGTTCCTGGATGAAGTGGGCGATATTCCGCTCGACCTGCAACCCAAATTGCTGCGCGCCCTGCAGGAAAAGTCGTTCGAGAGGCTGGGCGGCACGCGGACCATCCCGATCGATGTCCGCCTGGTGGCGGCCACCAACCGCAATCTCACCCAGATGATGGGCGACAAACTATTTCGCAGTGATCTCTACTACCGGCTTAAGGTGTTCCCGATCACGACGCCGCCGCTGCGGGATCACCCGGAAGACATACCGGTTCTTGCGCGTCATTTCACGAAGAAGTATGCCGCCAAGATGGACCGCGTGATCGATAAGATCCCCACGGAAACCATGAAAGCGCTGGTGAACTGGCCCTGGCCGGGGAATGTGCGGGAACTGGAGAACTTCATCGAGAGATCGGTGATCCTTTCGCGCGGGCCGTCTCTGCGTGCCCCGGTCGGCGAACTGGTTGCGGCTGCGACGGACACCACCGGCGGCACCACTCTTGAAGAAGTGGAGCGCGATTACATTTTACGCGTTTTCAGGGAGACTGGCGGCGTGGTCAGCACAACGGCGAGCCGGCTCGGAATTCCGCGGACAACGCTGAACGCCATGATGACCAAGCTGGGTATATCCCGCAGCGATCTTTGATTGAACGGTGCTGGCTCAGTTTTCCGTCGCCGTCTTCTCCGCGTGATCCACCACCAGAATCTCCGCGGTGTCCCTTCGCGATTCGAGCCTCAGCCCCAGTTCATCCTGCAGGGCTCTGACCAGGATGCCAGCAAGATCCAGTTCACCAACCTGATCGCCTTTGCCGCCATTGACAGCGGCCGCAGCTTCCAGATACGGCAGCATGTTAATCCGAAAGTCGTACCGAGCCTTTAATCCAGTGGCATCGATCACGGGACGCTTCAGCGGCCCCGACAACTCCTGAGCCAGTTCGCTCATTGAGGCACGTTGCAGGATATTCGTGCCGTCTTTATCTCTGCTGTGGGATAGCGGACCCTCGGTTGTGGATTCCTGGAATTTGATTCCGCCTTTCGAAACCGTCAGTGCGTAGAGTTGCATTTCTCTCTGTTCGGTGTGCACTTTCACGCCAAAACGTTCGGCGAGCAAAGTTCGCAGCATGAAACGGAGATGGTCGTCAGCCACCGGCTGGGCGGCCTTGGCATGGATATCGAACCCCACGTCGCTCAGCCAGGCCGGACCATCAACCTGGTAAGGTGGCATGTCATACGCCCAGCGAATGCAGAACCTCAGGCTCATGCCGCGAATGGTGAGCGAACCCGGCGATGTTTGGATGTGGGGATCCTCATTGCCCGCCGTGGCGGATGGTCGCACCGACGCGGCTTCAAAGGAGAGCGTGGATGCGGGTGTTTGCGCCAGACAGGCAAGCGGCGCTAAAAGCGATATTACCGCGTGAGCGGTCTTCATACGGAACATAACTGTTGACTCAGTCGGTTATTACGCCGGGTCGGCGACCGGGTTCACAGGAATTCGTCACTCGACAGTCAATGCGATGTTGCCGATGCCGCCCTGCACTTCCATGTGCACCGCCGGCTTCCCCTCCGCGAAAGCGTCGTTATAATACTTCCCATCTCGCTTCGTGAGACCCTTAGTGTCGATATTGCCGATTCCTCCGGTTGCCGTGACCTCCGCCCCGATATTTTTCGGAAGACGGATTCGCGCCTCACCAACTCCGCCATTGACCTGCACGCTGACGTCCCGTTTGTAATTGCCGGCCATGTTCAGCGTCATTTCGCCCGCGCCCATGTTGACCTCCACGGAGCGCACGAGGAGTTGCGACATATCGAGATTCGACTCTCCGGCGCCCAGTTCGACGGTCATATCGAGGGGCATTTCCGAACTCATCCGGAGATCCCAAACGTTCACCGTCTTGCCGCCCGATGCCGAATTCTTCGGCGATTCGACAATCAGCCGTCCGTGGGCGCCAGTAGCCTCATACCGGACATTGGGGCGTCCTACCTTTTCCGAATAGCGGAAGGAACCCGTCATCAGGTTGGGCGCGCCGCCTTCGATATGCATTTCGCCGGCTCCCATGCGAATTTCCGCGCGCACCGATTCCGCGCCGCCGGCGTCGATTAGTTCGTTCGAGGTTTGCGTTGGCCCCGAATCGACTGTGCAGCCGGTGATCGATAGCAGGAACATGAGTCCCGCCAGCCCTGAAATCGTTCTCATCGTTTCCCCTCCTCTTGCTCAAGCGATTATGACGTATTTCAGTGCGCGGAAGTTCGCGCGTGTTCATCGCGGGACAATAGTTGTGCTGACGGCCCAGGTACCCGAAATTGACACAAATTCCCGCACTCACGCTCCAGGAACAATTCGGCCAGATCGACATCTACCTTTTCGACCAGGTTTTGAAGGGCCGCATCAAAACGGGCATGCGAATACTGGATGCGGGCTGCGGCTACGGTCGAAACCTCGTCTACTTTCTTCGGGAAGGGTACGAGGTTTACGGCGCGGACGCGGACGCGCAGGCTGTGGACCATGTCCGCTCGCTGGCGAGGACCTTCGCCCCTACTCTTCCGGCGGCGAATTTTCGGGTGGAAGCTGTGGAACGGATGTCTTTCGACGATGCGTGCGCGGACGTGGTCATCAGCAACACCGTTTTCCATTTTGCGGCCGACGACGCGCAGTTCGAGGCTATGCTACTGGGTTCGTGGCGCGTGCTGAAGCCGGGCGGCCTTTTCTTCTGCCGGCTGGCGTCGCTGATCGGCATGGAGGATCGGTTCGAACGTATTGCAGGGCGACGATACAGGTCTCCGGATGGTGCAGAGCGCTATCTGGTGGATGAAGCGTTGCTGATTGCGCTCACCGAACGGTTAGGTGGGGAGTTTGCCGAGCCGTTGAAGACAACGGTCGTTCAGAATCGGCGCGCGATGACAACGTGGGTGGTGCGTAAGAAATAATAAGGACCGCGCGTCAAAAAGACATGATTAGATCGTCTCTAAGAATCGTCACGCCATTCCTGGTGGCAGCGCTCTGTTTCGCCATCCCCTGTCGGTACGTTCGATGACGAAAGCAGCGTCGGTGATCCTGGCCATGTCGCGTTTAACTCCGCCTACGGCCAATATGCAATCACAGGAACATAGTGTTGTTCGCGCCTGCCTCCGAAACTGAACTTCAGACATGTCAGAGAATGATATGCTGATTTCAATATGCGCGCGCGGACAATTTGGGCTCTCATTTTGCTCGGCGGCGCGGGGATCGGGTGGACCAGCCACTATTGGTCGGCTCAGGCCGCACCTTCCGCCGTCAATCCCAACCAACTCGAATTTGAGAAGTTCGTTAAGCCGTTTTTCGATCAGAACTGCATGGTGTGCCACAGCACCGACGTGGCAACCGCCGGTATTCGCGTAGATCAATTGGATGCGTCGTTCGAAGACCGTCAGATCCGACCTTGGGAAGCCATCCGAACGAAGGTGGGCGATGGCACCATGCCGCCCGAGGGCATGCCTGCGCCAACCGCGGCCGAGCGCAGGCAAATGGTCGACTGGATCACGCAGAATATCGAGGCCGCGCGCGTCCGTGTGGCCGCGAAAAACGGCCTGATCCGGCGGCTTACTGTCGCGCAGTATCGAAATACCCTGCAGGAACTGCTGAAAATGGACGATGACCTGACGAAAGGCGTCCCGCCGGATGCCGTTTCGCGCGATGGCTTCGTCAATAATCAGGAAACGCTGCACCTGTCCACCCAGTTGCTGGAATCCTACCTGGAGATTGCCGATACGGCGCTTACGCGCGCGATTATCGATCCGAAGACCAAGCCTTCGATACAGGATTTCCGCATGGAACTGGGGAAAGCAGTCAATCCCGAGCCGTTCGTGGGCCAGCTCAATCTGGGTGCCGACAGCGCGCTGCTGGATAATCCGGACGTGCTGGTGACCGAGCCGCCGCTCACCAAGCCGTTCGCTTTCGACCGGCATCCGATGCAGAGGAAGTATCGCTACATCGAAGGCTATCAGGGCAACGACACGGTCCGCGGATGGCGAGAATTCGACAGTATTTATCACGCTGTTTTTGCCGATATGCGCGGCAGCAAGGGGTATCCGAAGGGTCAGCCGTTCAACCTGGTTCCGGAAGGCATGTTGCTGCGGCCCGCGATCCCCAACGATGAGGTTTTCGGCGCGGACGGCACCTATGGGCCTAAAGCGAATTTCAAGATTTCGACGCGCGAACTGCCCGATGACGGGCGTTTCCGCATTACCGTGGTGGCGGCAAAATACGACGATGGGCTCCTGCTCGATGCGGACGCTCAGGCTCAGGCAAGCGTTCCGGATGCGGTAACCGTGAAGAATCCAGCGACGCCGCAGACTGTTACGATTCCGAAGGCCGGTGTCTATCAGGTTGACGTTTATGCGCCGACCGCGCCCAAAGCGCCGGTGATTCCTGACGCATCGCACCTCACCGAAGGGCTTTCCGGTAACTGGTCACTGGATGGCAGCAGCGGCACTTTGCAGGGCAACGCGCAGTATTTCGATTCTCCGTTCGGCAAAGCGGTCGCTTTCGATAAAGACGGCGACTCGCTTGTATTTCCGCGCACCGAGTCGATGAATATCGGGACCGGCGATTTCACGGTTTCGCTCTGGGTGAATCCGGATCTGTTGCGCGATGGCGGCATTGTGGCGCTCGCGCCCGAAACGAAGAGCGCGGGCACGGAATCGACGCAGTACTCGCCCTTTTCACACGGCTGGTATCTCGAAATGGATAACAAGGGCAGCGTCCATTTACAGACCGCTGGCGCGGATACAAGATCCGCCGGGGTGGTGGCGACAGCGGGACCCGCAATGCTTCGGGCCAGTGCATGGCAGCATGTGGCAGTTGTCGTGAAGCGCGGGGGCCTCAACCTGACGCACATTTACGTCAACGGCGTGCTCGCTGGCAAAGGCGATATCGCTGCGGCAAATTTGGATAATCCGATGGCCGATCTCGTCATCGGGCGCACTCCGCAGGGAAAACAGTTCCGCGGCAAGGTGCGTGACGTTCGCATTTATCGCCGGGCGCTGGGCGAGCCAGAGATTCTGGCTCTGATGGAACCAGGGAAGCAGTTCATGACGGAGCCGCCGCCGCCTCCGCCCGGTCGCAGCGGGGCCGCTGCTCCCGCAACTCCACGGAAACCAGCGCCACCGGAGATTACGCTGACTTTGGGCGACCGGCAATTCTCCGGTGCTCAGCAAGCCGCGTTTCTCGCAGTCAGGTTGCCCGCCGGACCGTTGAAGCTGAACGCGCAGACGAGCGCCATGCAGGAACTGGAGCGCCTTGTGCTGACTCCGCTACCGGACGGTGACGAAACCGCGCGCAAGTTCCTCGCTTTCGAAAAGCGTTCACCGTTACTCGGCGTGCACCTTGGTTTCCGGCGGGATTGTGGCAGCACTTTCGCGAATGTAGGCGACCCGCAGCCAGTCAGCGGCGACAAGCTAACGCGCTTCGTGTTCGAGGGAACGATGCGCAATTTCCCCAACCCGGAAGTCGAGAAAGGCAACGTGAACTATCTTGCGGGAGTTCGCGAGATTGCGGTACACAGCGAATACACGGATGGCCGCGACATGCCGCGTCTGCTGATCCGCTCGATCGAATTCGAAGGGCCGTATTACGATACTTGGCCCGCACCCAGCTATAAGAACATATTCGTCGAATCGGCGCATATGAACGATCCGGCGGGGTATGCGCAGGACATTATCAAAAGCTTCGCGACACGCGCCTACCGTCGGCCCGCAACGGCTGCGGAAGTGGATTCTCTGATGGCTGTGTACCGTCAATCCGCGGGATCCGGACGCGGTTTTCAGGATAGTGTGAAGGACGCGCTCGAAGTAGCGCTGACTTCGCCGCAGTTTCTGTTTCTGGTGGAAAACAGCAAGACGCCCGCGCCGGAACCGCTCGACGAATACGAACTGGCGTCGAAGCTTTCTTATTTCCTCTGGAACGGCCCGCCGGACCACACTACGCTGAACCTGGCCGCGCACGGCCTGCTGCACAAGCAGCTCGATGAAGAAGTGACGCGCATGACGGAAGATGCGAAATTCTCGCGCTTCGCCGGCGAATTCACGTCGCAATGGCTGAATCTGGATAAGTTCACTGTGCTCGAACCCGATCGCAAGCTCTTCCCGCAGCTGACGCACGATACGCGCGTGCAGCTGCGCCAGGAGCCGATCGAGTTTGTCGAATATCTGATGCGGCATAACTTGCCGGTACGGAATCTGGTGAGTTCGGATTTCATTGTTGCGAACGAGACGGTAGCGGGATATTACGGACTGGGCGACAAGACCGACAGCGGCTACCAGTTCGTTCCCATCCAGCATGGACGCCCGGAACTGGGAGGCGTGCTGACCGAGGCCGCAATCATGGCCGGGCTATCGGACGGCCGCGAATCGAACCCGGTGAAGCGGGGAGCGTGGTTGGCGCGCAAGATCATTGCCGAACCGCCCGCCGATCCGCCACCCAACGTTCCCGCGCTCACCAGCGACACCGCGCATACGCTGCGCGAGCGCATCGAACAACACCGCAGTCAGCCGGCATGCGCGCAGTGCCACTCGAAGATCGATCCTTGGGGAATCGCGATGGAAGAATTCGATGCGGGCGGGCGTCTGAAGCGGAAGCCGGCCGACGCGCATTCGACGCTGCCGGATAAGACCTACGTATCGGGCGCGAACGATCTGAAACGCTATTTGGGCGAGGATCGCATCGATCAGGTGGCCTACAGCGTACTGAAGCACCTGGCAACATATGGCACCGGCCGCACGCTCACTTACAACGAGTTGGATGTGATGCGGCAGGACGAAGCAAAACTGAAAACCGACGGCTACCGGATGAAGGACCTGATCCGGTATGTGGTGAACAGCAAAATGTTCCTCGAGAAGTAGTAACATGTCAGATAGAAGATTCCACAGGTAGAGAGGCTCATGACACGCTCCCTCAGACTCGACCGCCGCGCCTTCCTCAAAGGAGTTGGCGGCGCCATGCTGGCACTGCCGGTACTTGACGCCATGGGCGCCGAAGTGACCGACGAAATCCCCCGCCGCTTCTGCGCGATTTATACGGCTAACGGCATGTCGTTGCCAAAAGCGGAGCATGCGGTTCCCGAGTGGAGCTGGTTCCCCAGCGCCGAAAAGGATGGCGAATTCGTGTTCGGCAAATCGACCGAGCCGCTGGCGCCTTTCCGGAAGCAGCTGAGTTTCATGGGTGGCCTGTATCATCCGAGCGGCCCGAAGTCCGATCCGCATACGTGTTCCGATATGTGGCTCACCGGAGCCCCACTCTACAATCCGAAGCCAGGCACATACAACACGGTCGGGCTCGATCAGATCGTGGCGCTGCATACCAGGCAGTACACGCGCCGGCCTTCCGTCGTGCTTTCAATCGACGCCGGTACGGGGTATCTGTCGCGCACGGGAACGATTTCTTACGGCCTCGACGGACGGCCCATTCCGGCGGAGAGCAATCCGCGCCTGATTTTCAACCGGCTTTTCCGCGGCGATCATGCTTCGTCCGATGAAGAACACGCCAGCGTGGAGCGCCGCCTCAAGCTGGTGGACGCGGTGGCGGGGAATGCCCGCGCGCTCGATCGGCAGTTGGGCAAGAGCGACAAGGCCCGCATGGATCAGTACCTGACTTCACTGAACGAAGTGGAGACGCAGCTGATTGCGTCGGAGCGCTGGATCAACGTGCCGCTCAAGAAGCAGGATTACTCGGAGCTGAATCTCGACGCCACGCCTGAAGGCGATCAGCCCGGCGAATACTACCGCAACATGCTGGACCTGATTGCGCTGGCTTTCGACGCCGATATCAGCCGGACCATCACGTTTATGCTGAATCGCGAAGACGGCATGGGCATCGGCGATACGTTCCCGCTCAAGCTGGGGCTTTCGAAGACGCACCACAATCTCTCGCACGCCACAGACAAAGACGGGCAGCTGGATTTTGCGAAGTATGACCAGTTCCTGAGTACGCAGATCGCGCACTTCCTCGGGAAGATGAACCAGTATCAGGACCGCAACGGCAGCGTTCTCGACAACACAATTGTGATGTTCGGCAGCGGCGCGAGTACGACGCATAACTCGCACAACCTGCCGACACTGATCGCGGGCGGCGCCAATATGGGCCTGAAGCACGGGCAGTACTGGAAGAGCACTGCGGGCGAGATGCGGATGTCGAACGTCTACCTGAGCGTGCTGCGATCCATGGGGATTGAAGAAGAAGCGTTTTCCGATAGTACGGGCACGCTGAGCGGCTCTATCTTCACCCGGACTTAGCACCCGGGCTTAGCACCCGGGCTTAGCACCCGGGCCCGGAACTTCGCACGCGTATTCCTCAGCCGGACGGAAAGGCACTTGCCGGACTACCGGGGCCGGCTCCGTCGCAGATCCCACAGTCCGCGCGCCGATAGGATCAAGGTGAGGCCCCCCAGCCCGCCGAGCGCCCAGAGTGTCCAGACGAAGAAAAAGCCGCCGGGGGATTTGGCTATCTCGCCGTAATGTGCCCCCCTCATGTGAATGACGGGCATGGCTACTGCGAATAATCCGATGAGCAGCATGATGACGTGCCCCGATCGCCGTTCGGGGAGCACGAGTGTACCGTAGAGGAATACCGCGAGGATGAACAACGCAGTATTTGAGCTCTCGGCCTTAGATATCCCACGAACGATGTCGTCCGTAATGTGAAGCGTCAGGAAGAGGGTCGAGAGCAGAGACGCGACGGTCAACATGGTGTTGTGTTTCATTGGAAAGCCTCCTTATTGGATTTTATGTGTGCCTCATTGCCCTGCTGCCTTTGCCTGCTCCGTCCAGCGCTGCTCGCTCACGCCAAACACCAGCAGCGACAGCGTATTTGATAACCGGCCGACAACGGCGACACTCGCAATTTAGCCAGCAATTCGGTTATGCCAGTGGCAGCCGTCCCGGCAGCGAGCGATGGCAGCTTTTCGCCGTTGCGAAGGTAACGCGCCAGTGCCAGGCGCGCACCACTAATTCCATCTCTCTCAGCAGCCGACAGTCGTCATTGCGATTCCGGAGGTGGTGCAGGCGAGATAGGTAACGATCAATCGAACAGCGTCTACGTTCGCGTGGGTCAACTTGACGAGAAACGCGCAAAACCGGCAAAGTGCGAAACACCGTCCAGTGGCCCCGTTGGAGGACATCGTCTCTCTTGTCTGCTGTTAGAAGACGCCACAGTTTATCGAACTTCGGTGAGCGCGCCGTTTTTCGGGCCAGCCATTTCGCAAGCCCGCCACCAAGGCGAATAAAAGGCAAAACTAACCACCCAAAAACCATCCTTTGCTGCTATAATCACCTTACCCATGGACGAAAAAGAGAGAGCACGCGCACTAGAATCTACACTCGGACAAATTGAAAAGCAGTTCGGCAAGGGATCGATCGTTCGGCTGGGGTCGAAGGAAGCCATCGTCCCCATTGCGGTCATTTCCTCGGGCGCAATTTCGATTGACGCAGCGCTCGGCACCGGCGGTTTTCCGCGTGGACGCGTGTGCGAGATCTTCGGACCGGAATCGTCCGGTAAAACAACCATTTCTCTGCAGGTAATCGCCGAAGCGCAGAAGCGCGGCGGCATGGCGGCGTTCATCGACGTGGAACACGCGCTCGATCCAATTTATGCGCGCAAACTGGGTGTCGACGTGGATAACCTGCTTGTTTCGCAGCCCGATTACGGCGAACAGGCGCTGGAAATTACCGCCGCGCTGGTGGCTTCCGGATCGATCGACGTGCTCGTAGTGGATTCCGTGGCGGCGCTCGTTCCGAAGGCCGAACTCGAAGGCGAAATGGGCGATTCGCACATGGGTTTGCAGGCGAGGCTGATGTCGCAGGCTCTGCGCAAGCTGACCGGTATCGTTTCCAAGTCGAAAACCTGTCTGATTTTCATTAACCAGATTCGCGACAAGATCGGCGTGATGTTCGGCAGCCCGGAAACTACCACCGGCGGACGCGCGTTGAAGTTCTATTCGTCCGTGCGCGTGGATATTCGGCGCATAGCGGCTATCAAAGATGGCGACGCGATTATCGGCAACCGCACGAAGGTCAAGATTGTGAAGAACAAGCTGGCGTCGCCGTTCCGCGAGGCGGAGTTCGACATTATCTACGGCGAAGGGATTTCGAAGGAAGGCGATCTGATCGATCTCGGCGTGGCGAATAACGTGATCGAGAAAAGCGGGTCGTGGCTGAGCTATAAGGGCGAGCGGGTTGGGCAGGGGCGCGAGAATGCCAAGCAGTTCCTGAAGGATAATGCCGATATTCGGCAGACGATTGAACTCGAAGTCCGTCGCGCGTTAGGTCTGGTTCGGGCTGAGCCTGTGAACGGTGGCCCTGCAATGACGGGCGCGCCAGCGGTTTCGCCCATGCCGAATCCGGCTGCAGGGCAGAAACCGCCGATGGCCGCGCCGCGTGGCCGATAAGGATGGAAAAACTTACTGCTGCGCTGCGGCAGGAGCACGCTGGGCCCGCGGAGCGATCGCGGGCCGGACGGCAGAGCGCATCGCAGGCGTCGCCTGATTCTTCATGCCGTTGAGGATGCTCTCGACCTGCGTTTCCGGAATGCTGAGCGCCACATTGATTGCGGGTCCATTGGCGGTCACTTTCATACCCTGCAGGATTTGTGCCATGGTCGCGATCTGCGGGTCCTGACCACCCGCCATGGAGGCGATGGATACCAGGGCCTGTAACACATTCGCCAGCGAAATGGCGCTGGCTGCGTCCGTCGTCGTCACCTGACCGGTAATCTGTACGGTGGTTCCGAACTTAATGCCGCCGCTCGAACCCTGAATGCTGCTGAACATCTGGCCAAACGGCGAAACCGGGGCCGGTATGGTGACGCCAGTTGCCGGCGCGGTGGGAGTCGCGCCCAAACCGGGGATCAGCGAAGTGAGCGGGCTATCGGTAACAACCCATGCGTCCTCGGTGGTGCTGAGAGCCTGAACCTGAACCGCCAGTGCGGTATTGATGGAATTGGCGGATGCCGAACGGTCAATCGCTGCCTTCACCGAAGCGGTATCGCCCACAATCGCAATATTCGTTCCCAGAAACGCCAGCGAGAAGCTGGCTTTGGCGTTGCCGCCCGTGATCAGAGTGGCGCCGCCGTAAGTCTGAACCGTCTGGGCCGGAGCCTTCGCCGTGATCGCCGCCGTGATCTGTGAGACGTTGAAGTTCCCCATAGCGAGCACGAGGCCCGACGGACTGGCGGCATTCCCGGAGGATGCCGCCAGGATTTCGCTCACGTCACGCCGGGGATCGAAGCCCGTGGCCGTCACAAATGTCTGTAGTTCCACGTTGGCCGAAGTAGTCAGTTCCGTCAGCACGTACTGGCCGAACGGGGTGATTTCGGCATTGGTAACGTTGGCGCCCGCTAAGGTGGTGGCGTCCGGCATCACCAGATTCAGAAGCCGCGGATCGGCCCCGAAGGCTGTCGTGGCGGAAAACAGCGCGGTGAGGGTGAATCCGGTAAGCAGGAAGTTGGTTCGCATAGTCTCTCCTTTAATGCTAGCGCGAAATGGTCGCGTCATCAGCTAAGACAGGCGAGGGCGTGGATTATTACCGGGCAAGCGGACGCAAATCCTGTTACATTGCAAATATGCACCCAGCGGCTCGTGGTTTAAAGCTCCACTGTTTCGCAGCAATAGCGGTAGCTTTTCTCGCTTTGGCCGGAACCGCTTCCGCGCAGCCGGACCGGGATTTTTCCGGATCGTGGAAGCTGGATCGCGCCCGCAGCACCAACACCGGCGCTCCTTACGTGGATGCGCAGCCTGCCTTCCGCGTGGAGCAAAATGCCACCACGCTCACGGTTACAGCCGATGCGTCGAATGGCGGGCCGGCAGTCACTTCCACTTACCCGCTGGACGCCCGCTCGGAGAAATATCAGACCGGCAATTTGCTGAAAAATGCCGCAACCAAATGGGAGGGTGCCGCGCTTCTGGTCAACATCATTGTGAGCGGGCCGGAGAATTTCTCGATCGCCGAGCGCTGGGAACGCTCGCGGGACCGCAATACGCTCACGATCGAGCGGAGCGTGGTGCGGACATCGGGCGAAACGGAATCGGTCCTGGTGTATGTCGACCCACTCGCTGAAGTCACCTACCAGCAGCAGCCAACGCCAGCGCGGTCGTCTCCCCCGCAACAGGCTCTGTTGCCGCGTCCGTCGTTGCCCCCAACGGATTCCGAACACGTGGTGGCCGCGGGCACGCATATTCTGCTTCGCCTGACCAACGCCGTGAATACGAAGCACACCACCGCCGGCGCTCGCATTTACCTGGAGACTGCGGTGCCTGTCTTCGTGAACGGCCGCTTGATTATTCCAGTTGGCAGTTACGTCTCGGGCACAGTCACCGACGCGAAACAGGCGGGCCGGGTCAAAGGCAAGTCGTCGCTGACGCTGGTATACGATTCGCTCACTTTGCGCAATGGCACGTCGCGCGACTTACACTCGCGCCCCGACAGCGTGGATTCGAGGGGAAATCTGGACAAGACCGAAGGCACTATCACGGGCGACAGCAATAAAGGCGGAGACGCGGGCCGGGTCGCTCAAACCACGGCTGCCGGAACGGGGATCGGGGCCATTGCCGGCGGAGCGGCTGGCCACCTCGGCATGGGCGCGGGCATCGGCGCAGCGGGCGGGGCGGTAGCCGGACTGGCCAGCGTACTCGGAACCCGCGGACCGGATGTGGTGCTGCCCGCAGGCACCACGATGGATATGGTACTGGACCGCGATCTGCGCTATACGGATGCCGACCTGCACGCTCGCGTGCAATAGAAGCAGCGGCTAAGCGGCAACCTGCAGACCTTTGCAGAGGGCCAGAAGGTCGGCGGCCAGTTCATCGTAACCGGAAAGGGACATGGGCTTTGTCCTGTAATGAGCGCCGATCCGGTTGAGTTCAGCCAGCTCTGTGCGGGAGGCGGTGCCCGTCAGGATCACGACGTGAACGTGACCCAGCACCGGTTCTTCCCGGATAGCCGTCAGGATCTCAATGCCGTCATGCCGGGGAAGATGCAGATCGAGCACAATGACACAGGGATGCGCCTCATGCCTGGTCTTCCGCTGAATGTGCACGAACTCAAGCGCTTTCTGCCCGTCCGTGACAATCTCGATTTCGATCTGTTCGTCCAGTCCCGAAAGAGCGAGACTGAGAACATTCGTATCGGAAGGACTGTCATCGACGATCAGAATTTTAGGCGTGGACAGGGGTGGGAGCTCCTTGTTTCGTAAAATAGCACGTCATTCCGGTCCGGAGCAATCCCATCTCCACGGACCTGAGTACTCCCCGGCACAATCGCAGGCGATGAAGTCGCCGGTAGCCCTGTATTCCGATCAAGTTGATCGTGTATCCTAAAGGTTCGCCCGTACTGAACCCTGTGGACCATCTAGACCTGCTCGAAGCTGAGAGCCTTCAAATCATACGCGAAGTAGCGGCAGAATTTCAGAATCCAGTCATGCTGTATTCGATTGGCAAGGATTCTTCCGTCATGGTGCGGCTCGCCCAGAAAGCCTTTTTCCCCGGCAAGCTCCCATTTCCGCTGCTGCACATCGATACGACGTATAAGTTCCATGAAATGATCGAGTTCCGGGATCAATTCTGCGCCTCGATTGGCGCTAAACTGATCGTCAAGACGAACCAGCAGGCGATAGACGATGGCGCCAATCCGATCCGCATCGGCACCCAGAAATGCTGCGGCTTTCTGAAAACCCGCGCCCTGCTCGACGGGCTGGCCGAAGGCGGTTACGACGCTGCGTTCGGCGGTGCCCGGCGCGACGAAGAGAAAAGCCGCGCGAAGGAACGCGTCTACTCCTTCCGCGACGAGTTCGGCCAGTGGGACCCGAAAAATCAGCGCCCCGAACTCTGGAACGTATACAATTCGCGCGTCGATAAGGGCCAGCACATTCGCGTTTTCCCGCTCTCGAACTGGACGGAACTGGACGTCTGGCAATACATCGCGCGGGAAAATATTCCGATCGTGCCCATGTATTACGCGAAAATGCGGCCCATGGTGGTGCGCGGCCATTCTCTGATTTCGCCCGAGCAGGATTTCATGCTGCTGCCCGGCGAAAAGCCCGAAATGGTGATGTGCCGCATGCGTTCGCTCGGCTGCAGTCCGTGCACGGGCGCGATTCGGTCGGAAGCCGACACGATTGAGAAGATCATCGACGAAATGAAGCTGGTGCGCCGGTCGGAGCGCGAAAACCGCGTGATCGATCACGATCAGGAAGGGTCCATGGAGATCAAGAAGCGCGAGGGATATTTCTAGGATGTCGTTGCTCCGTTTCTCCACCGCCGGCAGCGTTGACGACGGTAAAAGTACTCTCATCGGACGCCTGCTTTACGATTCCAAGGGCGTCTACGAAGACCAGCTTGCCAGCGTGGTCAAGGCGTCGGCCAATTCCAGCGGCGGTCTGATCGATCTCGCGCTGCTCACCGACGGCCTGCGCGCCGAACGCGAACAGGGCATTACAATCGACGTCGCGTACCGCTATTTTTCCACGCCGAAACGCAAGTTCATCATTGCCGATACGCCCGGCCACGAGCAGTACACGCGCAATATGGCGACCGGCGCGTCTACCTCCGATCTGGCCATTATTCTGATCGACGCGCGCAACGGCGTGCTGCCGCAATCGCGGCGTCATGCATTTATTGCCAATCTGCTGGGCATCCAGCATTTCGTTGTGGCGATCAACAAGATGGATCTGGTGGGCTTCGACAAGGCTGTCTACGATGCCATTGTCACGGAATTCACCGGCTTTCTGTCGCACATCGGAGCACCGAATGCGCTGTTTATTCCCATCAGCGCGCGTGATGGCGATAACGTGGTCGAAAAGAGCGCGAAGACTCCGTGGTACGTGGGTCCGGCGCTGCTGGATTTCCTCGAAACCGTGCCGGTCATCGAAGGCCTCGCCGAACTGCCCGCGCGTTTCCCCGTGCAATACGTGCTGCGGCCGAATCTGAATTTCCGCGGCTATGCGGGGCAGCTGGCGTCCGGCGTTTTCCATCAGGGTCAGGAAGTGATGGCGCTGCCGGCACGCCGTCGTTCCCGCATCACGCGCATTGTGACTTACGATGGCGATCTGAAATCGGCGTACGCTCCGCAATCGGTCGCGTTGTGCCTGGCGGACGAAATCGATATCAGCCGCGGCGACCTTCTCGTTCCCGTTACTGCCCTGCCCCACGTGGGCCGGCGCTTTCGTGCGCATTGCGTGTGGATGAATGCGCAGCCGCTCGAACCGGGGCGCAGTTATTTCATCAAGCACACCTCGCATCAGGTGCGCGGCGTGATTCGCAGCGTGAACTTCCGGGTGGACGTGAATTCGCTCGATCGGATCGGGGCTTCGCGCCTCGAACTCAACGAAATCGGCGAGATTTCAGTCGAGACGCATCATCCCTTGTTCTTCGATCCGTACGCGCGCAATCGCGTGACGGGCGGCTTTATCGTGATCGACCCGGTGTCGAATGAGACGCTCGCGGCGGGCATGATCATCGATATCGAAGGCAAGGAAGAAACGCGCGGGCTGGTGCTGGAATCGGACCGTACGGCGCGGTTCGGACATCGCTCGGCTGTGGTTTCGGTGGAAGATCATGAGTCGGCCGTGCTGCTGGAACGCGAATTGTTCGATCGCGGCGCGGCGGTGGCTGTGGTGGAATCAGCCGATTACGATACGGTGAAACTGGCGAAGGCCGCAGGGCTGATCGTGATTGTTACAGGAATCGCGCCCCCGAATTCGATCGATGCCGGGCGGCTCGCCCCGAACGAAGCGCTGAGTTTGCTGGAACGGCGTGGAGTGCTGGTGGGGCGGGAAGAGCAGTTGGGGGCTGGGGAAGGTATTTAGAGTTGGTCAACAGCGCTAACGTGGCACTCTAATTACGGTGCCTGCTGTACCAACTTCCAGTGTCGTTTGGATCTGCACTTCGTCGGCGCTCCTCAGCGAAAGATAGACCCGTCGGTTCTCGAAACCGATCGACCAGACGACGAACCCACAATCGCCCAGAGGAAGGTCTGTAAAGACTACTTCACCAGCGCTGTTCGCCGGTACCGTCCGCGTCGGCTTGCCAGCGGCATCCAGAATCGATCCCTGCGCCGCAGCGATTGCCATTCCGGTTGCATCCTTGATTTGGATACGCACGCGTCCTGTCACTGGCTGCATCGCTTCGACTATTGTGCCCATCGTGATCGCACCGATCTCCAGGCGGGCTTCAACTCGCAGTTCTTCACCATTCTGAATAACCACCGAAACTGACTTCGTCTTGAAACCGGGCGACGACACGACAATTCGGCAATTACCCATGGAAAGGCCAGTGAAGGCGGCTTCGCCGACTCTGTCCGCCCGTTGTGTCTGAACAGGCTTATAGTCGGCACCTACCAGAGAGATTTCCGCACCGGGCACAACACCGTCGGTGGGATCAGTCACTCGCACGCGTATGCGACCAGCCTGCGCCATCAGCGGCGACATCGCCGTCAGCAGCGCACCTGCTGGTACCGCACGGCGACTGCGAGGCACCGGGACCGACGTGCCGTCCAGCATTCCACAAACATGTCCGCCAGCCTCACTCCATATTCGCTCCCATTCCTCGGCTGAGTAGTGATCCTTTGCATAGACAGCCGTCTGGCATTCGTCGCAAAACCGCTCTCGTCCGTGGCCACGCAGGTCGCCCCAGCTCTTGTGGCAGGGTTTCGGTACTGAAAAGCGCGAACTCAAGACGCCAGTTTAACTGATTCCAGACAATCGAAGCGGGGCTGATTGTGATTGTTACCGGGATTGCGCCGCCGAATTCGATTGATGCCGGGCGGCTGGCGCCGAATGAAGCGCTGAGTTTGCTGGAACGGCGTGGAGTGCTTGTTGGCCGGGAAGAACAGTTGGGGGCCGGGGAACGTATTTAGGCGGGATTATCGCAAGATCACATCGCCCGCGACTTGGGCTGGATCTATAAGCCTGCTCTCGAAGCCGTCCGCTGCGATCACTATGCCTGGATATGGGGACACGGCGGTAAACGACATTTCCCCGAGCAGAACCGGTTGGAGGACCGCATCGCAGATCACCCACCCATGCGCGGAAAGTATCGGAGCACCGTGCGTATCAACAGCCCTTACGTGAACACTCTCAAGCGGCAACGGTCCTATTCCGTCTACATAATCGATATTGATAGACAACACCTGGAGTTTCGCATCAATCAGCGTCTCTTCCTCGCTCCTGATTGTCAAACCAATGATCTTTATCTTCTTGAAGCCCGGAGCGCTAACGAGGGCGGCACAGTCTCCGGTCGACACCGCCGAAAACGTTGCCTCACCTGTTCTGTCTGACCGCCCGGTGCGATTCACTGTTCTCTGATCGGCGCCAGCAGCGCCAGCACCACCACAGCACATCGACGCCGACTCATGGCCTGATTAAACGGCTGCAATCCACGGCGCATCGATCACACACCCGCCGTCGCTACAAACCCCGGCTTCTTCCGCGCTTTCACCGCCGCCTCAAATCCACTCGCGATCTTAATCAACACACCCTCACTCCACGCCGCGCCAAAGAACGAAGCCCCCACCGGCAAGCCGCGCACGAAACCCGCGGGCACGGTGATATTCGGATATCCCGCAACCGCCGCCGGTGTGGAACTGCCCCCGATATCGTGATCCCCGGTCACCAGATCCGTCAGCCACGCCGGTCCGCCCGCCGGAGCGAAAATCGCATGCAGTTTATCCTTGCTCAGCACCGCGTCGATTCCCTGCCTCCGCGACATCAGCCGGTTCTTCGCCAGCGCATCCTGATAAGCCTTCTCGCTCAGCGGACCTTTCTTCTGCGCCTGCACCAGAATCTCCTGCCCAAAATACTGCATCTCCCTCGCACTATTCTTCTCGTTGAACGCAATCAGCGCATCAAGCGACCGCACCTTCACATTCGGCTTCGTCCCGCTGAGATAACGATTCAGGCCGTCCTTGAATTCGTATAGCATCGCCTCGAACTCGCTGTCGTCGAACTTGCCGTGCGTCGGCAAATCCGCCGGATCCACAATCACCGCGCCGCGCCGCTTCATCTCCGCGATAGCCGTTTCCATCAGCGCATCCACATCGCGGTTATAACCAAAGAATTTCCGCGCGATGCCGATACGCGCCCCGCGCAATCCATTCGCGTCCAGAAACTTCGTGTAATCCGCAGCCTTGCCCGCGCCAGCCTGCGTGTAGGAATCGTTCGAATCCACCCCCGCCAGCACCGTCAGCAGCGCGGCAGCATCGGCAACCGTGCGAGCCATCGGCCCCGCCGTATCCTGATTAATCGAAATCGGTATAATCCCGGAACGGCTAACCAGGCCTACCGTCGGCTTAATACCGACAAGCCCATTCATCGCCGATGGCGACACAATCGAACCATCGGTTTCCGTGCCAACCGCGACAGCGCACAGATTTGCCGCTGTTCCCGCGCCCGAGCCTGAACTGGAACCGCTGGTATTCCGGTCGAGCGCATACGGATTCCGGGTCTGCCCGCCGCGTCCGCTCCAGCCGCTCGAAGAATGCGTGGAACGAAAGTTCGCCCACTCGCTCAGATTCGTTTTGCCAAGAATCACCGCACCGGCCGCACGCAGCTTTTGCGCGACAAACGAATCGCGCGCCGCGATGGAGCCTTCGAGCGCGAGCGACCCCGCTGTAGTCATCGTGCGGTCCGCAGTTTCGATGTTGTCTTTGATCAGCACAGGAATGCCGTGCAGCGGGCCGCGCGGCCCCTTCGCCTTACGCTCCTGATCCAGAGCCTGTGCGATCGCCATCGCATCCGGATTCGTTTCGATGACAGCGCGAAGCATAGGGCCGGTGCGATCCACCGCCTGGATGCGCGCCAAATACTTCTCCACCAGCGTCTGCGACGTATATTTCTGCAACTGCGCGATGGTCAGCTCGTCCAGTTCGAACGCAGGCACCAATGTAGACGCCGACTGCTGAGCCTCAACCGCCCCGGCAGCCACCACACCGGCCGCCGTCGTCGTGAAAAAACCGCGCCGCGACAGCTTCACTTGACTCGCTTCGCCAACAGTTCCTCGGTAGCGAACTCCCCGACCTTGCGCGTAAGCTTCAGCTCATCGCCCGCAAGCTTACCGGTATATTCGATTCGGATATCCATGCCCTGGTAACTCATGTTCTCGACAAACGAAACGTCGTCTCCGCTCAGTTTGCCTTCCTGAATCGCAACCGATCCCTGCGGCCCGGTCGCAGTGCCGGTGAGCTTGCCACCCTCCACACGGAACTCATAGGTATACTTCTGCGAACCGATCTGCGTATCGAACTCGGCGGTCCACTTCCCGGCAATATCGGCGTAAACCGAGAGAACCAGCGAGAGAACAATCGCCACCGAAACCAGCAAACTTCGCATTGTCATGAGTTCGATTGTACAGCAAAACGCGCAGTAAACGGACTACGGCGTGACCATGACATAAACGGGCGCACTCGGCGCTCCGCCAACGGTCACCACCACCTGCTGGAACCCCAGAGGCGCGCTGGATGGAATCGTAAAGTTAATCTGAGTCACGCCAATCGACCAGGCAGGCACACCGAGGTAAGCGAACGGCGTCGGCGCCGGCACACCGCCAACCGTCACGGATACGGTGGCTCTGGGAACCGGCGTAACTCCTGCCGCAGGCACCGAACCGGACACAGGTTGCGGCGAAACCAATCCATCGCCGGTCTCGTATAAGACAACGCTCTGCCCTCGCCCCGTCGCTTGATAGGGAACCAGCAGACCGTTGCCGTCGGCAAAAATCCCGGGCGTGGCAGCCGACACATTAATGCGACTGGTGGCCGTCTGGCCATTGGAAGATACCTTGAGAATCGCCGTTGAGTTACCCGGTATCTCGTAAGGGATCTGCATGTTGATTTGCGATGGCGAGACGTAATAGAGCGGCACCGGAATTCCGTTGA
>Ga0302140_10002794_pt1 | contig 22566 bp, 13 predicted proteins | sample I_Bog_E1_1_FD_202095 | JGI IMG/M metagenome (GOLD analysis project Ga0302140, IMG submission 202095) | Peat permafrost microbial communities from Stordalen Mire near Abisko, Sweden - I_Bog_E1_1 | ecosystem: Environmental > Terrestrial > Soil > Wetlands > Peat | place: Sweden: Abisko, Stordalen... | reverse complement strand
ACTACCCTGGCCAACCCCGATATCGTGGAAACCATCCGCGAAATGGTTCAGGGAAAAGATGCGGTCGCGCTCAAGGACGGTCCCGACGACCTGAAACAGTTTGGAGGCGTGGACTAAGCCTGCGCCTAATTTAAGGCGCGACTTCCGCTCACGCCGGAGAAATAATTCCTCGCTCCTACTTTGGCGGCTGAGCCAGGAACCATGGCGCGGTCGCGTCATCGGTCTTCAAGAAGTTCATCAGCATGTTCGCATCCTGTTCGGAGCCGCCAGTTTTTTCCGAGGGATGCTGGCCATCGCTCTCGAAGTAATAGCAAGGCCATACCAATCCATCGCTGCGCGCAATCAGACCATTCGACCAGATGTAGGGTCCCCATGCCACCCAAGGAGCCATCACTGGACCATTCGCCGGATTGTAGTTCATCGCAGCCACGCCATTGAGTTGATCCTCAATCATCCCCCTCACGGCAAAAGCGGACTGGTAAGCGTACGGTTCTTTATCGCCGCCGTGCGGCAAGCCATTTTCATAGGCACCGTACTCGCGGCTGGTGAAGAATGCCAGTTTCAAGTTCGGAAACTCCGTGTGCATCAGTTGTGCCGCCGTTTCATACTCCGCTTGAAGAGTTGCCATGTCCTGCGGGAAAGAACCGATGGGATTGGCGTCCACGTTTTCCACCCAAGCCGCGACAATCTGCTGCGGCGTAACTCCCGCTTGCGGAATGAAGTAGTTAAACGTATCCACCCACGCGGGGCCGTCGATATTGGCCCAGTCGACTGCCCCAAGCCGGGGTTGCGCTGCAGGAACAAAAACCAGATTCTTGTTGATGGAGGGATCGGCCGCGCCGTTTTGCATGAATTTCTGGAACGTATCGAAGGTCACCGACATCCCCATCGACATCAGGGCAATCTTGCCGTTCGGATCGGGATTCCCGTTGGCGTCCAAGGGCTGAATGGATTGAGCGAATCCCACTCCATCCGAATCATGACTGGCCGGCATCACGTTACTGCCATTCAGGTAAAGGCCGCCTTCAGCGCCTAAATAAGTCCCGGTTCCAAGATCGGTCACGGGAACGATCGGTGTACTCGTCCCCGATATAAGCCAATCAATGTTGTTGCAAATGGCGCCGGTCGGCGCTTCAACCGGCAACGTAACTTGCAAAGTCGTTGTGTTGGAAGCGGAATCCGTCGCGGTCACGCTGAAGGGATAGTTCCCCACCGCCAAAGTTGATGAGACCGGACCCGTGATGGTGCCCGTGCTCGATAAGCTCAATCCCGCTGGCAGGGTCGAGCCGGACGCCAGGCTCCAGGTCACAGTGCCCACTCCATTCAATGACTGAAGCTGCGCCAGATAAGCAGCCCCCTGGGTCACGACCGGGAGCGTCGGAAAATTTGTGATAGCCAGAGACGTCGGCGCCACCGCCGTGGCGTAAAGCGAAACTCCGGTCGGTGGCAGATTATTCGTGGTCACGACAAGAGTTCCGTTATAAGAGCCGGCGAAAGATGGAGAGAAGGTCACCGGCAGTGTGATCGAGCCCCCAGCCTTCAGAGTCTCATTCACCTTGAAACCCGTCACCGCGAAGGGAGGATCCGTATAGACATCGGTGATGGTCACGCCCTTGGTGCCAGTGTTCTTCAAAGTCACGCTCTGTGGCGCACTGGTCGTACCTAAGGGGATGTTGTCAAACGTGATCGAAGAACTACTCCAGCTGGCGGTGGCATCTGCGAGAAAGCCGGTGCCATTGATCGTTACCAAAATCGGGCTGTAGCCCTGCACGTTGAGAGTGAACGTTCCAGTAAAAGTCTGAGGCAGATCCGGAGCGAAGCGGATCTCATAGATCATGTTCTGCCCCTTCGCCAGGCTGAGGGGAGCCCAGCCCCCCAGAAACTTGAACTCTGGCGCCGTAGGCATGGTGAAGCTGTTGACTTGCACCACCGCGCTGCACAGATTAGTGACTTCAACGTCCTGCGTCGTGGTCGTTGTTCCCACCGCAGTCTTCGTGAAATTGATCACGTAGTTTGAGGGGATGATGGCCAGACAACTCTGCGCCACAGCCGAGTTCAGTGCACCGGCAAATACGACAACTAACGCCATACACCGCAAGATGAGCAGGGTACAAACGGATCGAGAGAACATGAGTAAACCCTCAATTGGAGTGATATGCGAACCTGAGCCCCAGGGAATCCCACTCTATGCTTTCGGTGAGGAGGCGCCACCAGCCCGGCGAGGGACGAGCCATTGCAAGTCGTCTTCGAAACAAGTCTCCAAAAAAACGCAACCCGCAAACGCCATTCACCGCAGTACGACGTCGCGGTACGCACTTCCAGCAATGCAGTCTGCCTCCGTCCCTAACGTTTGTCAAGATGCAAGGACTTGCACGGTCGGGTTCTGATTCAGTTGCAGCCCCTCGTCCTAACCCCGCGGATCGACCCTGCTCCGGCAGGTCACCGCTTCGACGGGTCAGCCCAGTCGCAGTGCTTAAGGTCTTTCGACCCCTTGCCCAACGCGGCAGCCCCGTGTACTCTCTCGCGTAAGCAAGGCAAGAACGAGATAGAAGCGCGCCAAGACAGGTAGAGACCGCGTATCTAGACTCCAAGGGTGCGGCAGATTGATTACCATTAACTTGCTGAGATTTCAGCTTCCGAGTTCCGTCTCCCCCCGGTTTTCCTAGCAGCTGCAACAAAATGCAGTTTACTCAGGCGGGCAGTTCCAGTTTTGGCTCGTAAGTCATTTGTTGTGAAGACTTAAACCGTGAAACGTTCACCGGGAGAACGGCGTTGTACGTGCCTTATCCATTAGGCGGAATTCCCCCCAAACATTGCTCAAGAGGAACACATGCTCATCCGAAGACTATCGTGGATCGTTCCGGTCGTTGCCCTAAGCAGCCTGGTTTCTGCGGCGCAGAACAACTGCGGCGGATCGCCAGCTTATGGCACCTGCGCGGCGCCATCGGCTCCGGTCCAAGTGTGGTGCGCGGGAAATAACGCTGCCAGCACTTGCCCCGGCGGCACGTCTTGGGTGGGCTTTGATACCACTTCTCCGGCAGCCGGCTCCTGGTCGGATCAGTTTGAGGGTTTGGATGCAGGCAGCATTCTGGCCGCCGGACGCACGCCCGGAGCCCAGGCGGATCCGGTCGGTGCGGTCGGGCCAACGGACGCAAATGGCGTGGGCCAGTATTTACAATTTGCCGATAATTCCGTACAAGCCTTTGATCGATCTACCGGCAACGGCATTTTCGCCAAGAGCCCGAATGGTGAAGTCGCTCCCCAGCAAATTACGACGCTGTTTGAACCCGGCGGTTCATCCTATTGCATCAACCCATCTCTGGATGGTTTCGCCACCTACGATTGGATCAACGGCGCTTTCCTCATCGGGAATATCTTCAAGGCGAACGGAAACTACTATCTCTGCGTCGGCGCAAGCTCAGGGGTCGGTTCCATCCCTGCGAATAACCTGGAGGGCTCTGGCGGCAAGGGATATTGGAATGCCTATGCTTACAACATCAACCCCGCCCTGCCGACGAATGCCGGCGGCATCACTTATTTTCCCGACTACATGCGGTATGGAAATTGGTCCGACGGCTTTTATGTCTCTTGGGATCTGGAAGACCCCAGCCAGAAATATGACATCGTCGGGTTTGAAGTTTGCCGGCTCGACAAGAGCGACATCGAGGCGGGGCTTTCGTCGAATGCGCCGAGTTGCTACACCTATATTCCCAGCTACGCAGTCGGCGCCGCAGGAACCGATAAGACTTTGATTCACACCCTCCTGCCGGCTGACTTTGAAGGCTACAACCCAATTCCCTCCAATACTCTCGGAGAATACTTCCTGGCGCAGGTCAATCCCAGCAATCCGGGCACCAATACCTCATGTTCGGTGGCGCCATGCACGTCGGATCAGCTGGCTTATTGGACTTGGACAGGACTCACGAACGGTAACGGTCCCACTTACATTCTCTTTAAGACTCATCCCTTTACTCCAGGCTGTTACGCTCCGAGTTCTCCCTATAATACCTATTGCATACCCGAGCCCTATGGCAAGTTCATCGATAGCATCGGCGACCGGTTGATGTCGCGGTTGGCCTACAGGTACATCGCTTCGGGAGTGGCGGGCGAGTATCTTGCTGTCGCCAGCACGGTTCAGGAAACTTCCAGCACTCGAAGAACGGGAGTTCGTTACTACAAAATCCTGGCGGGAAAAACTCCGACCGTCAAGGTCACCGGCGATGTACAAGACAAGGTAAATGATTATTTCCTGTCGGCGCCTAGCGTCGCCATGGACGCTACCGGAGACCTCGGCATCACCTACACGGTGACGGGCAATACCGTCCACGGCAGCGCCAGCAACTACGATCCTTCGCCTTACTTTGTCACGGTCAACCCGGCCGGAGGCCAGGGCACGCCAGTGGCGATCCTCACCAACAGCGGCTCCACAGGGCAGGATGAGACGGACCAATACTGGGGCGAGTACGTCAGCGTATCGTCCGATCCCAATGACGATGTCACGTTTTGGGCGGTCGACGAATACATGAACGGAAATCAGATCTCCAACTGCTCGTACTCCACCGGCCTGGGCAGCGGCTGCACCTGGGCGTCAAGGATATTTACCTGTCAAAAGGGTAACGGCTGCTAAGCCACAGCCTAAGCCAAAGTTTATGCCCCATGACGATTTAGGTTGAGCGAGCGGGCTGGTCGCCAGTACAATCGTCGGGAGGTATCTTTTAGATTCCAGGTTAAGTTTACCAAGGTTCTTCCCCAGATCCTTTTTGTTGGAAGCGTGCCAGCAGCAGCCTTGTGCCGCGGAGGCAACTTGACTGCTCTGTTCCCCCGACTTAGCATTTTCATGCGAACATTTTCCGGGCAACTATTCTTGCGGCACTGATTTCTTCAGCAAGCAACATTCAGGATGGCAAGTGTCTGAACTGGATTTAGGAGGGAGCGCGCAACCGCCAAGCACTCAAGTTGGCCTTAGCCATCGCATGCTAGCCCGCACATACCCTCTGTGAAAATCATACTGGTACATAACGCGTATCAGCAGCCCGGAGGGGAGGATGTTGTTTTTGAGCAGGAATGCGGGATGCTGGAACGGGCCGGCCACCAGGTAATACCCTACCGCCGCAGCAACTGGGACGCCGAAGCCTATCATCGCATTCGTCTCCTCGGACTCGCCAAAAGAACCGTGTGGTCTTCGGACACGCGCCGCGATTTCGCAAAACTGCTGGCCCAGGAAAAACCCGACCTCGTCCACGTCCACAACACCTTCGTGATGATCTCGCCTTCGATCTACTCAGCCTGCACCCAGGCCCGGGTCCCGGTGGTGCAGACGCTGCACAACTATCGCTTGCTCTGCCTCGCGGCCAATTTTTTCCGCGACGGCAAGGTTTGTGAGCAATGTCTTGGAAAATCCTTGCTGCCCGGAGTGGAACACGCCTGTTACCGTCATTCCTATTCCGCCTCCGCCGTCGTCGCGGTCATGTTGACCTCTCATCGCCTGCGCCACACTTGGCAGCGTGAAGTCTCATGCTTTATCGCCCTCAGCGAATTCGCTCGCAACAAATTCGTCGCCGGCGGATTGCCCGCGGAAAAGATCTTCGTCAAGCCCAATTTCGTTTCGCCCGACCCCGGCCCTCGCTCCGTCGCCGGAGACTACGCCTTGTTTGTCGGTCGGCTCTCACCCCGCAAGCGTATCGAAACCGTCGTCGCCGCCTGGAAACATCTTCCCCGCTCCATCCCTCTGCACATCGTCGGGGACGGCTCCCAGCGCGAGCAACTGAAGCTCCAGGCAGCTCGCGAAGGGCTCACCAATATCCATTTCAAGGGACAGTTGTCCCGAGAGGAAAGTCTCGCCGCCATCCAGAACGCCCGCTTTCTGGTGTTTGCCAGCGAATGGTATGAGAATTTTCCCGTCACCATCGCCGAATCTTTTGCTTGCGGGACGCCTGTCATCTCGAGCCGGCTCGGCGCCATGCAAGAAATTGTGAGCGATGGCCGCACCGGCTTGTTCTTCACCCCCGCCGACTCGGAAGACCTCGCCGCCAAGGTAGAATGGGCTTGGACCCATCCCGAGCAGTTACGCACCATGGGCCTCCAGGCTCGTTGTGAATACGAAGCCAAGTACACGGCCGAGAAAAATTATCCACAGCTCATGGAGATCTACAACCGGGCCCTGAAGAGCCGCCCGGAAGCCCTTGATTTTACGGGACTTGTATAACCGAAATTGCATTTCGTCGTATCGCAAAAACGGGCTTCTCGACGCTTGAGAAGCAGATTACACTTTCAACTCGCTGTAAAGGCCCAAGCTACACCCCCGGCAACGGGGTGGGGATTCCAAAGGACTCGTGAAGATCGCACTGGTTCATAACGCATACCAGCAACCCGGGGGGGAAGACTCGGTTTTTGAGCAGGAATGCAGGATGCTGGAAAACGCCGGGAATAAGATCGTAACCTATTGCCGCACCAACTGGGATACTGACGGCTATCGCGGACTCGGCCAGTTGGGCTTGGCCAAGAGAACCATCTGGGCCTCCGATTCGAAACGCGATTTCTCCGAGCTGTTACGCCGGGAAAAGCCCGATGTCGTCCACGTGCACAACACCTTCGTGATGATCTCTCCGTCGATTTATTCGGCCTGCTATGAGGCCAAAATTCCGGTCGTGCAGACCCTGCACAATTATCGCCTGCTTTGTGCCGCCGGAACCTTCTTTCGCGACGGCAAGCTCTGCGAGGAGTGTCTGCAAAATTCACTGTGGAGGGGCGTCGAGCATTCCTGTTACCACGATTCTTTCTCGGCCTCCTCCGTCGTTGCCCTCATGTTGGCGTATCACCGCCTTCGTCACACCTGGCAGCGCGAAATCTCCTGCTTTGTCGCCCTCAGCCAGTTTGCCCGCAATAAGTTCATGGAAGGCGGCCTGCCGGGAGAAAAAATCTTCGTCAAGCCCAATTTCGTTTCTCCCGACCCGGGGGCCCGCACCGGCATCGGCGATTATGCTTTATTTGCCGGGCGCATCTCGCCGGAGAAGGGTGTGGGAACCATCGTCGCGGCCTGGAAGCACCTTAAGCTCAGCGTGCCTCTCGTTATCATTGGCGGTGGACCCGATCTTGAGCCCTTGCGTGCCCAGGCTGCCTGCGATGGCCTCACCAATGTTCAATTCCTGGGCCAAAGGCCGCGCGAGGAGACCCTCTCCGCCATCAACAACTCTCGTTTCACCATTATTTCCAGCGAGTGGTACGAGACCTTTTGCCTGGCCATTGCGGAATCCTTTGCCTGCAGCACTCCGGTGATCTGCAGCCGATTGGGAGTCATGCAGGAACTGGTCGATGATCGCCGCACCGGATTGCACTTTTCTCCCGGCGACCCCCAGGATTTAGCGGCCAAAGTAGAATGGGCATGGACCCACCCCGAAGAAATGCGCTCCATGGGCGTCGCGGCGCGCGCGGAATACGAATCCAAGTACACTGCCGAGAAAAATTATCCCCAGTTACTGAAAATCTACGAACGCGCTACCGGGAATACGAACGGTGCTAAAGTGTGAACTGCATCCCCTGGAGTCACCATGCGTTTTCCAACCACCGCTTCTAACCTGCGTCGGCTCCTTGCATTCCCATTGGGTTCTGCCCTGATTCTTTGTGTCCTGCTTTTGTCGTCGTCTCCGTCGAAGGAACAATCTCAATCCCCAGTTTCGCCGACTCGCCTCACCTTGAGTCCTCCCAGCACGCCGGTTCCTCCCGAGTTTTTCGGACTCCACATTCATCGCGCCTTTTCGACCACTCCCTGGCCTTCAGTTCCCTTCGGGAGCTGGCGGTTGTGGGACGCGAAAGTTCACTGGCCGCAAGTAGAACTGGAAAAGGACCGTTATGACTGGCGCATTCTCGACCGGGAAGTCGATCTCGCCGAAAAACATCACGTCGACCTTCTAATGCCCTTTGGCTTTACCCCCGATTGGGCTTCAGGATCCGGCCAACCTTCGATCGGACGGTTTCATCCCGGCGGCCACCAGCGCGGCCGGATCGTGGGCGACATCGCCGACCTCGAAGATTGGCGGAATTATATCCGCACCCAGGCACTGCGCTATAAAGGCCGCATCCTTTACTACGAGATATGGAACGAGCCTAACCTTCCTGAGAATCGAGTTATTGGAACTCCTGAAAGAATGCTAACTCTAGCCAAGGAAGCCTACATAACTTTGAAGCAGGTCGACCCTAACATCAAAGTAGTTTCTCCGTCCCCGGTAAATCCCGAAGGCGTCGCGTGGCTGGATCGTTATCTCGAACTTGGCGGCGGACAATATTCGGATATCATCGGTTATCACTTCTATACCCGCAACCGTCCGGAAAGTATGCTGAAGGTAATCCTGCCCGTAAAAGATGTTATGCGGAAACACGGCGTAGGCGATAAACCACTCTGGAATACCGAATCCGGCTGGATTCGAAATGTCCTCACCGATCATATCGATCCCGTGCAGCAGGCGCCCGGATGGGCGGCACGCGCCTACATCTTAAATTGGGCTGCCGGCGTGCAACGTTTCTACTGGTACGCCTGGGATGACGACGGAGGCGACAGCATTCCCTTCACCGAACCGGATGAATCCACCGCCACCATTTCAGCCCATGCCTTTGCCCAGGTTCAGAAATGGCTGATCGGTTCGCGTATCGATTCCTGCGCAAGCGACGAGAATGGAACCTGGGTTTGCAAGTTGACCCGTGAATCTAATACTCCCTTCTGGATCCTGTGGAATGAGGATCACGCTCTAAAGTTCGATACCCCGAAGTCCTGGCAAATACAAACCTGTACCCGGCTGTCGGGCGAGAGCTCCGCTTGCCCCGCCCGCCCGATTGATGTGGGTGAGATACCCGTCATGCTTACCGGGCGCTAACTGCTCCTTAGCCAGTCACAAATCACCGAACAGGCTGGGAGAAAGTAACAGATATATGCTTCACCGATAAGCTTCCCGTGCAGCTATAAGCCTCACCCCGCAGATTCAAACTCCGCCGTGCACATCAGGAAATCTCTGCTGAAAATAAAAGTCCGGGACGATTCAGGTTGTCGGCCTGAATCGTCCCGGAGGGATGGACGAGGAGTAGCGAGGGGCTACTGATTTTCCAGCAGGATCGGCTTGAGGCCGATTTGAACGGTGGTCCCGGTGGTGTGGGTTTTTACGCCCGTGATATCCAGGAAGTAATCGTAGCCGCCGCTGGGAATGGTGAAAGTGGACGTCGTGCAATATCCATTGTTGCAGGTCTGCGACGCATCCCACACGGCGATGGCTTTGTAGCCGCCGGGCCGGGTGTAGCCGCATTGCCATACCGTTCCCACCGGCGTACATGGGGAACTCAGCGTGGCGCCCACCATCCAGTTGGTCATTTCGTTGTAGGTGGTGCCGCCGACATTGGTTCCGTCCGTGAGTGTCCAGAACGGCGTGGTGGCGCCATCCCAGGCATACCAGTAGGAGCGGGACACTCCGATCGACTGCATGAGCAGTTCGAAGCGGGCAATCCAGGCTGCCTCCTGGTCAGGATCGGTGATCAGCACCTTGGCTCCAAAGCCGCCTTCGCTGCTGATGATGGGCTTTCCCTGTTGATTGTAAGTGGCTAGAGTGCTCTGCAGAGGCGCGGCGTCGGTGACGGCGGTCTCCGCGGGTTCCGGCCATTGCACGTAGCCGTGATAGTCGATCACGTCCACGTACTGGCCGCCACCAGCGGCCAGGTAGTCGCCCATTGCGGTTGCGATGTTGATGCCGGTGTCAGTGACGTAAGCCGGGGTTGCGATGAGAGCGGTTGGGTCGATGCCCTTCTGAGTGTAGGTGCTGAGGGAACTGCATCCGGTTCCAATGACGATGCAGCGGACATCCTGCGTCATTCTCACCAGTTGCGCGGTCGTCCCCTCCCACATGATGGGAGCGGTGGGCTCGTTCCATATCTCGTAGTACTTGATTTCGCCCTTGTAGCGCGTGGCGAGGGCCGTGACCCAATCGATATAGTGCTGATTGGCGCCGGTTCCGTCCGCGTTAAGATCGGCGGGCGGGTAGCACTGACCGGGCCCTCCCTGGCCGGGCTGATCGAAGCTGCAGATCGAGTCGCCGATTCCCGTGCCGCAGGCCTTATCGGATCCGCCGCATTGCGCCCACGGTGGGGTTCGCGCCAGGTCAAACAGGATATCGACGTGATTGGCCAGGGCGGTAGCGATCCGAGCATCGCTTGTCGTCCAGTCGAAGACCCCCGGCGCGGTGTTGATTTGCGCCCAGCCGGTGTCGCTATCCCAGAAGCGCTGCGCGCCGAAGGAAATATTCGGCCACGGCGTATTTACGTAGTCGATGTGAAGACCGAAGAAGGTCAGAGGAATTTCCTGTCCTTTGGCCGAGCCACTCGCCGTGAAGAAGAAGCTTTGCTGGTCATGATCCGTGCCTTGATCGGTCACTTTGAGCGTGATCTGGAAGGTGCCAATCTGCGTGGATGTTCCCTGAAGAACTCCCTCGGAACTGAGGGTAATTCCGGTCGGCAGCGGACCAGAGAGCACAGTCCATGTGTAGGGAGGGAACCCTCCGGTCGCGGTCATGGGGAAATTGAACACCGAACCCACGGGAGTAATGGGCAATGCAGCCGTGGTGATGGTGAGCGGAGCGGTCGTTGGCGGCGTAATCGTAACCTGCGCCGTGGCTTTCTTGTTGGGATCGTCCACGCTGGTCGCGGTCACGGTAGCGTGAGTCTGTTCGTAGACTGACGGCGCTGTGAATAGCCCGCTGCCGGAAATGGCGCCCTGCGTTGTAGTCCACGTAACCGCAGGATTGGTTGAATTTTGGGTGACGCCGTTGAATTGCTGGGTTTTCGCCGAAACCACCGAGGTGGTGCCGGGGGTTAAGGAGACGCTAAGCGGGGGCATCACGGTCACGGTCGCCTTCGCCGTTTTGGCGGGATCTTCCACGCTGGTGGCAGTGATGTAAACGGTTTCGTTTTGGGTTACGTTCGGCGAAGTAAACATGCCGCCGCCGGAGATGGTTCCATCCGTGGCTGTCCAGGTCACCCGGGTGTTGTCCGTATTGTTGACGGTTGCCTCGAAGGCCTGTTGCCGGGACGCGTTCATGGTCGCGCTGGTTGGACTGATCGATACGCTCACCGCGGGCGTCACCGTCACCGTCGCGGTCGCGGATTCGCTGGAATCGGCTACGCTGGTGGCGGTCACCGAGACGGTCGTGTCGGTGGTCACGTTGGGCGCGGTAAATACGCCTGAACCGGAGACCGACCCTTTGGTGGCCGACCAGGTCACCGAGAGGTTATTGCTTCCCGTAACCTTGGCGGTGAACTGCTGGGTCAAGGTCGAAGGCACGCTTGCCGTCGAGGGAGTAACGTACACATGAATGGTCTGGGCTGGAGTAGCGCTGGCAAATGTTCCGGCGGCGACTATCAGCGCACATACTACTCCCGTGAAAAGCACGGTTTGGAATTTGAAACTGTGGCGAGTGAAATAGGCCTTGCGATAGGCCTGAAGAAGGGACACGGGGGACATGGCAATCCTCAAGAAAGTATTTAGTTTTTGCGGTCTTAACCACTCTAGGGACGTCGGCGGGTGGCAGCTAGGTGCCAAAGGGGCAGGTTTTGAACCTGTCCCTAGGTACAGTGCCTCAGAATGGGAATTTTCTAAGAATCGCGGCGATGGCGGGGGGCGTGAGCCTGTGGAAAAATGGGCCGATAAACCTGGACTGCTATCGCGGCTTGGGGGGCGAATCTGCGGCTATTGCAGCCACACCGGTTCAATTCCGATCGGGACGGAATTACCGGAAATCGGCTGCGCCGGGTCGCCTTGCAGGTCGCTGTAGGTTGTAAAGGGAGGTCCGGGAGAAAAGCTGGAAAAAGTACAGACTTCGGGGCCGCTGGAATTGCTGCAGGTTTGCGAAGAATCCCAAACGGCTTCCGCCTGCGCACCGCCGGAGACGGTAAAGCCACAGGTCCAAACCGTTCCTGACGACGTGCAAGCACCAGTCGGGGTTGCGCCAGCGAGCCAACCGGAGAGCACGGCATAGTCGAGGCCTGCGGTGTTATAGGTGCCGAGCGGAGTAATAGAAGAAGCCTGGCCCGGAATAAAGAGTTCTCCCACATTGGTGGCGCCGAATTCAAACCAGGCAACGGTTTGAACCCCAAGTCCGCCCTGCAACAGATAGGTTTTTGCGAGCCAACCCGCCTGGGTGTAAGGATCGGTGACATCGACCGGGTTGAAGCCGATTTCTGAATCCCACAAGGGCAGGGTCCCGGCGACGCCCTGGACTTTTTGCACCAGCGGCACCACGTTTTCTATCGGGTTCCCACCGACATAGCCGTGAAAATCGACCACGTCGGCGAACTTGCCACCGCCCGCGTTGAAATACGCGGTCAACCAGCCGTCAGGCGAGTCAATAGAGGGATTGGTATTGGCGTAGTCGTTGGTCGTGACCGGTGCCGGGGTATGCATTCTGGCCGTGGGATCAATGCCCTTCGCCGAATAAGTTGTCTGCGAGTTGCAATTGTCCCCCCCTTTAATCACACATCGAGCGTCCTGCGCCATGCGGGCCAGTTGCGCGGGGGTTCCCGTCCAAAAGCCGGTGATATTGGGCTCGTTCCAAATTTCCCAATTATGAATGGCAGGCAGCGAATCCGTATTTACGTGAGTGGCCAGAGCGGTGACAAAATTGGTGAAGGCCGCATCGGTTCCGCTGCCGTCCGAGCAAACATCGCTGGGAGGTGCGCATGATCCCGCCGGGTGGGTGTTCCCGTTATTGGAGGTGCAACTGTTCGAGGTATCGCTGGATGCGTAGCCGGGAGTCTCGGTGAAGGTGTACATAATCTGATAAGACCCGGACTGCGGTGGATTGTCCTTATACAGCCCTCTCCACTGATCGAGGGTCGTGAAATCGTAAGTCCCATTGCCCTTGTCGATATCATTCCAGGTGGTTTCCGTGTCGTGCATGCGAATCGTCCCGAATGGAGATCCGCTCGCGGTTTGAGGTAGGCCGGAGAACGGCCAGGGCAGTGTGGCTGGATTCGCGATGAGGCCGTCATCAATGTGCATGCCAAAAAATGCCAGAGACAGCGGCGATGAGGCCTGAGGCGTAACGGCTGCGTTATGAGCAGAAGGCTTCGCGGCCGCCTTGGCGATCGACGCTGTCGAGCCCGAGCAATCCGTGGTTGGAGGTGGTGTTGAAGTTGCGGGTGACGAAGACCCACCGCCGCACGCAGCCAGGGACCCCACGAGCATGATGCTGATAGCAACCTGTAATCTCTTACGAAGATTCCCGGACGTGCAGATGCCTTGCTGCTTGCCCAAGAGGTGACGCTTTCTCATCTCTTACCCCAATCATCCGAAAGAAACAGAAATAGACCCGCCCTATAGCGAATCGAAACCCCGCATCTGGGAAAAAGTTGCGTGGTGAAAAAGATACCAGGCCATGAGCAGTGGGCTAGTGTCCACTTAGTCTCGAATCACCTACGGTCGAGACGATTGAAGTGTCGAGACGAATTAGGTCGAACAATTTAATGCCGAACAATTTAGTGCCGAACAGTGCAGTGTGGAGCGTTGGTGGCCGAGCCTATCGTGTCGTTCGTGATCGCCTGCCAGCCGGGAGTGGTTCCGATGTTTCCCTGGGACACTCCCTCATCGCCGTTGCAATTGCTGACCGGATTCAGCGAGAACGAGCCTCCAGTCTGGGACGTGCTGGTGAATTGCAAATAGAAAATATCGCCCTGCGCCGCCGAATTGTTTCCGACTGAGGTTGTTCCGTTGTTGCAAACCCAGCCGGCAATCGAAGTATCGGGATAGGTAAAACTCGGCATCGAGGTGCCGTTCACAATCGACATGGCCTTCCAGTTAGCGCCGGACTGCGCCGAAGTTGGAGTGCCCGTTCCGCCTCCGCCGCAGGTGGGATCGCCGGTGATTCCCCCGACTCCCTCAGCGGTGCCCGGAACATAGGATGGCGAATCCTGAAACTCACTATTCGCCGGACAGCCAAACTGTCCTGGCACACAAATATTCAGAAGCGCAGGGGGTGGGTATTCGCAGCCCTGCTCGATGTCGCTGAAGACCGGTCCGGAAATGAGTTCGGCGTTATCCAGATAGCTTCCAGCCCCGTACCACGCCAGCGCATAACCCACCGCGGCCGAACCGGCGCTGAAACCTTGCGCGCATTTCGCCGCGCCACTGGTGGTGGCGACTTTCTGAAAAATGTAGTTCATCAGCGTGGCAGGCCGGCATGCGGCATATCCAACATTCAGGGTTGTCAGGCCGGTATTTTCCCACTGAGTGGCCCATGACATTTGAACCAGGGCATAGCCTGCTCCGAGATAGTCTGGCGCAAAATCAGAAATATCTTGGGCCTCGGTGCCATCGCCTCCGCCGTGGAAAAATACTGTTCCCTGAATCGTGCCGGGGGGCGCTAAATATCCGTAGGTCACGCCAATATCTGCCGTGTTCGGGCAGCTGACCGTCGCCTGATAGCAACTCATGCCTGCCGCGTAATTCTGCATTGCGGGACAGGAAGAGAGCGCGCTGACGCCGCTGACCGTGCCTAAAGCCGCTGGCATGCCCGCGCCGCTCCCACCACCACCGCCGCCGCCCGTCCCGCCTCCGCCCGTCCCGCCTCCTCCAGTGCCACCCCCACCGGTCCCGCCTCCGCTCGGAGTGCTGCTGCTTGCCGACGAGCCGCCGCAACCCATCGCGACCGAGATTACTCCCAGCAATAAAGCTAGAACGAATGCATTCCTGACGCAGTGTTTTCCCATCGCCTTACTTCAATTTTTCCAGTCCACTCGGGAGATGACTACTACTCCATCGTTCAGTGTAACGCATAGCGCAAAGCCTGGCCGCACCATGGTACGACGGGGTAGGGGCTCAGTTTGAACTTCCTAGGCGGTGGCGTCATCCGGAGCGGACCCGTTCTTCAGGCGGAGCGAAGCATCCCCGCTCCCATTGCTCTGTACCACGGGGAATCCCTCGGCCCGCGGGAAAAAACGCGGCCTCGTCGGCGCTTAGCTCCTTGAAGGACAGGCAGTAGCCCGCACAAGCGTGGAAGAGCGGCGCTTTTAGCGCCGCGTAAAGCCAGCAAAGCAGTCGCGGGCTTCAGCCCCCGTGGTTGCCCTTTTGGCGCGAACCCAGCCGATGCATCCCTTCTAGCTTTTACTTACTTTTGGCTGCGGTGACAGAGCCAGCGTTAGCGAAGAACCCGACTACATCCAAGGCCAAGAAGCATTGAATAAGCTCAAGTCTCTCGCGACCGCGATTCTACAAGCTCCAGCCAAAAAAAGAAGCAGACTAACAAGTCGGCAGTGGGTTCGGTTCTTTTCCTTGCAGTAAATCCACGCCCACGCCTCATCCAATTGAAGCCGCTTGCAACGAAGATTGCGAAATGCACGACCTTGATAATCGGCGCACACTTCGCCGACTTCCACTAGGACTCGCATGACTGTTTTCTTTGCAACCCCGGTCATGCGGACTGCGGAACGGATAGAGCAGCCCTCAGTGAGGCACCCTATCACCTGTGCTCGCGTAATGGCATCTAGTCGATTCATAGTGTCAACATACTACTAAGACGCTTTAGCATATATCAAGAACAAAGTAGCTCACTACCGCATATTTACTAGTCTTATGCTAAAGCGGTAGAGGGTGACTCGCGACCGTAGTACCCTGCAAGCGATACACGTAAAATGAGGGCTGTGAAAAACATCCCACAGACATTCATTTTATCCTTGTGTTAGTTGGAGGTTTTCTGCTATCTATCGAGTGTAGATTGGCTGAGTGGGTTCGGTCTAAGTTTCGCGGCCTAGAACCCGAACCCGCTCGGCTGGAAAGCGAGGACGGTATGGCTAGAAGATAGCCGCCCGTCGCGGGCGGGGGGTTGAGCAATCAGCCCCCATACAATCCCTGCGCTCGTTTTTGGTATATCACGAGTTGGGTTGAATTCAAAGAGGGAAATGGGACATGGCCAACGAAAATACGAACCCGCTAGTCGCTTACGCTGAAGCTAGGATCGCCGCATGGCAAGCCGTCCTTGCATCTGTTAGGTCTGCGTTGACGCTTGATTCGGGCGGAACAGTCGATGGCATCAACGCAGCGTTGCCGCAAAACGGCGACTTGGGGCAACCGATGGATTTGCCAGACGGCGCATTCTACGGCAAGAGTGTACCCGCCTGCATTGAGCTGTATCTATCCGCCGTCAAAAAGAAAAAGACGAACAAAGAAATCGCGGCTGCCCTCAAAGAGGGCGGGGTCGAATCTAATGCAAGCACTTTTTCCAATACCGTCACGGCGGCACTATTTAAGCTCAAAACCGATGGGACGGTTCTGCGCTTCAAGGACGGTTGGGGACTGTCTGCATGGTATCCCGCCAATATACGCGGAAGCCTCGGAGCAACGCCTAAGAAGTCTGGGGCGAAAAAGAAGGGCAAGAAATCAAAAGCAAAAGCATCTTCGGTCGTGACGGCGAAGTTAGATTCCGCGAAGGTAACAGAAATCGCTAAGCCGGAAGAAAATATGGAGTCACGCATTCTTAAGTTTTTCAAGGCGAATCATCGTGAGTTACCCGCAAGCGAGATCGCTACCGCGCTTGGGGTAAAAATCCAAACGGCTCATCTAATGCTCGGGAAACTTACGCACCAAGGAAAAGTTGAAAAGCTGTCCACTGGCAATTTTAAGGTCTTGGGGGCCGCTGCGAGTTAGCCTCCCCATGTCCAGCAAATCCAACCGACAAGGCGCACCGTGTCCCCCATACTGCTACTGCTCCATTGCGGCAATGTTTCGGCGATACGAGAAAGAGTTGGTTGGAACATATGTCCAAAATCCGCTCGGAACACGAGTCTGGTTCATGGACTACAACTTCCCAAAACTAGTTCAACTAAAGTTTCGCGGCAATAAGGCTAGAGCACAGAGGGCCATCGCACATCTCAGAGCCCATAACCCAGACGAATCTGAATACGAGTGCGACAGTAATAGATTTAGCACGCTATTCTGGATACCGGATATCATCATTGACCCCGACTCGATTCACGATAACGCTCATGGCACGATAGAGGGCGACATTGTGTATGTGAAGCGTTACGCAAAAGCCGGATCGGACTTCAAACTGGTATTCACTACCGTAGACGAGGAATTAAACCAAAGAGTTGTTACGACATCGTTCTTATCGCAAGAGAATCGTCTGGGACAATTCGTAAAGACGCCTGCGAGGTGGGTTAGAAAGCCGAAGCGTGAACAATCGCCCCCAGAGGGAAATTTGCCCTTTACGGAGCAAAAGAAATGAGCCACCCGCGAAGGTGGCTCATTTTCCGCTCATTACCCCGAGTCCAGGGAGGTCGCTCAGAATTGCGCTGAGCTAGTATCGTAGGTCCGAAAATTTGTACCCCCAGACCATGTGTATATGATGACACCGCTTGCAATTTCGATGCAAGTCCTTTTATTTCAATAGAATCAACATGATGCACCACCGGAGTAACGCGTTTACTGATTAGTTACTTGACAACTGTTAACCGCGAGTTGATGTGGGGTTACTCTTTTTCTTTGCCCACCGTGCTTTTGCAGCGTTCAAGGCCCGCGTCCTGCGTTCGTCCAGCGTGAGAGTCTCTAGGCTACGTTTCCCGCCGATCTTCCCGCCTTTCTTTCCCATTGCCGACATGACGCGGGAAATATCCAGCTTGGAGGGCTGTGGTGTCACAACTACAACTTTTACCGTCTTTTTAGGCTTTTCTTCCGTTGACCGATATACCATCGTGTGAGCCGCTTGGTTTATATCGGTAGGTCTGCTATTCCGCTTTAGCTTTGCCATGCTGCAAGTATGCCACGGAGCGGAACGCATTTCCAGCCGTCTCAAAATGAAAGTAGCCCACTACTAACAAGTCTGCTTCTCAAGAATCGCCGCAGCCGCCTCAGTTCGGGCCGAAGCCCCTAAAACAAAATTACCTTGACTTCGCCCCCAGAACCTGCGACCCTATCTCTCTAGGCATTTGTTCATTGACAACCAAATAGCACAAAGATAACTCCAGCAATCGCAATATTTTGCGAGCCGAGAGCACAAATTTATTGGCCTTTGCGAGTCGAAGCCACCCTAAGTCGTTTGATCGTAAGATTTTACAAATAAGTCGTTTGCCTTCAAGATTTTGGCGGGATTCCAAACGTCAGGCGAAGCGTAAGTCGCTGATTCAAGGGATTTTACAAAAACGCGTGTGATTTTTTCATCCAGCTGAAAGCCTACGTGGTGACCTTAACTCCGGAATACTCCGGCACCCGCGTGCGACTTTGAAACGGAGCCTTCGAAAGCAGGAAGTTGTTGATCATCAAAGCATCGATGCCGGAACAGTTGTAGCTGCGAATCGCATCCAGCGGGCTCACCACCAGCGGTTCACCAAACAGATTGAAGGAAGTATTAATCAGGATCGGCGCCGGTGCATACTGCCCAAAATGTTTCAGCAATCCCCAAAGCTCAGGATTGGCGCGCTTTTCCACCAGATGCAAACGAACCAGGTTGCCCGCCAAAACAAAAGCCTCCGGTAAGCACTGCACATCCGGCCGCACTCGCGCCATCGAACTCATCGAGCGGCACAACTGAGAACATTCAAAGTAGTTCGGCGCATCTTCCTCCGGAATCGAGAGCGCAAACGGCCGGAACCATTCCCGGTGTTTGATGAAGTCGTTGAGATTCTCTTTTACATAAGCGGCCCACGGAGAAGCCAGCACGCTGCGATTTCCCAGCGCCCGCGGCCCAAATTCGGCCGCGCCCTGGAACCATCCGATGATCTTTCCCGCCTCCAGAAGTTGCACCGCCGCATCGGCCCTGCGCTCTTCCGTAGTCTGTAGCGACGTCCGCGCCTTGCAGTTCTCCAATATGTCTTTGATCGCCTGACGAGTGTAGCTGGGCCCCAGGTAAACGCTATTGCCGGCTTCTTTCCGCGGCGCGTTGAGCACTTGATGATGCATCAGCAGCGCAGCCCCTACCGAGCATCCGGCATTGCCCGCAGCCGGAGGCACAAAGACACGACCTAATCCCAGATGCTGTTCGACCGCGTGGACCAGCAATGGATTCTGAAACAGACCGCCGCCCAGGCAAACCGCATCGATTCCCTGCTGCTTCTGAAATGCGTCAACCGTTGCCAGAACCATCTCGGTGCAGGCCTGCTGCACACTAGCGGCCAGGGCGCGCCGCTGCTCGTCGTCCAGTGCATGGTCGCGCTCCGCAATTCCGATCCCGCGATAGAACTTCGACGACAAAACGAAGCGCCCATCGGCACCATGACTAAGATAGCTGCGATCGATGCACGGCAAGCCGCTGCTGTTGCGGCGCAGCATGTCCTGAAATACATTTCTGTATTCCGGCTTTCCCTCCAGGCTAAGCCACTGCGTCTTGTGTTCGTCGACGTGCGGAGTGAATCCCAGAATGCCCGTCACCTGGGAATACAGCCAGGCCAGCGAGTGCGGATACCGCATGCTGCGCACCGCTCGGATGCGATTCCCTTCCCCCACCGAGAGCATGGCAGACCGGCCATCTCCTTCTTCGTCCATGGTAAGAATCAGAGCGCGATCGAACGGAGACAGAAAGAAAGCGTTGGCGGCATGGCCCAGGTGATGCTCGAATTGCACGACCTTGGCTTGCGACTCCGCTGGTTGCGACTGTTTCGGCTGCGCCTCGGGAGGATGTTGCAGATCGCGAAAGTCGCCCAGTTCCCGGGCCAGGCGGCCCACTTCGCCGACCTGACAATAGGCGGCGGCGATGGGCGATAGCGGAAAAATCCTGGCTCCCGCAAGGGTTCGCCGCAACCAGCCATGCAACGGGCGGCTCGAGACTGCAACGTAGTCCAATTCGCGCCAGCTCACTCCTGCGCTGCGCAGACAGAATTGAATGGCGGCATCGGGCAGGCCGCTGGTGCTTTTGGCACGGGAGAGTTTGCTTTCTTCCACAGCGGCGCGAACCACGCCGCTGTCGAGCAAAGCGGCGGCGGTATCGTGCGTGAATGAGGATAATCCGAGAATGCGCATATCGTCGCCTTCGCCTATCAGCTTATTTCATTTCGGAAACTTCAACACGCCGCAAGGCTTCCGCTTTCGCCAGTGGCTTTTCTTCTTTAGCGCCCGAATAGCGGCGACTCTTGAACTTGCGGTATCGATCCAGCCAACTCAGAGGCGCGTAGCAATACACGAACGCGGTAAACCCGTCCAATCTCCGCAACCCGCGAAACAATGCATCGTCCAGAAGTCTCTCGATTGCATTGGGGTAACCCGAAGTCGCTGACGTTGCTGCTTCCGGATACTTCGGCCATTCCCCGCCATAGCGCTTCTTCCAGAGACCGATGTAGCGGTCGATCTTGCGCTTCAATCGCGGCGGCAAAACTTCTTCGCGTTCATGTTCGGTTAACGATACGATTTCCTCGCGCTTCACCAGTTCGTGGTGCGAACCTTCGTAAATGGCGGAGCGATCCGAACCTTGAAGAGAACACATCTTCGCATCGAATGGTATGCCCAGAAAATCACAGATTCCAGTCATCACGGGCGTCGAATCGCGCACCATTTCTTCATACTGGATTTGGTGGACCGGAATACGTTGACGCAACAGCGCATCGCACTCCTGCTTTAACTTGTGAGAGCCGAGGATGGCCCGGTGCGCAATGCCAGGTTTTGCGAAGAAAGAATCTCCACGGCTGGCGCGAATGATGCTGCGGCAGATATCCGCTGGATTTCTCCAGATGATAATGAAGCGTGCGCCGGGAAACTCCCGCGCGATGGTTTGCAGCGAGTCGAAATAGTCGGGCGACTTCTCGCCCAGGATTGCGTCGGGCCCGGCATACTCGTTCCAAACGGCCATCGCTCCGGTGGCGAGATCGGGCACGATCGGCGGCAAGTTGCCGGTAGAAATGCGGTGCCGGGAAAGAGCGGAGTTCCAGAACTCCCATCGCACCAACCAATCCGGATTGCTGCCTTTATGCGAAAAAAGCGGGCGCAGCAAAGGCAGGTCAGCCTCATACATGAGCGCGATCTGCGGATGCTGATTCAACAGCGTGTAGAGCAGCGAAGTTCCAGACCGCCACATCCCGATGACAAACAAAGGTCCTGAATCAGCGTCAGAATTTATATGAGACTTCAATTGCCCCCCCAACCCGCAATAAGTTCCGGTCTCGCGCGCGTGCCCTCAATGCGAAATCTGAGTCGAACCCGACGCGGGCTTCTTTAACAAATACGGAACGATGTGCTCGAGCCAGACCGCCCACGCGAAGCGGGAACCTTCGATCAGATATCGGCGCCAAAGTCTTCGCGGCTCGATCAGCAGGCGGAACAGCCATTCGAGGCCGGCATTCTGCATCCACTCCGGAGCACGCTTCAGCCGTCCGATGTTCATGTCAAAGGCAGCGCCCACGCCTAGCATCACTGGAACCGGAAGGCTCCGGTGTTCATACATCCATTTCTCCTGCTTCGGAGTGCTCAGGCCCACCCATAAAACATCCGGCTTGGTTTCGCGGATCATCTTCTGGACTTCATCCTCTTCCGTTTGCGTGAGCGGACGAAAGGGAGGACAGTAGGTTCCAGCGATCCGGATGCCGTGACGTTCGTGCTCGGCCTTGGCCAGCATGTCGGCCACGCTCGGAACGCCGCCGTAAAAGAAGTGGCTGTACTTGGATCCGGTCTGCTTGAAAAACTCTTCCATCACTTCCGAGCCGGGAGTCCGGCGCTTCACTTCGCCGAAGCCCTGGAGCCTGCCCAGCCACACCAAAGGCATGCCGTCGGGAATTACGAGACCAGCGGAGTTCAGAATCTCGCGAAAGCGCGGATCGTTTCTGGCTTCGGCCACGCCGTGCATTCCGGTGACCGCAATATATTTCGCGCCGGCGCGCGCACGCACCCAGCCCTCGATCACCCGGATGATGTCGGGAATCTGCACGGCATTGACTCGAACTCCCAGCACCTGATAACTGGGAGTTTCGGATTGGTTGAGTTGATGCTCAACTTGCTGCGTCAGTATGGTGGCTACGTTTGTCGTCATCGTAGTAGACAAGAGGGCAGTTGGTTAGACTTCGGTTTTGTCGAGAATGAAATTCTCCAGGATCAGAGAATCCATTCCGCTTCTCGAAAATGTACTGAAGGCATTGGCCGGGGTGTTCACGATCGGCTCACCCTTCAGATTGAACGAAGTGTTCAGCACGATCGGAACTCCGGTGGCCTGGCCGAAGCGCTCGATCAGCGAATAGTATCGCGGACTATGCTCGCGGAAGACGGTCTGCAGACGGCCGGTTCCATCCACGTGCGTGATCGCAGGCAGAGTTGCTTTCTGCTCTTCCCTCACGGGCACTACGTAAAGCATGTAGCGCGCGGGATTTTTCTGCGCGGCATTTGGCAACTCGAAATACTTCTCCGCGCATTCCGCGAGAACCGATGGCGCAAACGGGCGATAGGGCTCGCGGAACTTGATCTTCGAGTTCACGATGTCCTTCATGTTTGGATTGCGGGGATCGGCAAGAATCGACCGGCTGCCGAGAGCGCGCGGGCCCCACTCGAAGCGGCCTTGCGCCCAGCCCACAACCTTGCCGCTGGTCAAGCGTTCTACCACCTGATCGAGAAGCGCATCCTGATTGTTGTAA
>Ga0302140_10002793_pt1 | contig 22570 bp, 22 predicted proteins | sample I_Bog_E1_1_FD_202095 | JGI IMG/M metagenome (GOLD analysis project Ga0302140, IMG submission 202095) | Peat permafrost microbial communities from Stordalen Mire near Abisko, Sweden - I_Bog_E1_1 | ecosystem: Environmental > Terrestrial > Soil > Wetlands > Peat | place: Sweden: Abisko, Stordalen... | reverse complement strand
TGCTCAACCCGGCACTGCTCCAACCCGCGCCGAATCTGGCGCCGGGCGCGGGCACGGTATTGCCGTCGGCTCGGCTTGGAGCAGCGCAATGTATTTTTCATAGCGGGACGAAATGCGCTTTTAGAAATCTTTATAATTACCAAAATTTCATGCTATTATTTCTGGAATACTCCGCGCATCAATTGTCTCCAAGCTATTTTCCACAGAATATATTCGTAGCCAGTCATCACTTCTTCTCCCTCATCATACCCACACCTGAACTTGACTCGGTAACTCTTTGCTTTATTTCCTTTCTCACCAAAGAAAGAATCGTTGTCATCGAAATGCTTACTCACGTGATGGTATAATGGCAAAACCGTTACTCGCCCTTCTTCCTGATTTCTCAGTGGGTTTTTATCACCTGGATTATTAGTCGCTCGAATTGCAAAAATTCGCAAATTAGTTCCCGCTGCTGAATCGATTAGTGCATTACTGGATATTTCTTTTATTTGAGTAATGGTTTCTCCGCTTTTACTGAATTCACAAACGGCAATTCTTTTTCCAGCGCCTATACCAAATACTATTGCCCGAAGTCGCTGAAGGAATGTATCACACGAATCTTTTTCATCGAAAGAAGTTGTTGAGAAACTGGCCCCAAGAACACCCCCCACCTTTCCAAGTGTGCCTGCAAGAGCGAGCGTCATCAATATGCCGCCACGCGGAATGAGCACATATAGCTCAGGATCATATGAAGAGCCTACGTCAACCAACTCACTGATTGCTTCGAGCGCCTCTTCAATGAGATCGTTTGAAGGTTCGCCCCTAACCTCTTGTTCAGATGACAGCCCAAGCGGCTCAATTTGCTTCTCCTGATAGGGAACATCTGGAAATTTACCGTCATGCCATCCCTTCACTACCATAGGGAGCATGCATGGAGCCATGATGAAGTCTGGTGCATTCGGGTCACCGGAAGGCGAAGGAGTTCCTATTGCCGTATCGACATCCATGATATTCCCTCTTCCTCGGCATCTTCTAGCTCAATCTCCAGAAATATCGGACTGATTCCAGCGCTTGCAGAGCTAGCAGCAGATACAGCAGACAGGCCAGTTGGGGGCTCAACGAGCAAAAGCGCCAAGGCAAACGGTAGTCAATTCGCCACCAACGACTTGCGTCATATCCTATGTTACAATAGTTGCTTATGATTTATTCTCTGGGTAAAATTGGGGTGGTAGAGGTCGCAAGTTCGAATCTTGTCGGTCCGACCAATGTAAGCCCCTGTCAGTACTCGTGCTGGCAGGGGCTTGCTGTTTGGCGCGATGGCCATCGAGGACATTTGCGCCCACGCATGCGCCACCGAAATTGACCAGCGGCACCCCCCTCGCCTCCCGCTGGAGATAATGAAAAAGCCCCCCCTGGGCCTCGGCGGGACCCCGCCCAGGCCCAGGAGCACTCGACGGGTATCGGGCCCCCCGCCATCGAATAGTAGTTGCGGGCAAAGGCCAGGAAACTGCAGAAGGTTTTCAGCACACCTTTGATAACCACAAAGTTTTGTCGCCACTCAGCGGCAGCCTACATTGCCCAACCAAGGATCACGGCAAAATAGACGCGATGGACATTGCCCAGGACCGGTCCGCCCATCCCGCGGATCGCACGCGGCCTCGTCTGCAGATTATTGGAAAGCAGAATCGCAGTGCAATCAATGCCCGCTGAACGACCATGTGAAATCCCCTCCATTGGGGGCAACACCGTAGGCCGATGGAGTTCCCCCATCCAGTTGCTGCCCACCACGTTCTGAGACCGTGTTGGCAGCGACGACCCTAAGCATGAGGGTATAGGCGGTTCCGCCTCCGTACCCATAGGTTGATTGCGCATTCCAGTGGAAGTTGATCCTGTTCAATCCGACCCAAGTTTGATTGCTGATCGTCACGTTCCCGCTAACGTTGGTGTTGCCAGGCGTGGTTGGATTTGCCACCTGAAGCACATCGCTCGCTTTATGGAAAATGGTCTCGAGATTTGAATCGAAGATGACCCAGCCATCTCCGGAAATTCCATTGGTGGTTGATCCTTGCGCCGGGAAAATATTCAGCGTTCCCATACCGCCGATAGGATGGTCTACTGACGGGCACAACGTCGTGTTGTCTTGAGTGCTCTCTGACAAGACCAGCCCCTGGGTGAATCCGCCCTCAAGGTAGGCGTCGCCTATGCGGCGTGCGCTGCCCGGACTGCCCGCCGGAAGGGTGCCATTCATCAACTGGAACAGGCGCGCCTCGTCTTGAGAAGTCTGCGACGTCTTGACCAGCTTATCGAAACCAATTGCAGCTCTGCCTCCTATAGAGTCCAAGAGATCCGCTCCAGTCCCCGCCTTGCTTTCGGCTCCGGTATTGCATGAAGATACGACGACGATGGAATTATACTGATTGAAAGATGGGGCCCAGTTCTTCGCTACCCATGTCGATCGTGCACCGACATACCAGAATTTGCGCCCCTTCGTCGGGTCGAATTCCACAAACATGTCGGAATTCCCAAGTCCTTGGTCGCGCCAGGCTTCGCACAATGCCTTGGTCTTTAGCGAAATCGCATCGATTTCATGTGGTTCCCCGTGCGTATTAATCAATGCCACTCCACGATACCCAGCAAACCCATCAAATGAGGCGCGATCCATTCCGGCAGCTGACGCCATACCCTGGCGACCGATATAAGTTAACAGCAGCGTGTACCCTTGGGACATATTCGTCTCGCTATCGACATCAATATTATTGTCGATGGCATAGAAATCCGCATTTCCGAAGATATTATTGAATGGCTCCCAGCTGACGATGATCGTCGAAGTTGGACAAACTGCGGGATTCTCATTCGCCCACCCGCTGCCAGCGAGCAGCAAGGAGAGCACCTGAGCGAAGAGCAATTGATGAGTCGTGGCATTAACGGTCATCACGTTCTCACGAAGGGTCGGTAGGGGGAATTAGCGTTTGATAAAGTAGATGGCCATGATTATCAAGAGGATTGTGGCTGCGGCAATCGACCAAATCTCCCACGTGGCAACCCCTACCGGCGCTTCCTTGCTTGAGGCGGTGGGGATTTGCTGGTTAGGTGTAGGATCCTGACCGGAACGCGATGCCGGCGAAGTCGGGTATGCTGGGGGCGGCGGCGGTTCAACATTTTCGCGAGGAGTCCGCGAAGATTGCGTGCCATGCGAAAATCTGGCAATCCTTCCCTTTAATTCATCGTCGACAAAAAGAGTCAGGAAATATTGGATGAGATCCACTTCGTTGGGTGGTGCGAGCTTATGATTGACGAGATCCCGACTCTTCTCGGTTGGAGTCGCAGACGAGCCGAGGATTTCGAGGAAGGTCATAGAACTTGCATGATTAATCCGCCACCGCATGCCAGGAATTCGGAAACCAAGTATCGTACCTGCGCGCAAGGCCGACTCCAATGACGTCCGGTCCTTTACAGCACCGGCAAGCGCTTCGGCAGGATCCTGAATGCCGTCCGGTCCAGTATCACCCACAATACGAATCGACGAGCGTTCACCAGAAGTATCGACGACCTCGATGGACCCGAGACGATCCGGAATCTCCGTCACGCTCACAAAAAGACCTGATTTCCGGAATGCCGCGATGATGAGCGCCTTCGCTGTGGCGCTGTCGTTATGCGCATTCACATAACTGATTTTGCGTCCCCAGTAATCACTGTCGCCCACCCTGCTCGCATCGAACGGGGAAACCCCCGGAGGCGGATCTCCTGGATCGGTGGCAACGACCTCGTTATTGTGTAGCGGCCAGTCGATCCCTTCGATCACCTTATGCCCGTTGATCCACGTTGAAAGGCCACGACGTTCCACGACATATGGCAGATGGACATAAAGCGTGTCAATGAATACGAACCCGCTGGTGATCGGTTGGCCAGCCTCGATCCCAAATTCCTTGACGGCCTCCTGGTTTTCGGATGTTTTATCATGTGCCGCTTCGCCAGCCGAAGCACGTGAGTCGAGCAGTGTCAGAAGCAGAACCATATAAAAAGAGGCCAATAGCCGAAGACGACCCTGTTTGATCCTGGCAAGGATAGGCATGGTAAAATCAGCGATCGGAATTGGCAGTAGGTGGGCTGCGTGCCTATTCTGTCCCACGGCAGTAAAATCAAGGAGAAATGACATCCATCGTCTGGCCTGGTCAAATCCACACGTGCTGTCCGAAGCATCGGCACTCGACCGGCGCCATCCTAAGCGCGGTTGCCGTGCAAAGCGAGGATTGCTTCAGCCGAAGCTGGGCATGATCTTACCCATGCAGTAACCATGCCGTGTGGGGCCGAGCTCGACCGCAGCCCCCTTCCCCAGAAAGCTCAGGGCAAGGCACCCGAGCGTACGCTCGCCACCTGGAGTCCATCGCCCTGCCTCTCACAGATCGTCATTCTTCGCACCAGCCACCGGCACCATGGTATGCGCCTCGACATGCGGAAGCGCCTTCAGCATGGCCGGTGTCTGCAGCTTGTACCATTCGATGATTCCAGTGATCGTAGGAGTTTGCGGCAAAGAGGGGTTGGCCTTGTCGAGATTACCAAAACGCATCTGGGCCTGGTCGTGGGCCCCACATGCCAGGTCCCAGAGCGCGTGGTAATACTCAAGCTGCATCTTTTCGTGCGCATTGGCAAGCCGCCAAGCAGCGCCTGGCCAATCGGTATTGCCCAAAAGCACATCAACAGCTGCCCGCTCGACCGGCGTTCTGACCTCACGGTATACCTCAGCCGCATTCTGCTTAGCGCGTCCGTACATGGCGCAGAAAATGAGGTGCTCGACAACCAGCCGCGAACTTATGCCCGGGGGCAAGGACGCCCAGGATCCACTAGCGAGAAACCGGTTCCTGGATGTGGCTGCTTCCTTGAACTGGCCCAGCGACAGCATGAGCGCAGTCGAGACGAAATCGTAGTGTGGCAGAGTGGCACCCCTTCCACGCAGCGCATCCAGAACCTGCTGCGCTATGCCAAGGCGCTCCATGCGATCGACCAGATCTGGCAGAACCCTGAGGTCGGTAGGTATCCCTGCCTGAACGTGGACCCTGGACAAGTAGCCGGTGACGTCAGGGGGATTTTCGAAAAGCAGGCACATCGCCAACTCATCAACAGAATCCGAATCAGTTGCCGCATTGATGCCCACGACCGATTGCAGGAAGGGCATGGATTCGGCATAGGAATGGGCATCAAATAGCGCGCGACCAAGCGACCTTTGTATATCGACCCGATAAGGCATCTCCCGAAGCTCGGCATAGCGACCTGGAGACGGACAGAGCGCATTGGCCAACCCAACCGGACCTAGCGCAAAATATTCAGTGTCGAGCCCTGGTTCCTCATGCACACCGTGGAGCAGGGCAGACTCGGGAATCGCATGGAGCCGCTCCTCACCGGGTGCCATCCACAAGAGCCGACAGCCGGCTGGACCGGTTGCGTGGTAATATTCATATATGAGTGGCTGAAGACCAGCCTGGAACTCAACAGTCATCGACCTAGTTTGCACGGGATGCATTCCGCTATTGTCGATGCAGTGCTCACCGACGACCAATTTGCTCCCATCCCCTGATTCCGTCGCGAGTACATATCGGCCAGGATGCGAGATGCGCAGGTAACCATGCCATCGCAGCGCGCAATTCTCCCGGCTGGCATTGCCGACAACGGGAACATCTGCATCGTCTATGGATGGCGCTATCCAAGTCCGATTCGGCAGGAATCCGCGCAGCTGGAGCATGGTGACGCTCGGAGACCATCGCTCAGCCACTGCACCGAGATCCGCATTCCATGGATCAAGAGCGCAGGCAACATGCAGATCATTGCGGACCAGTCTTGTTTCCCCGATAAGCTCCGCAGCGGTGAGCAGCGACATGAGATGCGGGCGGTGGATATGGGCAATCTCGGAGATGGCCGGTGACTGCCGTTGACGAGACAGCAATTGGATGAACAGGTCCCGTGCTCGATCGGGTAATTTTGTCGCGACCAGTGCGATGGCATCGAAGTAGAGCGGGTCCGAAAGGTGGCGTTGGGCATGGATTTCAGAGCCCACCGTCCTACTGAGACGTTCGAAGCACGCGTCTGGCGCGCGATCTTCTTCCGCGTCAATCGCCCCCTGACAACCGACGCTGACGAGCGACATTGTCATAGATTCGGGATATCGGTCTATAAGCGGAGCCGTGAACATTTGATAGCGTTTTTGGTAAGATCGTTGGCGCTTGCACAGGTCGCGATATGCAACCGTCACTGATTCCTGCAAACGATCCGCGTACCAATCGGCAATATCGCAGATTTCGGCACCGAAAAACACACTTCCAGATCCAACGCTAGAATGCGGCCTATCGCGCAGACCTTCGATTATTTTCATGAGAGCGATGATTATGTCAGGTGAACTGACATCAATAGAACCCATCGCGTTGAAGACCATCTCCACCATTTCTGACCTAGTGCTCGTTTCAGCGATTTCCAACTTCATCGCTGCGATGAGCAATCGCAGCGAGTCGCATGCACGTACAGCATCGAGCCGAGGATCGGAGAGAAGTGCAACGATATCGGAAATAAGATCCCGCACGATGCCTCCCATGTCGTCAGTGATGCCAACGCGACAGCGCATGCGAATCACCGCCGAAGGAGACAATGTCGGATCATCGATGCGTGCGCGTGCCGGATACTGCGCCACACCGCTGGCGGAGCTTGCGACTAGGAGCGCATAGCGCTCATGGGGGGTGAGGTGGGCTTCATTGGCAAGTTCCCTCCAATCTCGGGTCGCCAGCGCATGCAAAGCACGTCTCATGGGTGACTTGGCTTGAGCTGGCCAGAGCGCCAAAGCGCGCTCGACCCCCTGCGCATCTCCATCCAGAAGCTGAATCCACAGTTCAGGCGCCAGCTCGTCCAGACTGGATGGTGTACGGCCATCGCGCCCGAGTTGACGTATGACCGCTAAACGCCTTGCATAATTAAGCCACGGACCAAATGCGCCATCGAGCTCCGCGTCGCCCATGAGGGCCAAATTGGCATAAGCCATGATGGCAACACCAAGGAGGTGCTGATCCGTGGAATGATCAGCGAGCGGTTGTCCTAAGCTGCGCAAGCACTCGATGGATTGGGCTGAACGCAACGAAGCCCACGGGCTTGGCACGTCCGCTCCATCGACCGCACGCCACGACAGGACAAGGATCATGAGGAGAGGGAGAGCCTGCACGATCAGACCGTTGCGACGTGCTCCATGTCGCAACCAGGCGCACATTCGCTGAATCCTGGCTATGCGCCATCGACGCACCGGAATCGAGGCTGCATCGGCCATAAAGCGCAGCGCCATGAACATGGTAGTTCGGATTGTTAATTGCCCAATCGGTGGATGTCAGTTTACCAGATTGGTTTGGAAGCAACAGTGCAGTCGCATTGACCCTAGGTATCACCGCCTTCCGCAGCATGATGGGCATGAGCCAAGCGGAGTTCGCAGCATCCCTTGGCATCAACCCTGGGACCTTGCGCAATTGGGAACAAGGCCATCGGAAACCGGATGGTCCCGCCAGTGCCCTCCTGCGACTGGCGGCGCGCCATCCACGGCTCCTGATGGAGAGCCTGGCAATGGTGAACTGATTATGGCGGTCCTCGGACAGGAGCGCAGACCCTGCAGCAGATGAAGCAGTTATGTCCCGGTTTGTCCGTAAATGGCATGGTTTGTCCAATGACCCAACCCCCTATCGCCATTGGCCATAATCCATAGCTCTTGTCCACACGGCTATTTACACCCCGGCCCCAGCTCACCTTGGGGTGGTAGAGGTCGCAAGTTCGAATCTTGTCGGTCCGACCAATGCAAGCCCCTGTCAGTACTCGTGCTGGCAGGGGCTTGGCCTTCCCAGAGACCGGTATCGGGACTCCCGGTCCCCCGGTTGTCCCCCGGCAGCGGCTACGCAACTGCGGTGGTCGAGGGATAGCGGCATCCCGTTGGTCTCGGTCAGAAGGAGGGAACCAGACGGGATGGGTCGTATGTTGTCTTGAGGCCCGAGTAGCACTCATGGTCGTCTGGGATCGGTTGCCATGGCGGAAAGGCCAAGTCTCCACGAATATGGACCCTACAATCCTCGACTGCCGGACTGCGATGCCAATTGGTGAGATGGTCGACGTCCGGCCCGAGCACGTGGAGCGCATGCTGGATGAATTCCGCATAGTCGCACGGATCGCCGTTGCTCCAGGAAGCCGCTGCGATCTCGATAACCAGGTCAATCGCGTAAAATGATCGCTCCGGATTATAGCCGTCCAATACGCGCTGTCTGGGCCGTCTGAGGAAGCGTTCGAGCATGCGGTCGAGTCGACCCGCTTCGCGGAGCCACGCCTTGTATCCGTGGGCATGGAACGCCGGGTCCAGGCTCTCGGCGAGGAGCTGCCCGCTACCGCCGAGGCGGGCGGCCAGCAGTTCCAGGCATTCATCGCACGGGCCGTTGTGGCTCAGGAGGTGATCGATCACCGCGACGTGCCGGTGCTCGCGCTCCAGTATCCAGTCCTCCAAGAGGGCGGCGAGGAGCGGCAGGTGGCGACGGTCGCGTAGGGAGAGGGCATAGATGGCATATGCACCCGGATTGATGAAGTCGTCCTGCATCCTCTCACGCGTGGACCGCACCTTTCCCCTATCCACCCTGCAGACATCCTCATTGACCTGATGGATGAACTGAACCATGCGTTCGTCAAATGCCTCGAATCGGGCGCAGTCCCGGAAGAATTCACGCTCATCGATCAAGGTCCCGCCGATGTGGAAGCGGGTGCGGAAACGATAGCCGGTGTCCCCCGGCACGACGGACCCTGAACAGTCCGGACCGAGCGCGGTCTTCGGCAGGTAGGTCAGCATCCGCTGCATGTCACGAGTGATCAGCAATATTCGGTCCAGGCCGGTGGCGAGGCCGGTTGGCGAACGGTCAGGAATCTCGATGTCGATGACGATATCACCCACAGTGAGATCGATCCATTTCGAGATTCCGGGGAAATCCGCAAAGCCCGCCTGCTGCGAGCGCATGCGGTCTACCTGCGCATGCCGTATGCGCTCCTCTTCCGCGTTCTCATCTCGGTACTCCTGCATGGTCCGCTTGGATGTCCAGGTGTCGAATGGAAGACCAGGGATTTCCCTGCCGGTGCGCAGATTGAGGAACCGCCACTTGTAGTTGGGGATCTTCCAGCCGCCGCCTACGAATTCCGCAAGTTCGATGAAGCGATCGTGGATTGTCCGCCACTCGTCGCGATTCTCATCGAAGCATGACACGAACCAGGCCGACTCCCTCTCCATATGCTCCGCTTTCTTCATGCGGCCCATCATGTACGAGTAGCGCTCCTCATATGAGGAGAGCGAGGCCAGATCGGGATATTCCCATCGGATGTCCGAGTAGGAGATGGCGGTCCAGGTCATATCGAACGCGATGGCTCCGTATGTGCACCGTGGGGGATGGAATCTGCAATTGCCAATTTGCCGGCTGACATCCAATGAATCATGGCTCCAAGACCCTCACCCACTCCTCCACCGGCGTGCCTGCGAGGCCCCGGATGAGCGTGTGATCGCCCGTGATCATGGGGTCCTGGAGATGCTCCGCCAACGCGACGTAGAGGGCGTCATACGGTCTGCGGCGATACATGAGGCAGAGATCGAGTGCACGAGGGAGGAACGGGCCATGAGGATGGAGCGCGATCGGAATGTCAGCCAGGTCCTCGAAAGCCGATCGAACACCGCGCTCGTCGAGGCGTCCTTGGCGCTGCGCCCCGATCAATGCATTCGCGATCTCCAGTCCGATGATATCCGGCGCATGCAGCTCGCTCGCCGAGCCCAGCAATCGTGCGACAGCATCGGCGTTCGGCTCATTGAGCATTAAAGCGACGATGATGCTGGTATCGACAACCGGCATTAGCGGCGTTCCGGATCGCGCCCTTCGCGCACCAGTTCGACCGCTGTCGGCATGCCGGGCTGCCAGGGTGGCAACTGCTTCCGCACGCGATTGACGCGCTTCAGCCAGGTGGCCATGTTCCGTTGACGGGCCTCTCGTTCCAGCAAGGCGCGAATCTCGCCTTCCAGGCTGCGCTGGTGCGCCTTGGCCTGGCCACGAAACCACTCCACCACCTCCTCATCGACGTCTCTGACCGTGAGATTCGCCATGGCAGTTCCCCTTGACAGCATAATGCTAGCATTCTTTTGGCCGCCGGCAACGACCCTTGAAGCCATCCAAGCAACCACCTTAGCCCAGGTGCACACCTTGCAGCAGATGCAGCAGATATGTCCCGGTTTGTCCATAGATGGCAAGGTTTGTCCAATGACCCAACCCACTATCGCCACTGGACATTATCCACATCTCAAGGTCCTGCAGGCATTTACCCCCTGGCCTCAGCCCACCTTGGGGTGGTAGAGGTCGCAAGTTCGAATCTTGTCGGTCCGACCAATGTAAGCCCCTGTCAGTACTCGTGCTGGCAGGGGTTTGCTGTTTGAAGAGATGGGGTCTGAAAGGTGCTTGGACCCAATTCGGGACCCAGTTGGCTAGCATAAGTAAGATAGCCATCATCAGCAATGAATTGGGCGGCGCTGAGTTGGAAGCCAGCTATCGCCAATGAGGGATTGAGAGCGGCGCCGGTTCGAACCCATCCCCGAGCCCGTGCTGGTGATGCTGCTCCCCGGGATGGCCGACGACCCCGACGGCGTGCAGGCCATCATGCAGCTTCCGTGCACGGGAAACCACGCGGTCAATCTGACCCTCTGGCATGACGACCATGGCGATCCGGTGCCCATGACCGCCCTGCTCGACGATGCCGTGCATGCGGCCCAGCCTCCGCCGCCCAAGACCTGGCTCCTGGAGGAGCGCCCGGGAGCCATGCCGATCAATCGCGCCGCCAGCCCGATACTCTCGGCCATCTATCTCTCGTCGATGATGCATCCGCGCGAGGACCGTTTCGCGATCCTCCTCGCGGCGGCCGCCTCTCCCGTCGGCACCTGGCCGTGGAACATCGCCCACCAATTAGCGATGGCCGGGACTCAACGACCGTACTAGCATCCTTCGGATCTCTACGAAGGCGATGTCCTCATCCGCGGCTCGGCGCACATCGCGCGCCTGCTCGCGTACACCGCCTTATCCGACACCAGGCCGCTGCCGCCCAGTGCCCGCGTGCGCGATCCCAGGTTTGTCCAAGACGACCTCCGGGACGGGATTCCCATCCGGGTCTGCGACGAGGTCGCCTCCGCGCTCTGCCAACACCGCATCGACGATGAGCAGGCCTGGAGCCCCAAAGGCTTCGCATTCGCGTTCGGCCCGATCCCAGAGCGCGACCGCAGCCTGGCGCTGTTGCGCACCCATCTCCTGCCGCGGGTCGCGGCATCATGCGCCGTCACCGGCCTGCAGGTGGATCTCGGTCCCGCACCGCCACCCCCCTTCCCGGCATGGTGGCAGCACGAGATCGAGCAGTCACGCTCCGCCGGCCTCGCCGCCGGCCTGCTGATCACCGACACGCGGACATGCGCGCCGTGCGCGCGGCTCGAGCGCGAGGTACTGTCGCAGCCGACGTGGCGGGCATGGGCCGCGAAGCATATGCGGCTCGTGGTCCTGGACGGCGCCGGCAAGGACAAGGATGCTGCATTCGAGCAGCGCTGGCGCGATGCGGTAACGATCCATGAGGGCCTGGGCGGAACTCCTACCATGGTCATCACCACCGCCTCGGGCCGGCAACTCGGCTCCGTCGTAGAGTATGAGGGCACGGGACCAGCTGCATTCATCCAGGCCTGCGAAGCTCGCCTGAGCTCAGCATCTCGGTAACGACGATTCAGCGAGAATTCCGACGTCGCTCCTCAGGCGGTTGCGCGGCGTAGCCAATCCGGTTGCCACGCGACAGTGGCCCGCACGAGCCCTTGACCGTACACCAATACGTGTACAGTCAAGTCTGTGAAAAGGCGGGATCTTCTCAAGCGACTTGCCGACCTCGGCTGGAGCTACGAGCGCCAAGGGAAGGAACACGAGATCTGGAGCAATCCCTCCCGAACAGCATCCGAGGCCATACCACGCCATCGCGAAATCAATGAGCGCCTTGTCGACCACATACTGAGAAACGCGAAAAGGAATCCATGAGACTGCACGGTACCCTGATGAAGAGCGGACGAGTCTGGCTTGCGGAAGTCCCTGACTTGGATGCCATGACACAAGGGAAGAATCGGGACGATGCCCTGCGAATGATCAAAGCCTGGGTGCGTGATATTCTTGGCAGGCAAGACCTTCCCATTCTCGTCGAGCCAGAATCGAAGGGGGATGGCTTCACCCTCACTTGCCCGGAAGCTGGGCCCATGGTAGCCCTACTTCTGCGCCGTAAACGTGAAGCGGCTGGCCTTTCACTCGCTGAAGTTGCCGTTCGGCTCGGCGCCAAGAGTCGCAATGCCTATGCTCGCTATGAGCAGGGTCAGGCCGTGCCAACACTCGAGAAGCTCGATCAACTGCTCACCGCTATCGAGCCGGACCACGGTGGCTTTCTCCTAACGTGTGGCTGATGTGGGACTGAAAGGGTTAAACTGTTGGTGGAATTTGTGATGGAGACGGCTGCGGTACTTGCCCCCGTATTGGCCATTGATCCGCCTCCCCCCTATGCCGCCATAACCAACCTCATTACCTGAGGTTCCATCGACAAAATGCCAGCGATGAAAAGTTCGATTGGTGTTCTGTCAGTCCGACCAATGTAAGCCCCTGTCAGTACTCGTGCTGGCAGGCGCTTGTCTTTTGAGGAGATGACCGATTTGAGGCATAGACATCCACGGCCTGCTTGTCTGACGATTGCTCAGTGATCAGCGACAAGCGCCTGCAGAACAGATTGATCAAACCCTCAAGCCGCTCGGAATCGACCCTACAGGATCTGCATTCGCCCCGGATCTTCGCCTATGCGATCTGGCATTGGTATCGATCAGAGGATCAAGTACTGCGGACGAGAAGGAACACGCAGACGAATTGCGCCGCTTCCTCACCAGCACTGTCCCTGAGCGTGACAGGGTCATAGCCAAGCGGAAAGTAATCAGCGAGGTGCAGGCGAAAACGATCGCTGCAGCACTCGGCGGTGGTGCCGACACATTCAAACAGTGGGGACTCAGCGCACCAGCTTCGGACTTCTAAAGATTGTCATTAACCGCTCGAGCTAATGAAGGGCCGGTTGGCCCTCCACCGGCGCCCCCAGACCGGCCCGACTGGGCCGATCTGGACGCGGTTGATTTCACCATGGAATTGCAATATAAGCGTCCGATTTCACGCCATCCTCCCCATTCCGGTCGCTCCCGTACATGCGCCATTGACGCACTATGTCAATGGTGTACCATATAGGGTCGCCATGACCCACCAGGAACAGACCGATGCCGGCCAGCGAGCGAGCAGTTTCGGTTTTGTAAATCCATATTTGGGTGGCGTCGGCATCCCGATCCTGGGCCGCGACGTAAGCCATGATACTCCCTAACGGGATGGCCGGTTCATCGAAGACGGCGGTCGATGCCATGAGCCTGTGCGCCTGGTCGATCACGGCGCGATCCTTCTCCGTGATCGCCCATGGGATCGGCGCCTCTCGTAAAAGTTTGTACGCCGATTGGAGCTGGTCGGGGATGGCCACGGATGCCACCGCTTTTATGCCGTCCTCCCAAGCTGTCAGGTGCGCAGGATTGAGGCGAGGGAGCTTCTGCCGGAATTCAGCCAAGGTGGCGGGGCGTCCAGACACGCGCACCCGCTGCGCCCCGTCGCGGAGCGCCCGCTTCCCCTCCTCATCCTGGGCGATGTCCGCGAACCAGCGGACGGCCAGACCGGGGAGCAGCCACGGAAGCACCGGGCCGCCAAGCTCGATACGCAAGGTCCCGTCGTGGTCGGTGCCCAGGACGTGGTGGTCCCCTGCTTGATCCAGGGCAGCTGCCATGTCCGTCCATGCGGTCACCACCTCGGGTTCCCGACCCATGACATCGAGTGAAGGCCATGCACTTACCGGCGTGGGCTCTTCCCGCCGAAGGTAAGGGCTGATAAAGCTGCTGGTAACCGCTCCCGTAGCATAACCGATGAGGACTGCACTGGCCGGCGACCGTGAATACAGTCGGGCGCTCCGGTCGAACCAGCGGGCAATGGCCTCCGGGGTGGTACCGATGATCCAATTCGCAGGCGATCTCGCCCAGAGCAGGCCGTCGACGAGACCCACCGGTCGCTCGTCCACCGGGTACTGCTGATGCAAGGACACACCGAGACCGGCGAGCCGCTCGTCGGGAAAGTCGGGGGAGGTGATCTCAGCCATGTTCACCTTGTCGAAAACGCCGAGCTGGATCGCGCCCTGGTCGCGCAACTTCTTGATGTCGCTGTTGCGAAGAGCGGTGAGCAGAGAGCGCGACAAACCCAGGGCTCATCGCGAGCGGATCAACGGCATCGCCGTCGGTGCCCTGATCGACTCCGGTGCCGTGTGCCGTTGCACTATTAGCGAGGAATTGGCAAGCCAGCTCCATCTGCAGCGGTTGAATGGCGTCGAATTCACCACCCAAGGCGTCTCAGGTGATTTGCTGCATGGCTGGATTGCCAGCGGCTCGATCAATCTCGTGATCAAGAATATCACCATGACTGTCGACAGGCCCAACGTCGTCGCCAACAAAAACCTCAACGCCTTTCCGCCAGTGACCATCGGCTACGCAGGCATGAAGTCGATGCACCTGGCCTTTGACTATGACCACAAGACCTTGGTCATCTCCAAATAACGCTCGGGTCGCAATAGCCCTGATTGTCACCTCACCCCATGGATTTGCAGTCCATCCACGCGCTCGAAGTCCTTGATATTCGCCGTCACCATCGCGCAATGATGCTCAAGAGCACAAGCCGCTATCTGCATATCCGCCTCACCGATAACAATCCCTCGTGACGTTAGATCAGCCCGTACGGCAGCATAATGCACGGTGGTCGCCAGATCATAGGGGACGACGGTTAGCCGACTCAGGACTTCGTCGATTCGAGCATCGAGGGACTGCCGACGCAGGTGATCACGACGGGCTCCAAATCGCAACTCCCCGACAACCGTTGTGCACGTGAATTGCTCGCGGCGCGGCAGAGCGCGCAGCCATTCAGCATAGTCGACATGCCGGGCGATGCGCTGCTTGCTCATGGCAATCGACAACGCGCTGGTATCGAATAGGAACGGCACGCTCACCTCAATGGTGCGACTGGACGAGGCGCACGCCGGTGCGCGACAATCTCATCGTAGACACCAGCGATGCTGTCATCATCCCATGCGCCCATGATCCCGGCGAGTCCTGCTTGGGGACTATCCCCTCCGAAACGATTGATCTTTGCCAGATCTTCAGCGCGCACGATGGCGGCCACGGGCTTGCCGTGCCGCGTGATCACCACCGGCTCACCAGCTTCGGCGCTGGCAATGCAGTCGGCGAAATGCGATTTGGCGTCTGCAACTGATCGCGTGGTGCTCATGACTATTTTTATAGTCATAATTTCAGGAAAGGCAAGATGACAGCCCGCCATCGGTTATGGCCTATGCTGACATAACGTGTTTCGCTACAAATGCTTCCATAGCAATGATACCCGCCATAAAAAGTTCGATTGGCGTTCTGTCAGTCCGATCAATGTAAGCCCCTGTCAGCTCTCGTGCTGGCAGGGGTTTGCTGTTTGGGGAAATGGGGTCTGGAAGGGGCTTGCGCGCAGTCCCGCACGCAGTCCAGAGCGCTTTGACGGGGACCACCCCCTATACTGCTAACGGTAACCTGTCCTTCATCCCACATCGCTGCCTCAGAGAGCTGTCGTGATGGTAGGGCCAACCTTGGACCAGACCTCCAAGGCATCCTTCGCAAACGATATGGCTCCCTGGAATGCCTTCAGAATCGATTTGACCACCACTAGGGGCTGTCGACTTGCTGCAGGTATCGCCGGCCAGCTGGAAAAACTGGCGCTGGATAACGACGGCTGGGTAGGTGGCGGTGTAGGCATGGGAATGTCTGCTGCATAGACGTGAACCATGATGTCGGCAGAGATCGGATTTTCCTTTGCGCCGGCATCCAAGACGTACAGACTCAAAGTCGCATGTCGATAACGAAAATCGATCGTGACATCATTGGCGGTCTCATTCGCCTTCATATCCTCCATCATGCTGCGGAAGAAACGATCTTCGGATTGGGCATCATCGAGGAATTGGCCCATCACGGATATAAACTGAGCCCCGGCACCCTCTACCCCATTCTCCATCGCTTCGAAAAGGAAGGATACCTGCGTGCGGCAACGGTACGCACCGGATCCCAGGAACGGCGCCTCTATCGCGCCACTCCGCGTGGACGGAAAGCTCTCAACAAGCTCAAACGGCAAGTGCGTGAATTGTATAGCGAACTCTTCGAGCATGGCTGAATCATTAGATGATTCCCGCTACCCCTTCATTTCGTGAGTTGCATATCCCATGACCACTGAAAACGATGATCGGACTCATCACATCGCCGGAAGCTTAAAGCCGCGAATTGGATTATTCCCTGCCGCGTTAGCCGCGGCGCTTGCCCTTCTCCCTCGCATGGTATGCGCAGGACCCCCGTTCATCACCGATGATCCCGAACCTGTTGAACTTCATAACTGGGAAGTCTACCTTGGCACCATTGATCAGCGCACGTCGGCAGGCTACACGGGCACTGCCCCGCATATCGAGGTCAATTACGGCGCACTAACCGACCTACAGCTGCATACCATCGTCCCGCTGGCCTATGATAGGCCGGCGGAAGGACCGGGACATGCAGGACTTGGCGATATCGAATTGGGGGCAAAATGGCGTTTTGTGCAGGAAAGCGATACCACGCCCCAGATCGGCATCTTCCCCCTCCTAGAAGTGCCCACGGGAGATGAGCATCGCGGTCTTGGTTCAGGCTACGACCAAGTCTTCCTGCCGGTCTGGATACAGAAAAGTGCGGGAGATTGGACCGCCTACGGTGGCGGCGGCTATTGGATCAATCCCGGGTCAGGAAACAGGAATTACTGGTTCACGGGCATCGTGGTGCAGTACCAGCTTTGCAAGAAACTCGCCTTGGGCGGTGAATTGTTCCATACGACGCCGAGCACGGCTTCGACCTCGACCAGCAATGGCTTCAATGTCGGTGCCATCTTCGACTGCACGGAACATGTGCATCTCATGGCGTCGGCAGGCCGGGATTTCTCAGGACCCGCAGATATGCTGGCCTATGCCGCCATACAGCTCACCTTCTGACCGACAATGTGATCTTCGCCGGCTCCCGATAAGCGCATGTCCACGGCATTGAACACGAAAGCGATTGATGACCGTCACCTTCCGCGAATTCATAACCGAAATTCATGGCATGGGGTTCGGCGCCCTGTTCCTCAGCGCCTTCTCTGGTGCGTTGATGGTGATATATCGCCTGTGCACTCCTGGAAAATCATCCCCCCTGAGTAAGAGCGAGCAGACGTTGTTCGGCGCCTACCTTATCAGCATGGTCGTACTCGCCTGGGGCGCCGTCCTATCTGGAGCGTATTTCGTGTACCCGTGGTACCGTGCACATCCACCGGCCGGAGTGACGGATCTTACGGAATATCCGCAACGGAGCCTTATGGCAAATCCCTCGACTGCTGGATGGCATGATGTCGGCATGGAATGGAAGGAGCACGTGGCATGGTTTGCTCCGATCGCGATGACGATGGTCGCTTATGTGGTCATAAAATACAGCTCACAACTGGGTAGGCACCGGCAGGTCAGGAATGCCGTCGTCACCTTTTTCGCCGCAGCCTTGTTCGCAGCAGGTATTGCCGGATTCTTCGGGGCAATGATCAATAAGCACGCCCCAGTCATAGGCGGCGCGACAATGAAGCTGATGGGAGGTGCCAAATGAGCCCGCATGGAAACCACGCCGATCCGGAGCATTCCGCACCAACTATTCCCAATGGATCCGCAGCGGCTGCGATCCTCGCCGCTGGAGTGGGCTGCGCTTCCGTGAGTATATGCGCGTGGCTGGGAGATGCTATTCCATCAATAGCACATTTCTTCAATTGGTATCATCCGACCGGCCCGTTGTCGGGGGTTAGTACCACCGCAATCACCACATGGCTTATGGTCTGGGCATTCTGTCATCGACGATGGAAAGGACAAGCAATGCCAATGGGGATCATAGGCGCGTTCTCCCTCATTTGCCTGGGGGTTGGATTCCTCCTGAGCTTCCCTCCCATCGGGGATGCCCTACAGGGCAGGTAAAATGGCCAACGTGGTCCGCATTAGTCCGAAGTTACCCTTCTTGAAGCCGTAAGAAGGTTGCGACTCCGATCGGTCGGTCGTGCATGTTCCCGGGCACTAACAGACCATCTACAAGCATATCCTGTATCGCCCCCCGTGTGAAGCCTCCGGCGATTCCATCGATTCCCCATGGCAGATTCGCTTCGTGGATAATTGCGCCACGGGCCACCACATGGATGGCCGCGATGAGATTTCGATGCCTGTCTGCGCAGGAGGTGTCATGCCAGCTTGCGCACAGGATGGATGGGTTGAATGAGGGGCTCCTGCCTGGACCGCAAAGGGGCTCCTCGTTTCTGACGGTGAAGAATCCATCGGGGGGGGGATCGCCTGCTTCTCGCAGGTCCCCCAAGTCGGCGACCAAATCTCGATATTCCTCAAAGTCCTCGTATCATCGGCGCGGGCATGTAGCCATTTCGCCAGGGAATAGCCAGCGCAGGAGAGCGTCCCGAAATGCTCGGCTATGAGCTGCATTGGGATACGGACAATTGTCCGTATCCCATATGTCTGCTGTATGCAGGCTCGACATTCGTCCGGCACCACCGTCGAGTCACCACGCCTACAGGAAGTCGGGGCGGAAGACTCCCGCAGCACCCGCCGGAGCGGCGAGGAAAATCTGCTGGTGGATTGGCCACGGATCCTCGCCGAGCTGGCGCAGCCGCATGCAGGCCATGACATGGCTATGCTTCTGGATCGCCAGCGTCCTGACCGCATAGCGGTAGAAAGGAAGCGCTTCCGAGGTGCGGTGCTCAGCATCCAGAGCGCGCGCGATGAGATAGGCGAGATTGACATCGTGGAAGGCGGAAGTGTCGCAGTGGTCGAGCATGTGCTGCATGCGCATGGCATCCAGCTGGCGCACCGGCGTCTCCTTCAGCGCGGCGGCGAAGACCTCGGCGAGCTCGACCTGCTCGCTCGACAGCTGGCCATCATAGCGGAAGCCGCGCCCGTCGCGCAAGATGCGGGTGAGCGCGGTACGTGCCACCGGCACATCGCCTGCCTCCCAGCTCATGAGCGCCAGCATCAGACCGGCATAGGGGTTGGCCACGGCGGCAAAGCTCTTCGCGAGCAGAGACCGGCACTGGTCATGCTCGCCCATCTCCTCATAGATCAGGGCGGCATCGAGCAGGGATGCCGCATCGCTATGGCGCTCGAGGTCGCTGACACGGTGGCGTGCCATCTCCTCCGCCTGGGCCGGGTTGCCCCGTCCAGTGCGCAAGTGGAACTGGTACCAGCGTAGGATTGCCGATGAATAGCGCTCGGCATTCTGCCGGCACCAGTCCTCGGCGGCGTCAAGGTCACCCAGACCCTCGGCGCATGCCTGGGCGCACTCCATACCCCATCCCGCGCCGGTGCTCGCCGCAGCCAGCGCGAATGGCTTAGCCCGGGGATAGTCTACCCGCTTCATGTAATACCAGGCCAGCTCCTCGTCGACTCTGGCATGGTCGAGGCCGGAAACCTCCTCGGTGGCGAGATAACGCCTGAGGGTCGCGACATATCTGGCGTCATCTCCCTGCGATAGGCAGGCGTGCGCCAGGGTCTGGTAGTCGTCCTCGTTGGGCGAGATGGCGATGGCCGCCTCGAGATCGACCTCAGCCGACTTCCATTGCTTGGCGGCGATAAGCCGATGGGCAAGCGCCATGCGGACTGCCGGATGCGGACCGAAGTCGCGGCGGAAGGCGGCGAGCGCAGGCGCATCAATGGCCGTTCGCACATCGTCGATGCAGAGGGCCGCGGCCAGCGGCGATTGGCGTGCTACGGCCTGGATGCGATGTCCACGATCTCTTCCGGGCTTGGCATCCAGACCGATCTCCATGATGAGATCCCTGAGCACGGGATCGCTACGCGTGAGACAGGCATCCCAGATGGAGCATGCGGCCGGTCGATCGACACTATTCAGGCGCTGGATGGCGGCCCACCAGGTGATGCGATAGTCGGTGAAGTGTACATTCGCCAGCATGGCCTTGATGCGCGCCTGCTGAGTGCCGATGTCGAGGCCATAGGCGAGTACGATATTGCGATAGGGATGGTTAATGATCGCGGCCGAGTACTGGGCGATGCCCTCCTCGGGCGACACCCCCCAGACATCGACCATGAAGGTGACCCGCCGGAAGGCCTGCAGCAGGGTCTCATCGGCGACCACCTGCCCGAGTGCCTCCCAGGATGGCTCTCCGCACGGCACCGCAGCCGCGTGGCGCAGGGCGGTGACGATGGGCGAGCGCAGGGCGATGTCCGGCTCTTCGCCGATGACCACGCTGATATCACCCGGCAGGTCGTTCATCTGGCTGATCTCCTTGACCAGCACCTCCTGCATCGCGGTTGGCGCATAATCGGTCATGCGGTGGAGGTTCGAGACGCCACCGCAGACACACAGCAGATCAATGGCTCGCAGGCAGGTCTGCGCGGTCTGGAGCGTGCGGTAGCCGGTGGAGTATTCCAGGTCCCCATCCCTGGACTGATGCACGCAGAGCAGATCGAGGAGTAAGGCGAATTGCGCGGTTCGCTCATTTCCGCAATCCTGTGCCAGCGCCAAGTGGTCAAAGGCCGCATAATGGCGCAAGATGGCCAGCCATGGCGTGGGCTCAGGCTCAGCGCCAGCTGCAGCATGGTCGGCCTGATCGAGATCGGCACTGCCCTGGTCGATGAAACCGGCGAGGATGCGCGCATAGGCGCGCTGACGCAGCGCCCAGGGCGAACCGTGTGCCAGGTACACGGTCCGCTCGGCGTAGAGCAGAGAGCGCGCAGTGAAGGCGACGGAGGTATCGCTCCACAGGTGCTCGGTGAGGATTGCGGCATTCGCATAGGCGCGTGTGAGCGCCGCGCTGATGAGCTCCTGCTGGCCATGCTCGCGCGCCAGAGCGTGCAGTGCGCGCAGCGCGGACATCTGCTTGAATGCGCTCATCACCTGGAGGTCTGCGACGATCGCCGGTGGCAGGATCGTCACCATCGAAGCGGCGGTCTGGGGCGCACCGATGTGGTCGGCATGCAAGGCTTCCGTCAGCGGGCCGCGGCCAAAGGCATCCAAGGCGCTGATGAGGGCGAGGTAGTCATTGATGCGCTCGCCGATGGCATGTCCACTCGTGGGATAGGCCAGCGCACCCGCGAGGAGGGGCGTGGATGCGGCGGCGGCGCTCGCCAGCTCCATGCTGAGCTCGCCATCACCGTGCACGGCGAGGGTGAGGCTGCGGCAGGCTCCCGGCAGCGGCTGCTCGCCCAGCGCTGCATCCCGAGTGTCGGCCCCGCAACCGTCACGCGCGGCATTGAGCACCACCTGCCTGACCAGTTCCCGGCCCAGGAGGCCCAGCACCCCATTCTTGCCGAACTCATGCTCTTCGAGATACACCGCCGTTGCGGGGGTGTTATGGGTGGATGCCGGTGGATCTTGGGCGAGCACGAAGGCGCCTGGCGTCAGTCGGCTTAGCGGCATGAGCAGCTGCTGATCGCTCGTCGATTGCGCATCGTCGCCACCGGTAGCGTCGGACCAGTACCAGGATGCCTCCACCCAGGCACAGGCTGCCCCCAGGACGACGAGCACTCCTACGATGAGATTCCGTCGCTTCATCACCTCTCCTCATCGACGATGGCCGGGCAAACAGTAACCCTATGCGGATGGTGACGCAATCGGCCAGACTGATGGATCACCTCACCATGTGATGGGGAAAGGCCTGCTCATGTGCCGGATGATGGATGGCCTCATGTCGCTCTCCCGCGTCCTGCTTCAGCGCTTCAAGCCATGGAGGTCGTCCCACTGCTCGATGATGGCGTGGTGTCGGCTGTCATGGCCGGGTACCCCTGCGACCCATGCATGGGTGATGCCAGTGACCGGACGGGATACCAGTGGCCTCGACACCGTGAGGGCTGCGATATGTGCCTGGGACTGAGAGCCAGATGACCATGAGACCAGTCGCAGGCCGCCAGCAGAAATTCCATGTGCAGTGGATGAATTGCTCCCTTTGACGATGCTTTGCGGACCGTACGCCAGCGTGCATCCCTATCGTTTAGGCAATGCCCGAGCTTGCTAGGCTCGAGCCCAGGAAGAGAGCGCTATGAACCGCATCCATCACCCTCAGGCGATCAGCGTACCACGGGCAGCCCGGCACCTCCTGACGTTCCTGCTGGGCTTGCTCGTTCCGATCACCGCCAGTGCCAGCACCGTGGCAGAGGCCACGGCCACCATCTTCGGACCCCAGGTCTATGTCTTCGACCCCGGCATGCCGATGGCGGATATCCAAGGCGTCGCCGACCGCACCTTCGCGAAGATGGAGTCCAACCAGTTCGGCCCGGAGCGCTGCGCGCTGCTCTTCAAGCCGGGCGACTATACCGTCACGTTCAATGTCGGCTTCTACACCCAGGTCGCCGGCCT
>Ga0302140_10002787_pt1 | contig 22591 bp, 20 predicted proteins | sample I_Bog_E1_1_FD_202095 | JGI IMG/M metagenome (GOLD analysis project Ga0302140, IMG submission 202095) | Peat permafrost microbial communities from Stordalen Mire near Abisko, Sweden - I_Bog_E1_1 | ecosystem: Environmental > Terrestrial > Soil > Wetlands > Peat | place: Sweden: Abisko, Stordalen... | reverse complement strand
TCGCTCGAGAGTCTTTTCGCCGATGCCCGGAATCTCTTCAAGCTGCTCGGGGGTCATGTCGGCAAGCCCCTCAACGGTGGTGATGCCTGCCGCGACCAGTTTCTGGATAATGCCGTCGCCCAGCTCCGTAACCTGCTCGATGGGCGTGGAGGGTCCGCCGGAGAAGGCCTGCATTTGCTGCTCGACCTCCTGCCGCTTCTCCTCTTCGCTCTTGATGTCGATTTTCCAGCCCAGCAGCTTGGCCGCCAGGCGCACATTCTGGCCCTTCTTGCCGATCGCCAGAGACAGTTGCGTGTCGTCCACAATCACTTCGAGCTGCTTGTCGGTCAGGTCGGAGATAGACACGCGGCTGACCTTGGCCGGCTGCAGCGCTTTCTCAGCGAACGTGGTTATCTCGTCTGAAAACTCGATAATGTCGATCTTCTCGCCCCGCAGCTCGCGGATGATTGACTGCACGCGCATGCCCTTCATGCCCACACATGCGCCCACCGGGTCAACATCCTTGTCGCGGCTCTGCACGGCGATCTTTGTCCGTTCGCCGGCCTCCCGGGCAATGGCGCGGATGGTTACGGTGTTGTCGTAAATTTCAGGAACTTCAGACTGGAAGAGATTGGAGACCAGCTCAGGCGCGGCCCTGGAGACGATGACCTGCGGCCCCTTGGCGGCGCGGTCAACCTTCAGCAGCACTACTCGTACGCGCTCGCCGATGGAAAATTGCTCCAGCCGCGACTGTTCGCGCTTGGGGCAGCGGGCCTCCGCCTTGCCCAGATCGTAAATAATGTCCTGGCCCTCAATGCGCTTGACCGTGGCATTCAGGACTTCCTTCTCGCGGTGCGCGTATTCCTGGAAGATGGTGTCGCGCTCAGCCTCGCGAACCTTCTGGAAGATGACCTGCTTGGCCAACTGCGCGGCGATGCGGCCCAGGGGGCTGGTGTCGCGATAGAGGCGGATCTCACTGCCCACTTCCACGCCGGGGGCCAGCGCGCTCGCTTCTTCAAGAGTGATCTGGTTCAGCGGATCTTCAACCTGCTCCGCGTCCGCAACAACCGTCTTGAAAATATAGGCCGTAATGGCGCCGGTTTCCTTGTTCAACTCGCCGCGCATGTTTTCCTGGGTCTTGTAGTACTTGCGCGTGGCCAGTGCGATGGCCTCTTCCACTGCGCCGACAACGATTCCGGGTTCAATGCCCTTCTCGCGGCTCAGGAGCTCGATACTCTGGTACAAAACGCTGGTGGTGGCCATACTCTGCTTGCTCTCTCGGTTTTTGCTCTGGGCGGAATCCGTTTTCGGTCCGCGTTTGTTGACTTCTCAGGGGTCGTTCCTATTCCCTATTCCCTATTCCCCGTTTTTAGATCTCCGGCACCAATTGCGCCTTTTCAATGTTGTCCAGCGCAATCTCAACCGTATTAACGCCCGTCTTCTTCGTCTTGCTGTTCTGCTTCACTGCGTTCAGGTCGATCGTAATCGTCTTGCCGGACTCGATAGGTTCGGGTGCCCCAGGTCTCGATTCTGAGACCTGGGAAACCAGATTTACCAGCCTTCCCTGCCAATGCCGGTTGTTGCGGATAGCCTCAAACGTCTGCACCTTCACCAGGCTGCCCATAAATCTCTGAAACTCATCCGGCTTGCTCAGCTTGCGGTCAAGACCCGGAGAACTTGCCTCCAGCGTGTACTCCGCGCCGGGAATCAAATCTTCCACATCCAGCAGCACGCCGAAGTCCCGGCTGAATTCGGCGCAGTCCTCATGTGTGATGCCGGAGAGCTGCTCCACGCTCAAAGTGCCCTCGAGCAGCCGCACCGGCAGGGTTTCGTCCCCCTCCCCCACGGCTCCGGCCGCGATGGCCGCCTTCAGTTGCGCGCGGCCCTCGGCGTTCTTCTCAAGAAAGATACGGAGGGTGCGCTCCTTTGCGGGGCCGATGAACTCCACGTCCACCACATCCAGCCCATGCGAAGCGGCCACTCGTGCCGCCGCCGATCGAATTTCATCCAGCTTCACTGCCATCGTTCCCAGCACCCCATCGAGCAGCAAATCGCCCGCCGGGGACTCCTGTTCCACGCCGCCAAATCAGCGGCCTTCAGCCAGGATTTTGACCCCAAAATTGGCCCAAATAAAAAGTGGGCTATAAGCCCACTCATCTCTCCGCCAGCCGGCCTACCCACGGCAACCATGGCGGACAAATTCGTCTGCATCGTTATCATACGGCGATTTGCGGGGAAATTCAATGGGCAGACGCGGCTGCAGTGCGGAAAATCAAACACGCCAGAGCCCAGTGCGTTGCCGAGCCCCGATCAATCTGCCATACTTTCCGCCATGAACCTGAAAGCTGCTCGTTGCCCTGTGCTCGTTGCCGCCGTTTTGGTTACAGCACCTTTCTTTGTCTTGGCTGACGACTCGGCTGCTTCTATTGCTGCCGGAGGTTTGGTACCCCGCCGCGAGACCCGCATCGTGATGGCCAAGGAAGTTCTCCGCATCAGCGACAAAAAGGTCGTGGTCGATTACGACTTCCGCAACGACACGGATCAGGATGTGACCACCGAGGTAGCGTTTCCGATTCCGCCATATACCAACGGCATTGTCGAAGGACCTTCACCAGATGAGCAGTCTTTCAAAAGCTTCAAACTGTGGGTGGATGGCAAGACCGCCCCGTATGAATCCGACGCTACGGCGACGCTCAACGACAAGGATGTGACCGTCGTCCTCAAACAGAACAAAATCGACATCCCAACCTTTGGCCACTTTGAAGTCAAGGAAGACTCGAAGGGCAATGGGGTCATAGACACCCCCGATTTCTCTAGGCTTCCAAAGGCGGCGAAAGGCCAACTCGTAAAGGCAGGTATCTTCAAGCTCCTTGACCAGGATCCTTGGAGCCAGTGGACCGTTCACCTGCAATATCACTGGGCGCAAAGCTTTCCCGCCCATTCCACGGTTCACATCCGGCATGAATACTCACCTTTTGCGGGCTTCCAGGCGCTTTCGCTTGATACGATCCGGCTGGCGTTAAATCCGCCGGAAAAGCGCCGAACCCTGAAACTGGATACGGACGCGCTGACCGCTGGTGACCGACTCATGGAGTTTTGCCCCAAGCCGGATTTTCTGCACGGAATGGAACAAGGGATTTTGGGAGCCGATCCGAACGACGGGCAGTATGCTTATCCGGTATGGGTGGACTTTATCCTCACCTCCGCCAACACCTGGCAGCAGCCCATTGAGGACTTCACCCTCCAAGTCGAGCGCGGGAAATCGGGGCAGGGCGGGAAACGGCTCGTCAGCTTTTGCTCGCCCGCCAACGGCAAATTAGAAAAGCTTGACGCCGACCATTTCCAGGTCCACTTGACCAACTTCGTTCCCACTGCGGAACTCCACATTGGTTTCTTCGATCTGCCGCTGGCCAAGCCCGCACCGAAACAATAGGCTGGCCGTCGCAGTTTCAAGCCTTGACAGTTTCCGCATTTCCGCTAAGCTGAAAGTATGTCCACCGGAAATGCATCCCAGGTGACGGCGGTAAGCAGAATCGGCCAGCGTCGCCAGGTGGTCATCCCCAAGCGCGTCTACGACGCGCTCAAACTCCGGGCGGGCGACTTTGTCGAGGTAAGCGCCGAGGGTGGACGCCTCCAAATGCGTCCCAAGCGCCTTGTCGATATTGGCGATGACTCCCTCACAGCCAGCGAGGCGGTCAAGGTGCGCCGGGGCCAGACGGAGATCGAAGCTGGACGCTCCCAATCGTGGCAAACGGTAAAAGATGAACTGGGCCGTTGAGCTTTCCGCCTCTGCCATCAAGGAACTCAAGAAGCTCCCGCGCGACCGGCAAGGGCAAATCGGGCGCGCCATCGATGAGATGGAATCCGACCCCTTGGCAGGGGATATGATTCCACTCAAGGGCGATGAGTGGAGGGGCATTACCGCAAGCGGGTGGGAAGCTACCGGATCATCTTCGCATTGGATCGCAAGACCATGACCGTAGCTGTCTCCGCCATTCTGGTTCGTTCCGAAAAGACATATCGGTAAAGGCCCCATAAATCGCAGCTTGAATTCAAGTGGCGTCCAACTCACGGACTATGCTTATCCTATGGCCGCTTCTCATCCTCCCCATTCGTCAATCCCATCCGGATCTGCCGATGAAGCCCGCACCGCACTGCTCAAGCGCGCCGCCCGCGCCGCCGTGGATTATCTGGAGGGCGTTGACGCGCGCCCTGTTCCGCCCACCCCGAAAGCCATAGCGGCTCTAAGCGCGTTGCGTGGTCCGCTGCCTCCGGGACCCACCAGCGCGGAGGCGGTTCTGCACCTGCTCCACGAATACGGCTCGCCCGCTACCATGGCCAAGACCAACGGGCGCTTCTTTGGATTCGTGACCGGAGACTGTGTGCCGGCAGCGTTGGCCGCCTCGTGGCTGGTGAGCGCCTGGGACCAGAATGCCGCGCATGCCGTGCAATCCCCCGTCGCCGCTCAATTGGAAGAGACCGCGATTGAATGGGTGCGGCAGTTGTTCTCCCTTCCCGAAGGAACCGGCGGCGCGGTGGTCACCGGAGCCACCATGGCCAACTTCTCCGGGCTCGCTGCGGCGCGTCACTCACTGCTTGCGCGCGCGGGATGGGACGTCGAAAGCGACGGCCTGTTCGACGCGCCGCCGCTCACCGTGGTGGTCGGCGAAGAGGTTCACCAGTCGGTTCTCAAGGCGCTGGGTCTGTTGGGGCTGGGCCGCAAGCGGGTGGTTCGCGTGCCGGTGGACGGGCAGGGAAGGATGAGAGCCGACGCGCTGCCGCACATGGACGCGCAAACCATTCTCTGCCTGCAGGCCGGGAACGTGAATACCGGCGCGTTCGATCCGGCGGCGGCCATCTGCCCCGCGGCACGCGCGGCCGGCGCCTGGATTCATGTGGACGGAGCCTTCGGGATGTGGGCTGCCGCTTCGCCCGAATATCGGAAGTGGGTCAAGGGCTTTGAACTGGCTGACTCGTGGGCGACCGACGGGCACAAATGGCCGAATATCGGATACGACTGCGGCATTGCCCTGGTGCGCGACCCGCAAATACTGCGTGAAGCCATGTCGATCCAGGCGGCGTACCTCGTTCACTCAGAGGCTCGCGATCCCTCCAACTATGGCCCGGAGCTCTCTCGCCGCGCGCGGGGCGTGGAACTGTGGGCCGGCCTGCGGTCGCTGGGGCGCTCCGGGATGGCGGAGATTGTGGAGCGGACATCGAGCCACGCCCGGCGCTTTGCCGCGGGATTGAAAGCTGCCGGCTACGAGATCCTCAACGACGTGGTCATCAACCAGGTGCTGGCCAGTTTCGGCTCGCCGGAAAAGACCCTTGCCACGGTAGCCCGGCTGCAAGCCGACGGAACCTGCTGGTGCGGCTCGACAGTGTGGCAGGGCAAGACGGCGATGCGGATCAGTGTATCGTCGTGGGCCACCACCGAACAGGATGTGGAGCGTAGCCTGGCCGCGATGCTGAAAGCGGCGGGAGAATAGTCCCCATTTGGTTACCGCCGACATTACCCCTGGTTCCTTGAAGCGGCTCAAATCTAGAAAGATCGAACATTCTTCCCGATATACTCGGAGAACCCCTATCATGGGTATGCTCTGTAGGGAGGCGGTCCGGCTGAAGGTCCACGCCGGTCGATTGAATGAAGCGCAAGCTTAAGCAGCGCGTTCTTGTTTCAACAACGGGCACACTCGTTGCAGCAGTTTGCGGATTGCTGGTCGGCGGTTGGGTAGGGCGAGAGATTGTGCTTCAGCACGCTTCGGAAAGACTGAGCCACGAAGCAACCCGCGCCATTGCCCAAAGTGTCGGATACTCCGTTGAGGCGCACAGCATGTTCGACGCCATGAGCGCCGGGGCCAAACCTGCCTGCTCCCAGGAAGACATCGAGTTCCTTCACAACTTACTTTACAAAGCCTTTCTTCTGAAGGAGATCGGGCGCGTCCACGGGAACAGGATCGGTTGTTCCACTACCTCAGGGCGCGCGAGTTCACCCAGCGCCGAGTTGCCGAAGCCTGACTCCATCGGGGCAGACGGAGTGAAGGTGTACCGGAATCCTGCCGGCTTCGGATTGCCTCAGCAAGCGGTCACTTTGTTGCAGCAGAAAGATTCCTATGTTGTTTTGAATCCGGCTGTCAACGCCTTTCGGGAAAGCTCTCCCCTGCATATGAAGACCACGGTAATTGGGCCGCCGCACGACAATTTCGCACGACCCGAGGAAAGGAATTCAGACGCTCCCCGGCCGATCACAACCAGAGATAATGATTTCCGAAACGGCTCCATGTTGTCCTCGACGCGCTGCTCTGTTCAATTCAACACCTGTAAAACGGCCTCCTTTTCCGTGGCCGAAGCGCTTGCGGAAAAGCAGGGCGAACTGAAGGGGTTTATCGTTCTTGGCGGTGTTATTGGCGGTCTTTTCGGGTTGATCCTCTCCCTTCTCTACCGGCGCAATGCGAGTTTGGAGCAACAACTTCGGCGGGCGATTCGCATAGATCACCTGCATTTGGTATATCAACCCATCGTGAGCCTTCCCAGCGGACGGATTGTGGGAGCCGAGGCGCTGGCGCGCTGGACCGATGAAGAGGGCGAGGCGGTGGGGCCGGACATCTTTGTAAAGATCGCCGAGGACCATGGATTCGTTGGTGAGATTACGAAGTTTGTTATTCGGACTGCATTGGCGGAGTTCGGAGAGACTCTGCGCCGACGTCCCGGATTTCGCCTTAGCATAAACGTAGCCGCCGCCGACCTCAGCGACCCAGGGTTTCTGAACATGCTGGGGAAGTCGCTGGATGAGTCTAAGGTCAAGGCAGAGAGCCTGGCAATTGAGATAACGGAAAGCTCCACAGCTCGGCACGAGGTGGCAATCGCAGCAATACTTAAGCTAAGCCGGGCGGGCCTCGAGGTTCATATCGACGACTTTGGCACCGGGTATTCCAGCCTGTCCTATCTGAACGGCCTGGCGATCCACGCGATCAAGATCGACAGGTCTTTTACTCAGGCCATCGGGACGGAGGCGGTCACGGTTTCCATCCTTCCGCAGATTCTCGCGATGGCTGCGGCGCTAAAGTTGAAGGTGATTGTGGAAGGAGTAGAAACGGCGCAGCAGGCAGAGTACTTTACCGCGTGCAGCCAGCCCATTCTGGCACAGGGATGGTTTTTCGGCCGGCCCATTCCTGCAGTGCAATTCCATGAGCAGCTTGGCAAAGTTGAGAGGAAGGCGATGTGTCCTGCTGAGACCGTTCCTGTGTAGGAATATTCCGTATACAGACCTCGCAGCGCGCTCCGCGGACCGTTTTGCGAGAACGGCACAAGGTTTGTGAAGAGCCCAAGGCCTCTGCAACCGAATCGCGAGTCGCATAGCTGGTACGCATCGAGCAAAGCGCCCGCGTCATTCCACATTGAGCCGGACACTACTTGACGCAAGAGAGTTATCTCATCTGCCTTGCCTGTATCGAAAAATTGGAGCACGATGGGGTGACGGAAACATGCGTATCCTGGTTCAGCGCGCACTGCTCACCGCGACTGCCACTGTCTTTGCAGCGGGATGCGGAACTCTGGCCGGTTTCCTCGGGGGCCACGCTCTTACGCTGAGTCATGTCCAAGCCAGGCTTTTGCCTTATGCAACCCGCATCCTCACCGAGGCGGAGGCTTCAGCCGGCGAGGCGCGCGCCAAGCTGGCAATCTTGAACTCGTCGTCTTATCCCTACTGTTCCGACCGTGAAATAGCCTGGATTCGCAAGCTGATTTTTCAGTCGGAATACCTGAAGGAAGGCGGGCATGTTCGCGATAACAGGATCGACTGTTCGGCCATGCTGGGCCGGCTCGACGCGGCCAAAGTGGAAGCCAGACCCGATTTTTCGCTGTACGACGGCATCCGGCTTTACAGAGACCTTGCCCCATTCCAGATCATTGGTCAGACCGTGGTTACCATCCAGCTGGGCAACTCTTATGTGGTTTACAACCCTTACAACCGGAAGGATCTGGAAAACGCGACCATGCACTTTACAGTCACCGAACTGGATTCTGCGAAGCAGCCAACCGGCCGCCTGCTGGGTGAGCCGCTAACGGCGCCGGTCTGGATCCTAACCCAGGATGGACAAACCCGCGTGGGAGATCGCATGTTTGCCACCCGTTGTTCCGTCAAGTACTCGAGTTGCATTACTGCCTACATTTCGGTGCCTGAAGCTCTGCGGGTCAACCGCGGCGAGTTCACCGCGTACATTGTGATGGGCGCTTCGAGCGGCGCCATTTTCGGCTTCTTGTGCTCAATTGTTTATCGCCGGAGCCGGGGTATGGAGCAGCAGCTTCGGCGGGCAATTCGCCGCGACAAGTTGTGCCTGGTTTATCAACCTATTGTGGAGGTAGCCAGCCGCCGCATTGTTGGCGCCGAGGCCCTGGCGCGGTGGACGGACGAGGACAAACGCGCTGTTGGGCCGGATGTTTTCGTTCGACTAGTGGAGCAGCGCGGATTTGTGGGTGCGATCACGGAATTGGTGCTCCGCCACGCTGTGAGAGATTTTGCGGTGACCTTGCGCGGCCATCCCGGCTTCCGCCTCAGTGTCAACGCAGCAGCCGCAGACCTAAACGACCCTGCGTTTCTGCCCATGCTGCAGCGCACTATCGAAGCTGGCCGGGTCTCAGCCCGAAGCCTGGGTATTGAAATTACCGAGAGCTCCACAGCCCTTCACGAGGTGGCCAAGGAAACGATTCGCCGCCTGCGAGCGACGGGCCATGCCGTCCACATCGACGACTTCGGCACCGGTTATTCCAGCCTGTCATATCTCCACGATCTCTCCATCGATGCCATCAAGATCGACAGAGCCTTTACCAGGGCCATCGGCACGGAGGCAATCACCGTGTCCATTCTTCCCCAGATTCTTGCCATGGCCAAGGCGCTCGAAATCGAAGTGATTGTGGAAGGAATCGAAACGGCGCAGCAGGCGGATTACTTTGCCGCCTGCGGCCAGCGCATCCAGGCGCAGGGATGGTTCTTTGGCCGTCCTGTTCCGGCGGATGAGTTTCGTCATCTGCTTGCAGAGGCTGAACGAAAAGAACTAGTCTCAAACGCGTCCCACTAACCGCATGCTGGGATCATCCCGAAAAGGTATTCCGCGCAACGGAGTTACCCCGCAACCTCTTGCCCACGTTTGGTGTCTAATCCTCTGCCCGGAACAACGAAGGAGTTCCGGTTTTACGCATTACAAAATCCAATGTTGAGGTTTCTCGCATGTCAGTTTCCCGTTGGATATCTCTGATGCAGCGTGTCAGTCTCCTTTGTGGCGCGGCCCTCTTTGCTGTGGCCGCCGCAAGCGCCCAGTCTTCACCCTCCTCCAACTCGGGCAGTTCCGCCTCATTCTCGGCGGACGAGGCGAGTTCCAGCGCATTTCAGCTTGTAGACGACGACCCGGCGAGCGGCGCCTCGGCCCTCTCTGCTGCCGCGTCGGCTGCTGCCAGCTCAGGCGGGGGCGCAGGCCAGGAAGATCACGGCTGGAAGCACAATATTTCCAACAACTTCGCGGTCATGGCGGGAGCAGGCTTCAATGCCCCCGTCGGCAACGACGTTCCCTACCTCACCTGGGGCGGCAACTTCTCACTCGGCGGCGGACTGCATCTCTCCAAGCGCTTCACCGTGCTGGCCGAATACCAGTTCATGGATGACAAGCTTCCTGGCGCGCTGATCGCTGCCATTGGCACTCAAGGCGGCAATGCTCACATCTGGTCGCTGACGCTCGATCCAGTCATTGACCTGTTCCCCAAGCACGACAACAGCGCCTACGTAACTGGCGGTTACGGCTTCTATCGCAAGCTGACCAGTTTCACAGAACCGGTGCAAGAGGAGGAGTGCTACTACTATTGCGGGATCTTTGTTGAAAACGTCGCCGTGGCGCACTTCTCGTCGAACCAGGGCGGCGGGAACCTCGGCGTAGGTCTCACGCGTCGGATCGGCGGAAGATTCAGCGACAGCAAGACCAGGATCTTCGCTGAAGCCCGCTACGTCTTCATAGATACCCCGCCCATCACCAGTCCCAAGAGCTTCGGTTCCACTGAAGTGCTGCCAGTCACTTTTGGCGTGCGCTGGTAATACGGGACGAGATAAGCCTCGCTTTATAATTCCGCGCGGTTCTCTGGATTCTCATTTCCGGAGAGCCGCGCTACAGAATCCCCAGCACCCTGAGCCGCACCAGCCCGCCGGCCAGCACCCCCATCGGTGTCACCGCTACCAGAGCCAGCGCATACCAAATGGGCTGTTTGCCCCGCGATTGCAGCACACTCAGCGCCGATAGGGCCAGTACCACAATCCCCAGCGCCAGAACGTGAATAAGGGGGTTGGCGACTGCGGCCCACGCCGTCACATATCCACCCGCGCCAGCGGCAATAAACGAGTAGCCGAGATTTACAACAATATACCCCGGCTTCGGCTTGCCCTCTTCGCCAACCCAATCCGGCACAAGTTTGGCAAGCAGCGCCGTTACGACAATTACCAGCAACGCCATGGTCGCAAAGCCGGCCAGGAGCGCCAGAAATGCGTGCAGAATCACCATGGCCGTCCCTGTTCCGCAGGCTTGGTTCCCACTTCGCCCTTCTCGATGCGGTCAAGAAACGCCCGCGCCAACTTTCGCTCACCGGGATTGCTTTCGCCATGGATCGAGCACAGATCCAGGAACTCATCGCAAAGCGGGTTCGGCTCATCCGACTGGGCGAAGATTCCCTGCAGAGCCAGCGCCAGTTCACGCAGCCGCGCCGCCTCAGGCCACCCGTCATCGTCCGATTCGCGCCGATCGTAAGCGGAAAACAACCCCTTGCGGCCACAGGCACACTCCTCCAGGCAAGCTATGAGCTGGTCGCGAAAAGTGCCGACCAACATCTGCAACTGATCGAATTCCACTTCGTTGCGTGAGTCCATTCTTCCCCATTGAATACGAACCGCCCGCGCCTCGTCTCAGCGGCATCTCGTGGCTTTACCTTGACATTCTTTGTATGTCAAGTCATAATATCCGAGAAGGGTTGAGGTCTGGAAAGAACACAGTTACCCAGGCATAAACATCCTTCGGTTCCTGAAAGGGTCACTCTTCGAGTGACCCTTTCATCTTTTTGGGCTTCATCCTGCCATCACCCTTCGGGACCACGGAATACAGATCTGCATACGGATGCCTGCCTGTGCATTCGAACACCGCCGCGTCGTTTACCAACTTTCCTTCGTGGTCCATCCTTTTGTTTGGATTGTAGAGAACCAAAGAAGGACGCGAGAAATCAATGACCGAAGCACCTGAAAGCGCGCTCTGAATCTGCTCTAAGACTTGGTCTATCGTGTAGCCGTTCCCAACACACCTGCTTCTATAGAGATGGGAACCATGAAACAATATTTCAGGGCGTAGAGCCGAAAATCCCATAGTGATGCGAGCCTCGTTTATTTTGACGATTTGTTCGGGGGTAAAGAAGCCGATCTTCGCGACCGAGGGCTTCTCGCCAGATTCAATCTGAGTCAGGTTACGGCGGATCTTCCTAAGTCCATCGGCGAAGAGCGGCAAGGTGACACCAGTTTAGCCGAATGCCCCACCAGAAGAATGGTCATGTGAGTCTCTTGCGATCCGATCGAGAAATGCTCGCGCGAGCTTGGGCTCTCCCGGGTCGTTTTGACCGTGTCTTTTCCGCAGGTCGAGGAACTCGCTGCAAAGGTCGTTTCGCTCTCCATACTGAACCAGAATCTCCTCTATCAAAACTGCGAGCTCGTGCAGGCGGATGGCTTCGGGCCACGCCAGGGGCCAGCCCTCCTCGACAAAACGATCATAGCTGCCCAATAGCCCCCAACGGCCACGGCTGCACTGGACCAGACACGGGATCAACAATTCGCGGAATTCGGCATCGAGAATTTCGAGTTGTTCAAGCTGAATCTTGTCCCGCCTTTTCATCGCGTTCCAGTTCCCTCACTTGCCCCGCATCGCCGCTTCCACGTCTTCAGCCGTATGCGGCAGCGCGGCCACCAAGTCGATCAACTTCCCGTCCGCGCCCACCAGGAAGACGCATTCGATGCGTACCCCGAGCTTTTCTTCCGGAATGTAGACCCCCGGCTCGATGGTAAACACCATGCCCGGCTTCAACACCGCCGGATATGTGGCCGGATCGTGGACATTGATCCCCACCATGTGCCCCAACCCATGCAGCCAGTATTGGCCGAGCGGCTGGCCGTGCAGATCCTTGCCGTGGGTGTCGATGTAGTTGTAGGCCGCATTGTCCAGAGAATCCGGGTCACGCCGATCGCGGTCGTTGATTTTCGACTTGCCGGCCACAAACGCGTCGATTGCCGCCTGCTGAGCGCCCAGCACGATGTTGTAGATTTCGCGCTGCCGCGGGGTGAAATGTCCGTTCACAGGCACCGTCCGCGTAATGTCCGAGGCATACATGGAGTACTCGCAGGCCGCGTCGACCAGCAGAATATCGCCATCCTCCGTCGTGCGGGTGTTCTCTGAGTAGTGCAGCGTGGTCGAGTTGATTCCCGACCCCACGATGGGCGCATACGACGGCCTCTCGCAGCCCTGCTCAAACCAAGCGGCCGTCATCTTGCCGGCCAGGGCGCGCTCGGTCACTCCCGGCTTCGCCGCTTCCATCATCACGCGTTGCGCGGCGATGGAGGCGTCCGCGGCCTTCCTCAACAGCGCAATCTCGCCCGCGTCCTTCACCACCCGCAGCTCGGCGGTCAGGCCGGTTACATCGTGGGCCGTGTCTGTTGCATCCATGCCCAGCGTGGCCCTGGTAAAACCCAACAGCGCCTTGGCTTGCGGAGATTCAGGCTGCGTCCACAGATTCAATATGAGCCTGCGGTCAGCGTCGATCAAGCGGTTCAATACTCCTGGCAACTCCGTCATTGGCTTTACGACTTCTACGCCCGTAACTCCGGCCACTCCCGGCGAAGCTGCATCCAGCTTCGCCCCGGTGTATTTTTCCATGCGCAGGTTGCGGGTGGGCAGGAAGAGAATCTCAGTGTAATGCGCAACGATGTTGTTCTGGCCTGTAGGCAGAGTCTGGCCTTCCTGTCCGTTCCCAAAAACGATCAGTGCTCCCCCTGGCTCATTCAAACCCGTCAGATAGTAGAAATCCTCGTCCTGGCGATAAGGCATGAAGTCGAGTTGCGGCTCCTCGGCAGCGAACAGCACAGCGACGCCACCATGGAGTTTGGCAGCCAGTGCCACCCGGCGGGCGTGGTAGGTGCTGGCGGGCTGCTTCTCGAGGGCCATCAGTGCGGATGTCCCAATCAGAAAGATCATTAACGCCAAGGCGATATTTCGAAGCGGCTTCATTCCGCTATTGTCATGGCTCGTGCCCCTCCGTGCAAAACGGAAATGTTTTGGAGATGGGACTGAGCTTTCCTTGCTTTAAGACGAATTACTGCTGGCGGCAGGTTTCGGCCTTGTCCGGATCCATAAAGTCCAAGAGATACTCGGCGATCAGCAGCGTACTGTCAGGCCTGGTATAGAGAATCGTAAGATAGGGATGACCATCCTTATTCACTGCCGTTCCTCCCCGGCGTCGAACGTGCGAATCGACTAAAATTCAGCTCCTGTCCGCAGATTCGCCAACTCATAGTAGCGGCAGCCCGCGCCGCAACTTTGGCCGGCAGCAGCTAACCTGAGAACCATTCACGACTAATTCCTATCTCATATCCTGCTTGAACGCTATGAATATTGATAACTTGGCGTCTGCGCCCGTGTAACCTAGAGAGAAGAGGCTTCCGCACGAAATGCCCAGAAAGCTCAGCGTCAAATACTACGTGGAACCGGACCCGGCCGCCCTGACGCGGCGGGCTGCGCAGTATTTTGTGGAGATGGCCGGGGAAGCCGTGGCAGGCCGTGGACGGGCGCGCATAGCCATCAGCGGTGGTTCCACACCCAAAGCGGCCTTCGAGTTGCTGGCCGACGCTAACCAGCCTTGGCGCTGGCGCATGCCCTGGGAAAACCTGGAGCTTTATTGGGTGGACGAGCGGGGGGTTGGTCCCGACGACGCGGAGAGTAACTATCGCATGACGCGTGAGGCCATGCTGGACCAGGCGCCGATGCGGCCAGAGCAGATTCACCGCATGGAGGGCGAGCTGAACCCCGAAGAAGCGGCAATGCGCTATGAGTCGGATTTGCGCTCGAGCTTCCATCTTGAAGGAGACGAGAGACCGCAATTCGATCTTGTGGCGCTCGGCATGGGACCGGACGGCCACACTGCCTCGCTTTTTCCGCATACCGCGGCACTCCACGAGCGAAGCCGCCTGGTGGTGGCCAACCACGTGCCGCAGAAGGACACCTGGCGCATTACCCTTACCTGGCCGGTTATCAACCACGCCAGTTCCGTCTTCTTTCTCATTGCCGGAGCGGATAAGGCTGCGATTCTGAAGGAAGTCTTAACCGGTCCGCGCGACCCGGACAGTCTACCAAGTCAACTGATCTGGCCCTCAAGCGGTATACTCACACTGATTCTGGATAAGGCCGCCGCCGCGCTTTTACCCGCGACCGACGGAGAAGGTTGCGGGGTTTTGGAGAGAGAACGATGATTTTGGCGGGCGATGTAGGCGGCACCAAGGTTCATTTGGCGCTGTATGACTTTATCGGCGGAAAACTTGAATATACCCGCGATAAGCAATATCCGGCCAAGGAGTACTCCGGCCTGGAAGAGATCGTAAAAGGGTTTCTAGGCACCGACAAGGTGAGCGCTGCGTGTTTTGGCGTTCCGGGCCCGGTACGGGATGGACGCCTGCGCCTGACCAACCTGCCCTGGACGTTGGACAGCCGAGAACTGGCGGCGGGGCTCAAAATCGACCACGTCTTCCTCATCAACGACCTTGAAGCCAATGGTTATGGCGTGGCCGAGCTCTCACCCGAGCAGATTTACTCGCTCAGCGATGGCGATGCCGGGCAAATTGGCAACCGGGCGCTTATCGCCGCTGGAACCGGCCTGGGCGAGGGAATTCTGGCCTGGAATGGACACATCCATGTTCCTTATCCATCGGAGGGCGGGCATGTGGACTATGCGCCGCGCAACGAAGACGAGATCGATCTGCTGCGCTTCCTGAAGCAGAAATACAACGGGCGCATCAGCTTTGAGCGCGTGGTCAGCGGCATGGGCCTGACTAACATCTACGAGTTTTTGCGCGAGGTGCGCGGCGTGGAAGAGCCGGCCTGGCTGGCCGAGCGCATTGCGGAACAGGACCCCAATGCGGTGATCACCGAACTGGCTCTGGCCGCGAAGAGCGAAATCTGCGAGAAGGCGCTGGATATGTTCGTCTCCGCCTATGGCGCGGAGTCAGGGAACCTGGCGCTGAAGGTGCTGTCGGTGGGCGGCCTTTATGTGGGTGGCGGCATTGCGCCCCGCATTCTGGAGAAGCTGAAGGACGGCACGTTCATGAAGGCTTTCACCGACAAGGGCAGGCTGAGCCAGTTGCTGATCAACATGCCGGTGCGCATTATTCTGGAGAGCAAAGCTGCGCTTCTGGGAGCCGCGGCCTATGCTGAAGCCCGCGCCGCGGAAATCAGCGGCATCTCGGCGCGCGCCGCTTCGGTCAGGTTCTGAAGCGCCTCAGGCAGACCCACAAACTTGGGTGCCCCTGGTCTCGATTCTGAGACCTGGGACAGCCATAGCCGCCGAGCTCCCAATCTTGAGTCATGGGACGGCCGGCGTCCGATTTCGCCTCAAACTGATAGATTTTGACTAGGAGTGCGCGGATCTCTCCCCGCCCTGGGCCTTGGCTCGGCGTGGAACGAGAGACCGGACGTGCACCGCAAGGAAACCAGCCATGCTCCGCACCACGGAAGATATTCGAATTCTATGGACCAAGGTTGTGCTTCCACCTGTCTTTCTTGAGGAAGAACGCCCGGTCACGGAAGCCGCTTCGGCAACCATCTTTGACGCCCGGAACGAGATTACGGACATTCTTGCGCGACGTGATTCTCGCCTGCTGGTTCTGGTTGGTCCCTGCTCTATTCACGACACACTAGCCGCGCGCGAATATGCGGTACTGCTTCAATCCGCCATTCGGGAGTTTCGGAGTGAGCTGAGGATCGTGATGCGGGTGTATTTTGAGAAGCCTCGCACCACCATCGGCTGGAAGGGGCTGATCAACGATCCGCATCTAGACCAGTCCTACAAGATTAACGACGGTCTGCGGCTGGCGCGGACATTGCTGCTGGATCTGGCCGAGATGGGCGTGCCCACCGGTACTGAATTCCTGGACATGATCTCGCCGCAGTACATTGCCGGCCTAGTGAGTTGGGGCGCCATTGGAGCACGCACCACCGAGAGCCAGGTTCACCGCCAGCTTGTCTCCGGCGTCTCCTGTCCGGTGGGTTTCAAGAATGCCACGTCAGGCGATGTGCAGGTGGCCATTGACGCCATTCAGTCCGCCGCCCACTCCCACACTTTCCTGGGCCACACCAAGCATGGGCAATCGGCCATCTTCGTCACTACGGGAAATCCGGATTGCCACATCATTCTCCGCGGGGGCCGCAAATTGGTAAACTATACGGCCCAAAGCGTGGCCGAGACCGCGGCGCAAATGCTAAAGGCAGGCGTCGATCCCCGCATTATGATCGATTTCAGCCACGCCAACAGCAGCAAGGACTACCGGCGTCAGGCGATCGCGTGCCACGATGTCGCACAGCAGATTGCCGATGGAGACCAGAACATTATCGGAGTGATGATGGAAAGCAATCTGGTAGCGGGAGCGCAGAAGCTTGTACCTGGCACGCAGCTGGTCTACGGGCAGAGCATTACCGACGGCTGCATCGACTGGACCGAGACTCATTCGCTGCTGACAGAACTCGCCGCCGCCGTCCGCGCCCGGCAATCGGCGTTTCTGGCCATGCAGGGGTAGCTCTCGCGTACCGGCATTCCCTCAGGGGCTAAAGCCCACGTTGATTCTATTGCCTTTGCGGCACGTTCGAGAACCAGGGATGAAAAGGCGAATATGGATTCGTGCTCTCCCATGTCTGAAAATCCAGACATGGGGCACCCAGCCGTTTACATACACCGAAGCTGGGTAAATGGTGTGCGACGTGGGTCGGGAGACCCACGCTACAGCCGGCCAGGAGGCCGGCGCTACAGATTCGTTGGCGCACCTCGTGGGAAATTCAGGATAGCGAACGGCCGGCGCCTTCTTTCGCGCTGCGGCTACTTCTGCCCAGCCGTCTGCCCCTGTTTCTCTTCCATTTCCTTCAGCAACTCGGCGCGCTCTTTGGCGTGCTCATTCTGCACAAAGTGGATAGCCTGGATAAAGGTGTGCATCACATCGTCCAGCGTTCTTCCTTGCGCCAGCGAGCAGCTATTGAATATGTCAGTGTCCGGGTCGGCATCGATTTGCGGCGCGATGCAGGTCAACAGCAAGCCCTTCTCGTCGTTCACCTCGAAAGTGTGGCCTGCGTTGCGTGGACTGGCCGCCGATGCGGGAGCCGGAGCCGGTTTCGAAAGCTTGAGTTGAGTTGGGGGCGCAGGCGGGCTCTGTGTGCCGGCCGGCGTGGAAGCGCCTGCGGATGCGACAGAGAAGGTGAGTGGAATTGCAAGGGCCAGAAGTACGCCAGGAACTTTCATAGTCACCACCAACTTTCTCGATGCAGGAATTCGCTGCTACTGGAGGTATCGGCAGTACTCGAAAAACTGATCAATACAGACCACATTTGGTTTGCTGCGCTGTTGCAGGGCTGGGAAACCGCGCAGGTTTCACGTCCCCGATTCTGAAAAACTGACAGGTGTTTTATGGGAGCTTATCACGGAAACCAGTGAAAGAGTGAAGAAGTGAATAAGTGAGTAAGTGAAGGACAGTGGTCGCTTCGAGGGCGATGCGTACCACAGGGGCTAAAGCCCTGTTGATTCTGTTGCCTTTGCGGCACGACTGAAGTCGTGCCCTGATACAAAGCCTGTCCGAATGAATTTTTCCGCAGCCTGTGAAGTCGTGCTCGTTAAGAGCAATGGGCTTCTCGCAGCCTGCTAAAGGCAAGATTGCGCCAACCTATGCATATATTAAGCAAGTCGGCAGGGGATCTATTGGTTGCTCGCACCTATCTTCGGATTCCGCCGCCGGTGAGCACCCGGACCCGCTGCCGTGTGACGCGGATGCGGCAAGCCACCACGATCCCGCAGGTCTGGGTTCGCACCCCAATCCATGCCACTTGGTCCTCGCCCAGCATCCATGCAGTCGCATTCGCCTGGTTGTGAGTCTCCTGCATAAAATAGGCGGCGTTCACGTCAATGTCGGCGGCGTCGGCATTCATCTGCTGGCACTCGTCTTGAGGCGGGGCGGGCGCATTCTCCGGGTGATCGCAATAGTCCTCGTCGTGGACGAGGACGTACTTCCGTCCGTTGTCGGGGATGAAATAGCGCACTGTGATTGGCCGCACACTGGCGACCGAAGACCACTCGGCGACCGCCTGCGCAAAGGCCACCGGAAGCTGGCTCATGGAAAGATTGTCTGTTCTCAACTGGCGGGAGAAGATGGCCAGCGTGGGAGTCGGCTCTCCGTTGACCGGATGAAAAAAGACTCCTCCCAGCGCAATTCCTTCCTGCATGTCGAACCATACAAAGCCCTTGCCGCTGAGATACGATCCGCCACGGGTGCCCACCGTCACATAGCGTCCATCGCGGACGTCGACGGGGAGCGATGTGCCGTCCAGGACGAGTTCGCTCGCTTCCGAGAGCGCCATGTCGCGCCCGTAGTGGTAGGTGGTGTTCGGCGTCACCATCTTCATCAACTTGTGGAACCGCTTGTCTTTGAAGGCTTCCTTCGACGGCTGGTTCGCATAGTCGTTGAGGAAGGCAAGCTCGGCGGGGGGAATCCTGTTCTCGAAAACGACCGGCGGCGGAGGTGGCTCCGGCGCGGGTGGGGGCGCGCCGGCATCCTGTGCAACGGCGCTCGGCTGCAGCATAAAGCCCGTCAGCAGCAGCGCCGCGCAGACGGGTGTAAAGACAAGCTTGCAATAGCGGGGTGAGCCGAAGAAAAACCGCATCGCATGACCTCTCGGTACCAATTTAGACGAGAAATGGGAATTCCGGTTTTGAGTTTTTTGCGTGGAATGCGCGGCTGCGGTTCTTGGAGCCAGTCCAAAGGTTTTGTAGAGCTGGCGAACTTTCAAGGAGAGCAATTCCCGCAGGGCGAGAAAGTCCTGCGTAGTTTTCGACCCTTTGGAGAGGAGGAACCGGGCACCTGGCGCACCGCCGTGGGTGCGGTTAAATGCACAGGCTGCGATGTAAGTAGCGACCGCGCAACGTATGCAAATGTGTTCAGGCAAGCGCGTGACAATTAGTGCAAAATGACAGGACCTAAGGGCGTTTAAGAGCGAATAGGGGCGTTATTTGTGCGTTTTCGCGTACATAATTGTGCGCGCAAACCTCTACAAAACGAGGAAAATGCTAGCACTGCATGCATCTGGGGGCGAACGCCGCGGATGGGTGGGCGCCTGCATCCTGTGCTACGGCGTTTGCCTGAAAGATGCCGCCCGCAGACAGGAGCAGCACCGCGAAAACGAGCCTGGAGACAGTATTTCTCTTGGGTGTGAACAGGAAAATGACCGCACAGCAATGACCTCTCGGTTCCAATTTGGGCGAGAAATGGGAATTGTGGTTTTGAGTTTTTTGCGCGGATCGGACAATCCGCATCCGCCATGCAATTCAGCTCAAAAGTCTGGCGCGTTTTCGCCATATGACCACATCGGGGCGCCAGTTCAACTAACGGTTTGCCGGGAACGCGAAGGTTGGCCGCCTGAAGAGCTACGCAACGGGCGGGGCAGGCCTGTTCTCATCCATGGTCACACCCATTGACTGTGCCTTCTCATCGCGCGGCAGAAAGGGCTGGATGAGTTGGCCTGCCAGGCCCGGAGCCATAGGCCCGTCGATCCCATAGCAGGGCGGCCACTGCTTCTTGGGCATATGCCAGGTGCCGAAAAGCTTATCCATGATGGGCAGCATGGATGCGTAGTTCCTGTCGCGGCGGTCGTCGTTGGTGTGGTGCCAATGATGAAATGCGGGAGTGGAGATGAGCAGGCTGAGCCAGCCGAAGCGCCAGCGCAGATTGGAGTGGATAAAGAATCCCCATGCCTGGCCAATCAGCAGGATGATCAGAGGCATCACGTCCAGCCGCCCACCGGCCGCCGGCTGGGCCAGTCCAAGCGCATACATTGGAACCAATCCGCAAAGGCGGGTGAAGGCTATATCCACTGGATGGCCGCGGGTGCTGACCATCCAGTCCATCTCTTCGGCGCTGTGGTGGATGGAATGGAAGCGCCACAATAAGGGGATCTCATGGGTCCAGCGATGCCCCCAGTAAAATCCAAACTCCCCAACCACCAGGGCGGCAAGCAAGCGCGGCGCCAGCGGAAGGGCCGCGGCCCACTCGTGAACGGCGCCGGGAACGAGGCGATGCATCCCCCAGGCAACGGCCGCGACGGGAAAGACCAGCAACGCCTTCGGCACGAGACCGGAAACAAAGTAGTATCCAAAATCAACGAGAAACGCCTTACGGAAGATTTTCTGCGGATGGACCGGGAAGAGCCTTTCCAGAGGCACAAACACAATCAGCAGCAACAAGTACCACGCGCCCAGGCGAATGATATCCACGACAAAGGCGGGCAGATCTTCAAGTTGGAGCAAGAGCGAGTGCATAGAGCCCTCAGTGTAAATGCGAACGTTGCAGAACACCACGAGGAGTTTTTCCAACGTCAGAGAAAAAGGCAGCGCCATTGCTGGGCGCTGCCTTTTTGTCAAGCATTGTAGGAAGGGGTTGTTCCTTTGGTTTCTACCTTTGGCTTGCGCCGAGTTTCTTGCGCTGGATCAGGAACATGGATCCGAAGCAAACGGCTCCGCCCAGCAGGAGGTAAATGGTGGCTGCGCCGCCTTCAGGCACCCTTGTGATGGAGACCCCGTCCAAAAGGACGAAGGGAGGGACCTGCACATTGCCATTTGCCAGGAACGAGAGCACCTCTGAGCTGCTTGACGCGGTGAAGGTGTCCGTCTGGGCCATCCATCCAGAGAAGCCCTGGCTGGAGAGGTAATAAGTGCTTGTAGTCTGGCTTTGGCTCCCCAGGCTGACCGTCAAGCTTTGCTGGGTGGGCCCGTAAAAGCCCGCCTGTTGGGAGGCTGCCCAGTAGAAGCTGACTGCATAGTTACCGGGGGTCAAACCGGTGACGGACTGCGAAATTGCTCCGGTCAACCAATCGCCGTCCAGCGCAACGAAGTTGCCGCCGTCCGGACTGGCGGCGAAGGTTCCCGTTCCGCCGTTGAGACTGGTCCAAAGAGCCACATCGTTTAGCCCATACTGCGAGGTGACGCCGGATTGCGCGTTTGTCGCGTCCATGACGAAGTTGTAGCCGCCCGTTGTCCAATTCGTCACAGCGGTAACGCCCACGCTTGCGCCTGGGATTGAGCCGTTTGAGATTTGGCCGTAGCCGTTCGTCGTCGTCTCAAAGCCGCCGTTCTGTACCGACTGGGCGTGCGCGGAGGCGGCAACTACCAAAAGGCCCGTCGCTGCAACACAGAGCACAGCCGCCTTGCGTAAGACTTGGATCGATGCCCCAAGCTTTTTCATCATCGTCGTCATGTCGTGCTCCTTCCCCCTGAATCTGTCGTGCTGTTCCAGGGTCTTGCCTGGGCAATCCTGGCCAGCTCACCGGCAAGAGCGGGATGCGGCAAATTCCCGGTTATCTGGGATGTGCGGCGTAGAAATCCGTATAGATACATGCACGTTGGGGGCCAAAAACCTGCGGGCATATCGTGTGGCAGCGTGCCGCACAACCAACCCACTGTTTTGATGCATAACCTCTGTTTTTGCATGAGGATACTAACGTTGATGGCCGTGACAATCGGGAGCGGACGGTCGATTCTCTCGATGTGGGGAAAACATGCAAGAACTTGCGCAGGAAGACGAGTAATGTGGAAAACATTTTCCTCACAATGTGATAGAAGTGGTCAAGATTTTCTGAACCAGATGTGTTGAAGATCACTTCTGCCGGTTCAATAAACCGTTTTCATCGAACCGGACTGCCAGGGCATCCTGTCTGAACGGCGAGCCGCTATGATTGTTGCCAGCGCAGGACGAGGCGGCGCAGACCCATTCATGCCCCCCACCATCTTCATCTCGGCAGGCGAAGCCAGTGGCGAACACTATGGCGCGCTGCTGATTGGGGCCCTGAAAAGGCAGCTTGCCGGAACCGGACAGACCGCTGAATTCTTCGGCATGGGCGGCGATCGGATGGCAGGCGTGGGCCTGGAACGCGTGGTGCGGTCGGAAGATATGGCGGTAATGGGCATTACCGAGGTGATCCGCTACCTGCCGCGCATCTATCGCGGGTTCCGCAGCTTGAAGCAGGCGATCCGCGACCGGCGGCCCGATGTGGCCGTGCTCATCGATTTTCCGGATATGCATTTCAAGCTGGCCGAGCAGCTCGAAAGGCTGGGCGTCCCGGTGATCTTCTTCGTCAGCCCGCAGTTGTGGGCGTGGAAGAAGCATCGCATCAAATTGGTCCAAAAATATGTGCGCAAGATGCTGGTGATCTTTCCGTTCGAGGAGGCGTTCTACCGGGAGCGCGGCGTGGCGGCGGAGTTCGTGGGGCATCCGCTGGCCGAGTTGCCGCTGCCAACGATTTCGCGCGAG
>Ga0302140_10002781_pt1 | contig 22615 bp, 18 predicted proteins | sample I_Bog_E1_1_FD_202095 | JGI IMG/M metagenome (GOLD analysis project Ga0302140, IMG submission 202095) | Peat permafrost microbial communities from Stordalen Mire near Abisko, Sweden - I_Bog_E1_1 | ecosystem: Environmental > Terrestrial > Soil > Wetlands > Peat | place: Sweden: Abisko, Stordalen... | reverse complement strand
CACAACTACAGCTTCGGAAACATTCTGGCCATTGCGCGTCAGAGAGCAGTGACATATTGCTACACCTCGCTGGAGTCAATAAACATGCGGGTTTGCGCGTCGCTGGATACGCACGATGGAGCGCGTCGGCCTGTGTGAACCAAACGAACGGCTCTGTGGACAGACGGAAGGTCGAGATGCTCCCGTTCGATCATCCACGGTGCGAACTTGACGATCTGTTTTGCTGGAAGCGTTTTTTGCGCGACCAGTCTGCGCACGACGGCATCGCTGACTTTCAACGCAGCCGCAGCCTGCTGCATGGTTAGCCAGCGGCGCTGCTCCGGCGCCGGGCAAGCGGGGAAGCCTTTGGTGTGGCGAACGTGTTGTACGCGTTTCTCTGTCCATGTGTTGCCGTTGCCGGTTCGATACCCCAGTCTGTTCAGGATAGAGACGATTGCGCTGTCTTCACAGACCAGAGCAAGTTCGCGAATCAACTCCGTTACTTCTTCCGAGTTGATGTGGTTGTGATAGCCGGTCCGGTTCTTGCGCACGGTGAGTTCGGTATGGGTGCCGCCAGCCCAGTGCAGCTTGAGATGCACCGTGGGAGGATCATCCGTGGTATCCGCGACGACTTCTTCAAGAACCGTCCGAAGTATGCGCTTCTTCAGGGTGGCAGGCGAATTCGGATGATCCCAGAGCTGCTCCAAGTCATCGCCAAGAGCGAGCAGTTGTTCTCGTTGTTCAGCAGTCAACGAAGGTGCTGCGATGGTGGCTTCTTCCAGTCGGCGCTCGATCTCGGCAACCTGGGTCAGAGCGTTGTTCCACCGCTTCTCCAACTCGCCTGCGACAAGCCGATTTTCCGGCTCGGTGGCCTGATACTGCCGCTCGATGCGGCTGGCTTCATAGCGTGCCTTCTGAACCGCAAGTTCAAGCGAGCGCCGTTTTTCGTCGGTCTGGTTCTGACTCTTTTCCAACGCTTCGAATGCAGCTTGTATGCCGACTGGCCGTAGTGCTTCGATAACCTCGGCGGCAACTTCCTGGTCCACGCGTGTTCCAGCAAAGGTAATGCAGGAGCGCACCATCTGCCGGCCTCGGTCTCCGCTACACCAGTAGCGCGGCAGCGGTCCATGCTGCTTGCTATTCGTATAGGTCACCTGCAGAGCACGTCCGCAGCGGCCACAGCGCAACAAGCCCGCGAGAAGGGCTGGGCCGTTACGCGCCGCGCCCTGGGTCTGTCCCATGCGCGCGTTCCATCCGGCGTTCGATCGGATCTGTTCTTGGTTGCGCATAAACTCTTCCCACGTAATATAACCTTCATGGTGGTCAGGAATCACCACCTCCCACTGTTCCTGCGGGCGAACGTGCCCGCGGGTCTTACGGGCACGGCCTTCGACGATGGAAGTACGTGTCTGCTTCCTGCCCCAGACGAAGACGCCGGCATATGTGGGGTTCTTCAGTATGCCGAAGATGCTTGGGTAAACCGGCTCAGCCCAGACGACCTTGCGGTTGCCGGACTCGCGCGATAGCACCGGGATCGGCAGCTTCTCTTCCCGATACCAGAGCAACACCTGGCGTACACTACCCAGTTCGCGGAACTTGCGGAAAATACCCGCGATAGCTTCCTGTATCTGTCGGTCAGGCGTCTTCTCGATGCCTTCATCTTCTGTGCGGATGTAGCCAACAGGAACCTGCGTCATAACAAGACCCCGCCGTACCTTCTGTCTGTGGGCTTCCATCGCTCTCTGTCTGAGCAAGCTTATCTCGAATTCGCTCATGGTGCCTTTCAGCCCGAGCAAAAGCCGGTCGTTCAACAAACAGGGATCGTAGACGCCATCGTGATCGATGACCAGCGTTCCTGCCATGGCACAGAGATCGATCAAATGGTGCCAGTCGCGGTTGTTCCTTGCCAAACGTGACGCTTCCAGTGCCAGCACTGCTCCGACCCTGCCGGAGCATACTGCAGTCAACAGTCGGCCAAAGCCCAGGCGCTCCACCGATCCGGTGCCGGAGCGGCCCTGGTCTTCGTCGATCACAGTGATGCGCTGGAAACCAAGCGCATGAGCGCGCTCGCGTAGATCATACTGGCGACGCTGGCCTTCCAGGCGTGTGCGCACCGAGGCCATCGTGTCCGACGGCATGGACAAGGGCGAACTGAGGAAGGTTTGCACCGAGCCAACCTGCCCGGTACACCATCCGAAGAAGCAGACGCCGAAGGCCCACGCCAACTTCAAGGCGGAGCAGGAGAAGCGCCGCCGCGAGGAGGCACTGGCGAAAGCAACCGGAATTCGCGTCCTGCAATCCATCGTGGCGGCCGTTCCCGTCCGACTGATGAAACGCGACCTTCTCTTTATTGCCGAGCAAGTGCTCCCGTTGCTGGACGAAAAACGGCTGGAGATGGCCGTGCGTATTCCGGTGATGTGGGCAGGTGTCGGAGCGAAGCGACGCTGGTTGCTTCTTACCATAATCAAGCTGCCCACATGAGTCAAGAATGAGGTATATAAAATACCAAGCAGCATCATTTCGTTTCTTGCTCTTCTGAGCTGCACGCGCATGGATTCCGTTGGATGTGGGCACGCGTTACGTTTTATGTGGGCAGGCATTCCGCCGATGTGGAGCAACCGAAGGCTGTGAGAAAGCCATCTCCCCTGCGAGGGAGCGTAATCCCGATGCAGCGCGTGGTAGGCGCCGTTCGCGCTCCCACGAAAAAGAATGCAAGAATCTAGAAGTACTTACAGAGATGCCTTTTGGACCTCGTCACGGGCGAGATACGATTCCAGCGAGTTCGAAGCGTCTTCCAACCCGAGGCATTCACGCATACGAGCAAGACAATGTGCTTCCTCCCCGAGTGCTCGGCTTCTTATGCCATCGTAAAACAGGGCTAACTTAAGCCTAGAACGCCTGCCGAGCTCCAATCGAGCCGCTGAGTCGGGAGCCGTCAATTTGGCTTGATGATTGACGCATTCCATAACGGCTTCGAACGCAACATCGCCAAGGAGATACTGAGCTACGGAACATGGCCAAGCTACGTTCATATGTACCCCGAGTTGTTTTCTCAACTTCTCTACGCGATTTCTCAGATATTTCAGCGCATACGCAGCTTCGCTGGGCATTTTGGCTGTTATCCCCATAAAATAGAGCAATAGGCCTTGCCGCATCCCCCCCCCTGCGTCCCCATACTTGATTGATCCATCTAGAACACCGGCAGCCAGCCCATGCATCTCGGAAGTTGCACTGGTGCGATCTCCCAGAAGCCAATGCAGAGTTGAAGTGTCAATCCCGTATGCTGGATTGCTTGGCGCCAAGGTGTTGGTTATCTCGTCCTTTCTGTGATGCGCCGCGAGGCGTTCGAATTCCACAAGGGCTTCTCTATATTCCCCCTTGGCGCAAAAAGCACGGGCCATCCGCCCGACAGCGCTCATGTTGTTGGGATTTTCGAGCAGTTGTTGTCGGCTCTCGGCAATCACCTGGTTATAATCATTTGAAAGCACCAAATCTAATGCCCCCGTTCAATTAAATCCCAGGTAAACATTGCCCAAACCGTCATAAGTGATAGCTTGAACAGCTCCTGGCAAATTCCAGTTACCAACCTGCCGGTTAAAGCTCCTCTGGCCGGACGCTGACAGTGGTTTGATCTCGCCGAATTGAAAACCAACTTGATTCACGAAGTCCCCCCCAACCGTAACGTCTACTCCCGTCTGGCCAGGCAGTATTCGGAATGCAAATCCCCCCGCGTCAGCAACATCTGGGAAGTTGTTCTCTAGAAGGGTAGCCGTCTGTTCGTGGGCGTAGTTCCCAAATGTCGTCGTACCGAACGTCATTCCCTGCGGCACATCGAATGAGCCGATCAATTCGGGCCCTGCTGTGGATGCCGCCTCAATCGCAGGTTCTACAACTGCTTCTGCCTCTCCAACCGCTTCAACCCCATCGGCGATCTCGCTGCCGCCCGGCAACCCAACCATGGAAGCAACCGCTGCGCCCCCGAAAGCCGCCGCCGTTCCGTATTCCCCTTGGTATGCATAATACCCGGCCAACCCGGCATTGAAAACCGCTCCCACGCCGGGAAGGTTGCCGGCGGCCATCGCGGTGCCGACAAGCGCGCCCTGCGCCGTAATGGTGCTCGATCCATCTTCCGACAGCGCGGCATCCTCGCTGTTGTTCGCAAGCAAGGTCTGCGTACTCGGCAGCCACTCATCGGGAATAGATACGCCTGTAAACGACTGCACACTAGCGGCGGCAGAATCGAGGCCAGAATCCAGATAATCGAACAAGTCCCCCAGATCGCACAGATAGTCGCCGTCGTCGCAGAGGCCCGTCGGGTCCGTTGCGTTCATGGGGCGATTGTTCAGATACGCGTATCGGTTCAGCGTTTGCGGATCGGCGAGCGAGTAGCTTCCGTTGTAGGGATCGGCGGAAAGCCATCTTCCCTGCGAGGGAGCGTAATCCCGATGCAGCGCGTGGTAGGCGCCGTTCGCGTCCGCTTCGAGGCCGGTGAATGGGAAATTGTCGCCAGTTGTGTTGACCGTCAAGTCACCGTACGGAAGTGCGCTCGCAACCCCAAGGATGTTTCCGTTTGCATCCAACGTGTAGTTCAGTGACCCAAGATGATCGTTGATCCGGTAGATGGGCGAGCCTGTCTGCGTGCCTGGGACAAGAGCCAACGACCCGGATGGGCCGAAGATCTGATCCGTCCACGCTCCGGTACCGGCGTTGCGCATGGCCAGAAGCTGCCCGCCGAAATAGATGTACTCGTTGGAACTGGTCCCGTCCTTGCGCACGCGCTGGTCATTTGCGTCATAGGTATAGATGACTCCGTCGCTTAAGGACATGAGCCCGTCTGGGCGATAGTTGTACGTGTTGCCAAGGGCATCTTGAGTTTGATTCCCCGCTGAATCGTAATAGTAGCCTTGGCCAGGGGCAATCTGGTTGTTCGTTCCGATGGCTGCCTGAAAGCTCCAGGTTCCGGACTCCTTCATGTTTCCCCAGGCATCGATCGTATAGTTTTCGCTTGCCTGCGGGATAGCGGGGAGGATTGAGTTACATGCGTTCGCCGCCGCTCCCGTATCGGACGCACTCCCAATCCTGTTGAGAGAATCGTAGGAAAAGGTCTGCGTCCGCCAGTCGGCAAGATCGTTGACGACGCTTAGAAGGTTTGCGGAATTATTGGACCATGTATAGCTCTTCTCCGCTATAGGAGCTGGAAATGTACCCGAAACATAAGTAAGCGTTGCAATGTTCTGATTGGCATTGTAAGTTGCAGCCTCTTGTATGTCGTTACCAAATACTGCCTGCTGCACCTGGCCGGTAGGAGTGTACGACAGATTCGATACATAGAGGGTATTGACGGGAACCGAATTGAATTGTGCGTAAGTCTCGCTGACCGGAAGATTCTGATCGTTATAGGTCCATGTCACCTGGCGTCCATCTGGATACGTGAGCGAGGTCATATTTCCCGCGTAGTCGTGGGTAGCGGAAACCTGGTATTGAAAGGAGCAGCCGTTTTGTGAGTACTCGCTTGGTAAGCAGTAACTGGTGGAGACGAGCCTGCCCATCGAATCGTGTGTCAACAACGTTTGAACATTCGATCCGTTGGATGTGCCCGTCAGGAGCCCTTTCCCGTACGGATCCCCGGAACTGTCCAGCGCGTCGTAAGTGTAGCTGTACGCCGGCGAAACCAACTGAGTCGAGCCACTCCAGAACGTCTTCGAGATGAGTCGATTCAGTGCATCGTATCCATAATGAGTCGAGTTGTACCCGGAATTCTGGTTAGTTCTGCTTGTGACATTTCCATTGTTGTCATAACCGATTTGGAGCGTGCCGGCCTCAGGTGTCGTCTGAGAGATAACTTCCCCGAATCCGTCGTATGTGAATGTTCTTACCCGGTCCGCGCTAGATCCGTCGCCATATTGATCAATCCTGGATACCTTTCCGAAACCGTTATATTGATAAGCAGTGTTTGTATTTGCGAACCATTGGTCGCCTGAAGGACTCTCATCAAAAGATGTCTGCTTGGCCCCCTCCTCAACGCTTGTCAAATCTCCAAAAGAATCGAAGGTTTGAATCGTCATAAAACCGAGCGGATCCGTGATGAATAGGTTTATTCCCCAATGGTTATAGGACGTTTTTTCCCCCGCTGGATTTGTCACGGAGGTCACTCTTCCCAACCCATCGTAGGACCAGTAGGTCGTCCCGTCCGTTGTCGAAGGCGTCCCTACGATATGCGGGTTGCTGACGCTATACTTATGTCCGTGCGGATCATAGACGGTATCCTGTGTGATCCCGCCCGAGACCGTCTTGGTTGTGCGGCCGTATACATCTACAAATGTTTGCGTGAGAGTTCCGGTAGTGGACGACCGCTGATCTACTTCATCCGTTTCATTTGCCGACGGGTAGGTAATCGTCTTGAGCGTGATTGGGCTTGCGCCACCTGAGAGCGTTACTGTATGCAGCCTTCCCAGTGAATCGTAGTTGTATGTTGTTTTCTGCTTATTCTGATCGGTATACGAGGTCACCTGACCGGTGTTGGGGTCGTAGGTCTTAGATGTAACGTGGCTAGCACTTCCCGTGCTCGGCGCCGTCGTGGTGATTGGGAATGTATCCGTAGGATCATAGACAAAGCTGGTTTCGTACCCTTTTGGGTCGATTGTTGCCTGCACCGCGCCCGCCGTGTCGTAGTAGAAGCAAGTGACACGATTTGCTCCTGAAGCAGGATCGGTTGCGGTGATCGATGTGAGATTTCCTCTATTGCCGCTGACACTCGTGAGGTTTGGAGTGCCGCTTGGAGCCGTTACCAAATGGCTCGGTTCTCCAGCTTTACAAGTCGTTGTGGAATTCGGCTGATCGTACGAATAAGCAAATTGGGATATTGGATTTCCAGTAGAGTCTTTGAACGTCCTCGATGTGGGGAAGAGTGCACCGTTGACATTGTAGCCATACGCGGTATCAACCTCTCTGTTGCCTTCGCTAGGAGGGATATTAGGACACCACTGGTTGCTGGTAATCTTAAAATCCGTCTGCTTGGCATATGTTGGAAGCCCAGCGCCCGCCGTTCCAACATATTGATAATTGATTCCCGCTGTAATCCATAAATAACATGGATCCCATATGGTCTGAGTAATGCTTGTGACATTGATCCATTGCGCGAGCTGTGGTTCTTTAGTTGAGGTGGTTCCTGGAACGTAATAGCTGGTACATCCAAGATTGGGGCACTTATTTGTATAGTCATAAGTCTTCGTCGTGATCGATGACATGTCAGACTTATTGTTATCGACGCTACTATTGTCGTGATAATAATCTTCTTCTATGTCATAAGATCCTTCACCGCAATTCTGAAATTTGTACCCGACTGCGGACCCCGCATCAATCGTCGAAGTGGTCGTGTTAGTTACTGCATTGGTATAGACATTGCATTCGTTGTTGGTGACAGGGTTAGTGTACGCATTGGTCTGAACTGTCAGAGTAAAGTTCGTGGTGCCATCCGAGCCGGTGTGTTGGTTAAGCCAGCGCGCGGGCATGGTGACACCCGACGCGCTGCTGCTTGAATAAGATAAACCAACGCTTCCGCCGTGGGGCAATGTGATCCCTTTGAGTTCCCCATACGTCCCGTTCTCGTATGTAAACCCATAGGATGTGCCATCTGGAAGGCCTATATTTTCTAGTACTTGCAACGAACCCGAAAATTCGGGAACCTGAGAACCTCCGAGAGACACCCCGAAGCTGGTTGCAAGGTTTATGGATTCAAATGTGATCGTATAGCGTACTGAGCCGCCACCGGTAGTCGTCACATCAAGATATTCGACGTTTGCGTTCTGAGGATCAATCGTCGCATTGATGGGACTGCGCCCGAGTGTGTCGCCTGTTCCATTGCATGCGAGGCAGTTGCCGTTGCGATCGACCTGTACCGCCAGCGGAGAGCCGGATGCTGTGCTGAGTACCTGTGTGCCATTGGGTGCCCAAACATTGAGGTCCGTGTAATTAGAAACAGTTCCATAATAGCCACTGCCGTCGGACGCATAAGTTGCCCCGGACGAAACATTCGTGGGAACGCCAGTATTCGTGCAGGTTGTCGAGGCGACTGTTTGGATGACAAAGGTGTGATAGGTCCCACTGCTGTCATACCAAGTAAAAGAGCCATTCGGCGACAGGGTTTCGTTGGACCCATTTGGCAAGGTGCAGGAGAAACTGGGGCCTCCCGGCGTGATCGTGTACGCCGCCCCCGGCAAATAGTTGAACCGCCAGCCGCCATAGGAGTCATGAGCGTAGAAATCAAGGACGTTGTACGGCTCCCATGTAGTTGGTTTGCCAGTTGTCGGGTTAATAGAAAAAGACCAAATATTGCTATCGTAGATCCACGCAGCCTGGACCGACACGTCACCGCGTTGCTTATAGCCCTCGATCGGAATCTCCAGGTGCACATTTCCATTGCTGAGATCAACAAACCCATGCTCTATCGGAAAGATCGCGGAGCCCGTAGGCTTCCCAACTGAGGTCAATGTCGATTGCCCAATGAGGGTCTGCGACGCCAATATGGCAAGCACTGCGCAAAGAACGCGACGCATCGTTTTCCGCATCATCGTTTTCATAGGTCTAGCCCTCAGAAATGGAAATGGGATTGATCGTGAGGTTTGCCAAGGGAAATACGGGAAGCCGCAAATGTCCAACTGAGTTGTCCATCCAAAGTTTCCGCATACTGATGCGCAACAAGGGACTGATCGGCCTGCCGGTACTCACCATATGTGATTACGCGGAGGACCTTCGCCATCGACGTCTCAGATAGCCTGATTTCATCCACACTCTTCATCAACAAATAACTGTGGCTGTCGAAGTAAAGGTCGGTTGTCAAGCGCAATCTTTGCAGATACTCAGGGCATCCGGAGAGTGCGCACACTGGGCGTCGAAAAACGACCTTGAATAGAGATTTTCCTTCGATAACCGTCTCGCCACCATCACTGATCGAGACACGGGGATCTGACAATGACTCCGACATGGTCCAAGGCGTTATCAACGGACCTGCCGCAGCGGTTTCCATTGGGATACGGAGAATATTCATGTCTTCACGCTGCAAGGACCCGGACATCCCGTCGATTCTCGTGCTGACTGAGCCTGTCGAAGTATGAATATCGAACCGGAAACGCCCTCCCGCTTCGAGCGTCCACGTAGCGTCTCCTTCTTCTCTGGAAGCAGGCTCTCCTATCACGATCTGTCCATCGACAATCATGCTTGCAGATTGCCCAAGGCTCGTCTCTTTCAGATAACCATGCACAACGCGAAGTGCTGACGAATCTTTGACACCCTCCGGGCCCTCAAAGGTTGGCGCAATGAGCAACGTGTCATATGGGCCGGTGATTCTCTTCTCCTGCGCGGAGAGGTTCAGGGTCAAGACGCAACTGGCTGCGGTAAGAAGTATTGCAGCATAAACCGCACATCCTAACGAAAAGCGCATATCGAACTCCGTCTAAGAAATCGTTTTGTGATCATCTCTTCCCATGTGCACTTCAAGCGCATACAGGCCTCAGCACTACGGGCAAGTGCTTGTCGACAGCATCAACAGAAACCCGCTACTCGAATTTCCGTTCACGATCACCTCGACATCTCCCGTAGACACACCCGCGGGCACTTGCACAACGATTGCACTGTCGCTCCATGAAGAAGGCGTCCCAGCAACTGCCCTGCAGCCCGGATTCATAACAGAACATACTTCAGCTTGGTGGTAGAACACTACTTGACTCGACCCTTGCGATGCTCCGAATGGCCCCCCGTAGATCGTAACTGTTGAGCCCACTGCCGATGGATTTGGCAAGATGCCTGTGATAACAACGTTGGGAGCGACAGAAAAGGACACAGATGGATCGGTGATGCTCGGGGAGTTTAACGTTGCTGTCCCTTTTAGATGAAACGTGATGGTAGCGCCTGAGGCATAGGCACACAATCCGTACTGCGTGAAGTAGTCGTTGGTGAATTTCGCGCCGAATGTTGAGGCGATGGACGCAGGTGTGGAGTACTGCCCATAGCTAACAGTCTCGGGATAACTTTGCCCATTGCTGTCGGTAAGTACGAGCGTGATTTGTCCAGTATCCCAGACACTCGTACCACTAATCTGTATCTCCTGCCCGCCAATCGTGATCGTCATCGTGGTCGACGCGAATGCACGGCCGAACAAAGCCAGCACTACCGACAACAGCAAAATCAGATTGCGGAATTTCTGCGACATTTTGTTCTCCCTGAGTCTGCAGCAGCGCTATTGCAACGAAACCAGCACTTCAATTACGCCGGTACCGGAATCTAGGTTTCCAAGCGCCTTGCCAACCACGGCTCCCAGCATCTTGCTGCGGTCAGTCCCCTTCATGGCATATCCGAGCATGGATGAGGTGACCAGCAGATCGCCGCGCTTGATTGAGCCGTTCTCTGCGCTCACCTTGGTCGGAACGATACCCACCATGGCCATCGGCACTTCGGTGGTGCTGGTCTTGGCGTCGGCAGTCTGCCTTCTGCCCGTTGTTCCAGGTTTGGTGGAATAGATTCCAGCGACAAGAGTGGAGTACGGCTCAGCCGATTTAAGGACATCGGACCCGCTTTCCGCGCCGATCACGAGCACGTCTCCGGGCTCGTAGTTCTTCCTGTCTCCTGCCACATCTACCGACTCTGCGTAGTCTCCTCCACAGGTAATGCCGGTATACGGTTGAGTCTGGGGTTGATTGTTGCCAGGAAAGAAGATGGCAGCGTTCGAACCGTTCAGTTGAAGAGGCCCATCGATCTGCGCGTTCCCATTCACCTCAAGCTTGGCATTTGGTATCGTAGTGCCTATGCCGACGGCACCGCCAAATTGCTGCAGGATCAGAGGTACAATTTCATTGGCTGCGCTGTTTGTCGCCTCAATTCCTCCAAACCCTTCGGGTGTTCCATTAACATTAACGGTGCTCGTATAAAGAAGCACTGCCGCATTATTTGCAGTGCTATTGGTCAAAATGTTGCCGTTAACTGTCAATGGATATATTTGGTTATTTGTATTGATACCGATGTTGCCGTTGCTGCTATTGAACGTGAAGGCCGAAAGCAAAGCCGCGTCTGCAGGAGTGTACGCGGTGGTCTGTGTAGAACTGTCGGGAAAAACTATGCCACCGCTCGAGGAGCGTATCTGGCCGGCTACGTCGAGCTTATATAGTGGTCCCGGTGCGCCTATGCCGACGTTGCCGTTTGCCAGAACAGTCATCTGCTGCACGAGACCACTACCACTCGATCCGGTATAGAAATTCAAATTGCCAGAAGAAATGGGGGATGTTCCGTTTGTAAGATACCCTTTGATTCCAGCAAGTACAGCTCCATTGAGACCGCCGAAAACAATAGCTCCGCCGCTTCCCAAAGCGTTGGTTGGGTCGTCCAAGTAAAGCGTGCCTGGACCCTGGATTGGTGCCCCTGTTCCGGCGTCCCCATAGACCTCTAGTTGCGAACCAGGCCCCGTCGTCCCAATTCCGGTGCTCCCGCTTGATGGAAATGTATTCGTCTGCGCAGCCGCGTTCACTGCGAACGCCGCGATGCAAAATGCCAAACCAATAATCTGTTTCCGCATAGTCCCCATTTCTTATCGCTCCTCACCGCGTTCCGGCTTGTGATGATTGAATGTCGCAACCAATACATGCTCTCTTGCTAGACTTGAAGGTTCGTCGTTCCTATCGCGACGTTACTTCCCGAGACGGTGATGGGCGAGTTCCCAACCGTCGAAGGGGCACCGGCCGAATTGAACAGCGGCACCGTTACCGAGGTTCCTGAGCCTGTCCCCTGCGCCGCCGCGCTCATCGCAAACGCCGCGATGCAGATTGCCGTTGCCGCCATCTTGTTGTGCATGATCCTCCGACCTTTTCTTAGCTGGTCTGCATCCGGGAAAAACCGTTTGTGATCGCGGCGGACATTCTCGGCACACGTGGATTGCATGACGGCCGCCGCTCGCCAGCACGAAGAACCTGTGCTGTTTTGCGCCACGAGACAGGCTATGCCCTATACGCCGCCGCTGCCGCTTCGGTCGAAGCCCCGATTCGAGGAACAGAAGATCTTGTTTGGATATTACGTCTGAATAATTTCTGGATTCGTTCGCTTTGTCAACGCCAAAATGTTGACTCAAAAGGATATGTTTATTACTTTGCAAATAAATTGCCGACTAAATCAAGGCGTTAACTCAGTATGAAATGGCAATTAATTTTTTGTAGTAGGATCCGGCGGGCCGAAGGGAACTTCCGGCCGCCAGGGTTCACACGTAAGACGGGGTGTGCACCCTGTACTGCATCTGCATGTGGGCCGGGTTCGAGTGAACGTATATCATCGTTGTCTCAAAAACTGTCCACTATGTATTCACGAACAATGCAGCGTAAATTGCGCCAGGGTGGATTCCGTTGGATGTGGAAAAGCACTACGTTTCATGTGGGTAGGCATCTCGGCGCTGTGGGGCAGCCGAGGACTGCCCCACGGGTTGCTGCCTCAGGGGCTTTCTGGATGAGCGTTCCGCCACTGTTGTTCCATTCGAGCCACCTTGGCGCGAAGCGGTTCCCAGTAGCTTTCCGGTATCGCCGATTCCTTCACTTCCTCGACGATTTCGGAGAAGTATTGCAGGCTGGTAATCGGCGTTCGGACCCCGGCGTTGATCATTGCAACATACTTGCGGGCGCATCCGAGCAGGATTGCGCGCCTTACCTGCTCCAGCGAAGCTCCTCGCCGATGCAGGCCAACCGCAATCATTTCGTCGGCAGCCGAGAAGCTGGCCTGAACGCAGGCCGAGGCCAGGAACAGGCCGCGTACCTCTCGGACGAACTCTGCTTCCGGCTCAGGTGGGAGACCCGGTGACTGTTGCCTTTGGTACGGCCAGAAGCGGTCGCGTATTTCAAGCAGGAGCTTTGAGCCGCCGTCTCTAATCACGCGGCAGACGGCCCGCTCCTCCAGCTCATGCAGACTCATGGCGACCGCTGTTGGCGCTCTTGTCGTCGCTCGTGCCAACTCTTCAACCGTTGCACTGAGGCGTCCGGTATGGCGATTTGCCGTCAAGCAGGCATGGACGTAGAGTCTGAAGGCACCATCGGAGAGCAGCGTGAGGGCCTGCGCAAATTCCCGACCGGCAGCGAACCAACCGGTGGGCTGCTTGAGGATCAAGCGAGGAACGCTCATGAGCGGCCTCCGATCGACGTAGCCGCCGCTTCCTTCTTCTTCTTACGCATCGACTCGCCATTCATCTCGATGCGATACCCGCCGAAGTTGAATACGAGGAGCCGCCAAGAGGCCGCGTTGTCTTCGACCAGCGAGAGCGGCGTTATCATCTGCTGGCCGACAAATGCATCCTTGGTCGGCGTGATGTCGTCGGGAGGATTATAGCGGCGATGAATCCGCCTCTAGACAAAACGTCGGAAGGTCGCGATGAACACTATCGCTGCTTCGAATGCCTATATTCGGTTGCGGACGATGACGACGAGTTCTGAGCCGTGGCTGGCTACTCTTCCTCCGGCGCTATGAGCCCGAGACCCGTGCTCTAGCAGGTGCTCACTCCCAGCCCCCAACTCAGATGCTCTACGATCGAGGAGCGTTGGCAATGATTCGGAGCGCCTACCAGTATGTCAACCGCCACTGATTCAGGGACGGCGGCTGTTGTCGGATATTTTGACTGCGTGCGACCACGAGTGGAACTCCCCATTCAGCGTTTGACTGCACTTGTCGATGAAACGTGAAGTCGTGTTGAACAGAATTCACAAAACTTCCTATTACTGCATTCCAGCACCGCGTCAGCTAACTTCAGCAGGGCTTCTGCTTTTTCCTTACTCCTAACCTTTGCACCACCAACGGTTATCGTGCCGTGCGCTACCAAATGACGAATCGCACTCGCCACGTAGAACACATCGCTGGATTGGCCGCTTACAAAGGAATTAAGATTAAGAATCAACTCGTTACTGGTAATCTCATCGATGAGCAACTTGAGAAGTTCATTGTTTTCCCTGATTCGCTTTGCAAGCGTTTCATTATTAATTTCAAAGCCCCTGAGATTTTCTCTATAGTGACCCGGAAGACCTCTTGCTAAACTGTCAGCAGCGGTATATGCGAGAAACACCTTCAAGAGAGCAGAAAAACCTCGCTCCCATTCCCCTCCCACGCTTGCTGGCTCTGAATGAATGCCATGAAATAGTCGTGCCGCACGATACGTTGCGGCAAACCGATTCAGCCCTTTTGAAGACTTGACCCTCTTGTCTGTGTTGGCTTGAGACCAATCCCTCCATTGATTCGGATATCCATCCACCATTTTCGCTGCCATATTGACTGTTCAACCTCCATTACCAATGCTCTGAATTGATGGCAGCAGACTAGCACAATGCACCAGCGCATCGCGGAGACCGTTGGAGAGGAGCAAGACATAGCAATTTCAAGGGGTTCATGGGTTCGAATCTCTTGAGAGCGATTGCTCCACGACCCGGTTCAAAACCCCCATTCCCGACCACCGATTTTCGGGGGCTTTTTGCTCCCATTTCGCCGCCGAGCATCTGGTTCATATGGTTTAGTCTGTGAACTGTCTACTTGAGATTCTCCACTCTTCATCTGGCTGGCATATGGGTTAATTGATGCCTCCGTGTCTGCGTAGAAATGCTTTCCTGCGTGCAGTTTATGGCGAATCAGGCAACTCAGACGACCTCCGGACCTATTCAGGCTCCGATCCGCTGCCACGAGGCGCTTAACCCTGCAAAGTTCAGCGCCACAGCAGGATCAACGGCGAAATTTACAACGCCTAGAGTCTCGCCCCTTCTGACCCAGAGGGCACCGATTCTGCCGTTTGCTATTGTGACTTGGGACCCTGTCAACCACGCTACTGCCACAGTAATCCAGCATCTGGCGGTTTTGAGTCTATCCGTGGTCCAAAAAGAAAATTGCACTTTTTTTACAAATAACCCTGCGAAACCTTGCCCACAGGGGTACTACCCATAAGAGGCATTCGCAAGAACTCGGAACGCATCAGTTAACCCTGACCAATCTGCAAAGAGGTAGTCGCATGAAGAAGTTGAAAGGCAGCAAAGACGATCGCGCCGAGTAATAGCGCGTTGATTACGATCCCTAATCTCCTTGTCACCGCGCCGAATAATTGCGCGTTGATTGAAGACCGTGACGTCCCGGTCGTTGGCTTCACCCAGGAAGATTCGCGCTTTTTTTACGACGGCGTATTCAACGACCCCGGCTATGATCTTGAGTTCCACGACGCGAAGCCTCGCAAGTCACTTAGCTGCGTGTTCGCCATGCAGAATGAGGGCAGGCTGCCCTCCTCCAATTGCGAACATTGCGGGCGCAAGCCTGCAAGGGATGACATCTGGTATGGCGCCATGTGGGATTCGACTTGCGCAATGCAGACCCCTGATGATCAGCCCTTCGCCTCCGTCACTCTCGGTGATTGGCCGAGTGGCAACCGTGACGGCATCATCCGCATTCTCAAAGATCTCGCCCGGAGGGCCGGGTTCAAGTTTTGCGAGCTTCGGGAATACGATGATGAGACACGCGACTACACGCCCATTCTCAGTGGCCCTTTAGCTGTGTTGAGAAAGGGTTGCTGATCACACTGGTAACCTCGTCCGCCCGAGGCTCGCGGCGGGCGAGATTATGACAGAACGCCTGGTACTCCAGTTCTCGCCTTTGAGACGCTGGAGAACCGGATCATCGCGAAGGGCTCCTTCAGTCCGCGGCTTATGGCGGCGAGGTGACCGTTGGGGCGATGCTGAAATCCGCGCCGGCGTTTACCGATCTGTCCAGGGGGCGCTCAGCGATAAGCGTCCCGGCCGGGGACCTGTCCAACATGGTGTTCCAGGGTTGACCTCAAAATGATTTGAAAATAAGTCTGCGAATGTACCTCTGGGCTGGGTATGTCCTTTTATGGATGCACAGAATAGCGAGCAACGGCTTCATCGGATCTGTAGCCGGTCACCTATAACGCTGACAAATCTGCAAAGAGGTAACACAATGACGAAGTTGAAAGTGGCAAAGAAGATCGCGCCGACCACCAGCGCGTTGAATACAACCCCTAGCCTCCTCCCTGTCGCTTCGAATCAGGAAGAACCGGAATCCTTCTACAGGGATGTCAAATACTACCCCGAGGAATTCGCCGTTGAGTTTTTCGATGCCAAGGCTCGCAAGTCCCGTAGCTGCGTGCTCGCCATGATGAACGCGGGCACCAAGCCCTCGTGCACTTGCGAACATTGCGGCCAAGAGAGTGCCGGAGATGTCATCTGGGAAGGCACACTGTGGGATGCGGCCTGCGCGATGAACATGCCTGACGATCAACCATTTGTCTCAGTTACGCTCGAATGTCTGTATGGCGACCGTGCCGGCATCGTCGAAACGCTCAAAGATTTTGCCAAGAAGACCGGCTACGAGTATTTCGAGATTCGGGATTACGCTACCAGCCAGGATGATTACAAGCCAGTCTGCAGCGGTCTCCTAGCTGCTTAGCGATCTGGTTCCTGGTCACGCTGATCTTCTCGCCCGCTCGATCCTCGCGGCGGGCGAGTTACTGCGCAGAGCGTCCAATGCTCAGTTCTCATCTTTGAGACGCGGGAGACCGGCATCATCAACGAGGAGCCCCCTGGAACGAGCACGGTATGGGTTACAGATCCTCCCGGAACCACCCCATATCTCCATCTACCGAGCTGGAGAGGAATCGGGGACAATTTTCTGAAAGAATCTGCAGATGATTGAAAATGGGGTCATGCGATACGACCGGACAAGGGCTCTGCGGACGAAATATGCTGCTTCGAATTTGGACTCCGCTCCTCGAACCACGACTCCACTGCGCACTCTCCTGCCATTCGCCGTGGAGGATAGGCAGAAGTCGAGGCCCGAAAAAAGTGGCTTCCACAGCAGTCAAATCTCGGTACAGCTTCGGTACAACTGAGATGGAGAAAAGATGGCCTTGAAGTCTCCAAAACCCGCACCAATCAAGGCATTCGCCGTTTTTGAACACCTACTCATTAGGTAGAGGATAAAGGTTTCAACCTTCTATCCTCTTGGCACCTTTCTCTCACAATCTCAATGACTTAGACATCGATCATTATTCTGTTTCTCCATCAATTGTCGGTACAACCGGTACAACTGAGGGCAGTTCAAACCCGAAGCCGCACCGCTCAGCCCACTCTCTGCGGAGCGCCTCATCCTCCCCGATTGCGTCGTAAAGATCTCCCATGGGATCGTCTTCGCCAGGGCCGTTGTGATCGCCAATGCCTTCGTCGCCCCCCCACCCCAGCCAGTATTTCCGAAGACCGGGCGGACAGTTGGCGCGATTCCGAAGAAACGTGTTTCGGAACCTCCTGAATGCGTGGAAGCCTGCCGAGTGGGTGCCAGTCATGGGATTGATGAACCCCAACTCCTTCAGCGCAGAGTGAAGGTGGTAATATACCGCAGATCCTGCAAGCGGCTTTCCTTTCCTGCTGCAGAATAGGAACCCTGTTTTGCGGTCGCCAATAAAGTCCTTGAGCATGGCTCCAATCCGAGGATGTAAATCAATCTTCCGAGCAGAGTTCTTTGTCTTGAGCCAGTTTTCGACCTTGCCTTCGCGTACCTTTTGCGCGATGGTGATTGTCAAACAATCCTGGGAGATGTGCTTGTCGATTTCCAAACCCAGCGCTTCGGAGATTCTGGGGCCGGAGGCGCCCAACAAAATGAAGAGCATTCTTTCTCGCTTGGAACTCCAAGCGGCCAACCCCGTCATAATTCGAGATGTGAAACTGGGCCTGTTTTGCTTCGACTTGTCGATACTGGGGATGTCGATAAACTTGCGGTTCCATTTTCTCGGGTAGATCGCGTCACCTTCCTCGTCAACCGCAGACGCCACTACCATCTTGACCACTTTCGCATAGTGGTGGACGGTTTGTGTTGCTAACTCCTCTGCGCACAGCTTGGCAACTACACCCTTCAGGACCGCATTGTTTATTTCAGAAAGGGGCAAATCCCCGATTTGCGGATTTAGCCGCAAGCGCAGGAAGGTCTCCCAGTGTTCGAGCGTTGAGAAGGCTACGGGATCCTGCTTTCGGGTCTTCAAATTCTGAATCCAGACCGCAGACTGTTCGCGGAAGGTGACGACGCCTGCGTGCTTGACGACTTTATTGAATTGCAGGTCCGTGTCAGCGCCGCTCGCTGCGATGATCGCACGTGCACGGCGCTGTCTTTCAGATTTCGATAGTTTGCCCGGTCCGCTCACGGGACAGATTCTTGCCCTTTTGTGGGCGCGTTTGTCTTGTCCAGGGACGTCCTGCCACCAGCGGACCACCCACCACTTTCCACTTAGTTCTATATGTCCCGATTGACCAGGTCTCCGAGACATGCTCTTTCCTCTCCGTTTTACTGTCGTCGTTTGAGCAACGCCAAGCGAAGCCGAAACGAGATGTATCGTTGCGCGATCAGATTCCGAGGGCGTCAGGGCTTCCAGATCGCCAAAATGAATATCGCTCGGCCCGCTTCGGTATTTCTGTTCGGAAGTGTTGCCACTCACGCTGATGTGTGGTGCCTGGACGCTTCCCGAGTCCTCAATGATTGCCTCGTAGATCCTCATAACTCGATCTACATCGGTCGAGCAGGAATCGGGACAATTTACCTGCAGAATTGCAAATGAAGCACTAAGTAGTCAGAAGCTCGGCGAAGTTAGCGGCAGTCCGCGGCGTTGAAGAATGCAAGGCTACCGTGCCGCACTGCTGCACCCAGGCTGCTTTGCGGGTCTTTCTGTCGACTGCTTTTCAAGCCAATCGGCAACTCTCAGGGAATCAAATTTCCAGCGTGCGCCATCCGGTATCGCCGGGAATCCTCCTTCTCTGCCAGCTTGATCAACGCATCAAGTCCGTCTCGTCCCGCCAGACACCGGCCGCTGATAGCTGCATCGAAACGGATATACTCGTCCAGCACGATCCATCCGTTCTGCTCTGCGGCAGCACGGCACTCGCGAACTTGGTCGTCAATTGACGTCGGTTTTGAAAGATCGCACGAGTATCTGGCGTAGATCGCGACCCGTACCGGGCCTGAGTCTTGGCTGTTGTTCGTGAGTATTTTCATTACATCCTTCTTGTCTCGGGCGATCGGCGAGGTTAAAGTCTGAAGGTTCTCCGGTGATTGTTTTGTTTCAGTCGGCTGTTGAACGGGGTTCGCTTGGCAGTTCCCAGGCAGCAACGATCATGGTTGAGGTCGCTTCTGTCCTCGCCGCTTTCGTGGCTGACCCTCAACAACGGTTGGGCTCTTTTTCCCGCTTAAGACCAAACCGTTTCGGGAGGCTGCCTCTCTCGTACTGAGGTGCCGATCTTTATAGCGGGAGTTGACCGGATCAGTCAGGCCAACTCAGGCATCTGGAGCGTCGAAGTATGCAGAGCTACCGTGCTGCGTAGTTGCTCCCAGGCCGCTTTGCGGGTTTGTCTGTCGACCGCTTTTCCAGCCATTCAGCGACCTTCAGGGAGTCGAATTTCCAGCGCCCACCATCCCGGATCGCTGGAAACCCGGAAGCAATCATGCGGTAAATAGTCTCCGGGTGTTTGTTCAAGAGTGTGGACAATTCGCGTGTGGTAAGGAATCTCCGGATTCTCCGGAGATGTGCAATCAGGTCATCGTGACAAAACGTATTTCCTTGAGCTACCATCAGTTTGTACCAATTGGTAAAATTGAGGCCGAGCAACGCCGAGTCGAAACGGCCGATGCGTTCGTACCCTGGCGTAACAACATTTCACTTTGCGGGCCAATCGGTTGTTCCCTTTCGATCCGGCCGGTCATTCACGTGCACCGAAAACTCCAGCGAGCGGGGTCCAATGCCCAGGTCGCAACGAATCCCAGCGTAAGCGGGCTGTACAAACAGGGCTCCGACTCCACTTGGCAACCATTGATGCAGAGTGTGCATTTTTCCAGTGGAGATGGTCAATAATGGCAATGCCCAGACCGCACAAGATGGTAGGACAACATCTTTGGGAGACCCTCCAGCGCGTTCAGTATTGGACGATGGACCTGTGGGTTAGCAAGGAGCTTCCGAACCTCAGGAGAGTTTTGGCTAACCTAAATCTCTCTGGGGTGGATGCAGATAAGACCGGCAAACACGACGGCTGCGCTTATCTACATCACGTGGTTGCCACATCCCAGGACAAAGCAGAATCTTTTCCTGAGATGCGGGAGGTTCCCCGGCCCAACGACTGGCTCCAGCCTGAGGATGAGGACAGTTTGTGTGCGGTGGCTAAAGATTTAAGAATTATGTTGGAACCGGAGAAAGGTTTTCTTTTCGTGTATTGCCGTCATGATAAACCTGATTGCTTCTACCTCAATCTTGTGCGCCCCGATCAAAGAACAAGGGACCGCATTGGCGGACCCTGTCCTTCATGTCAGAAGTGGTTTTTCCGAAGGACTCGGAAACCGAGTACATACTGCTCGCGCAAATGCGCCGGGAACGCTGCCAAAATTCGGCAGAGGCACCGGCAACGCCAAAGCCGGGTTGAGCGGGTCAAACTAGCAATCCGGAAATTCGAGGCACTTCCTCCAACACACCGCGACCGACACGACTGGAGGGAATTCGTAATCGATAGGGGATATATAACAGCAAAGTTCTTGACGCAGCTCCTCAACAGCCACGAGATAACTCCACCTCAAAACCGGGATAAGCACCCATAAGAGCACTCTGGACTCGTTTCCTATCGCCCTGTTAGATTGTTCGCAACTGAATGCCACACACTGACACAAATGCTGATAGAGGTCAGATTTGTGAAAGAGACGTTCAACGGTTTAGGGCGTGTTCCAACTCGCGCCCGGTGACGGGCGCGAAGCCATCCCTTCCTCGATTCACAGGAGAGCCGCCATCGCGGTAGCGAGGCTCATACGAATGCAGCCAGCGCCCCACTGTTAACCTGCTCCTGAGAGTGCGCATCCGCCGCATCTTCAACTCCCAGGTATTCCAACGTGACCTCAAGACTTTCATGCCCCAGCCACGCTTGAATTTTGCGCACCGACACACCGGATTCGTGGTGGCGAGTGGCACCTGTTTTTCTCCAGTGATGCAAATCGAATTGCTTCCAGGTGACCAATCCCGCTCGTTTCGCGATGGCCTTGCAGCGCCGGAGGAAATGGTTCTCGATCCCGCCCTCTCCATTGGGGAACAGGAGCGCCCGCGAGGGCTTGTCTTTGCAGAATTCCCTAAGCGTAGCCACGTAAGCGGCCGGCAGCGGGACCCTGCGACCGTTCTTCGCTTGCCCAGAGCGCTTGCCTTTGAGACGGAATCCCTTATCCGGCTTGGGCGAAATGTGCAGCACGTTCCTATCGAGGAGAAGGTCCCGAACCTCCGTAAAAGCGGCCTCGCGCTCACGCGCCATGCTGTGAAGAAAGAATTTGAAGATTACGCTCTCCTCGTCAGTGCAAGCAGCGAAAAACGTCGTCATTTCGAAGTCCGAATAGGGAATCACTGGCTTGGGAGGAAACGACATCTCCCGCAGGATCGGCTTGGCCGCCATATTGTTGTTTTTGATCAAGAAGGTGCTGACCGCCTGCATCGCGTTGTGGCACGAGCGATCGCTCAGGTCGTCGGGGTGTTCGCGGAGGTGCCGGCGAAATGCCCGGACGAAGGCGGCGTCAATTTCGTCAAGGTAAGCATCGGGACGGAAGGCGGTGAAATAACCCAGCCGGTACTCATACGCCTCGACCGTTCTTCCGGCGAGCCCGTACCCGGACTTGCCCTGCCGATCCCGACAGTCGGCAAGGTATTCCTTAACCGCTGCCACAACCCTGACTCGTTTCGGACCTTCAGCCTGGGTGTCGTCCGGCTTCAGCTCACCGCCATTGGCGACGAAGTTGAGTTCGGCCTGCTTTCTTCGGAGCGCTGCCATGGCCACCGCCGGGTCCCGCCCAGCGGGCTCCATGCGTGTGCCGAAACGGATATAGTAGCCACCTACTGAGAGCAGCCTCAGCCGCTGCTCCGGTGCTCTTCGAAAGGTCCACTTACCAGCGGCCTTGGTGGATTGATACAGACTTACTTTGACGTTCGCCATCCCGTGCTCCTTCGATCGATTTCGATGGAAGCTTTGTTGTTCGGGATGGCCATTTTCCAACCAACGCCAGTGAAAGCCACCGGCGGCCAGTTAAGGGCTGCAAAATGTAAAACGATCCGTAAAATCGCTCTAAGCTACTGATTTTAAAGGATTGGTGCCGAAGAAGGGACTCGAACCCCCACACCCTTGCGAGTACGTGGACCTGAACCACGCGCGTCTGCCAATTCCGCCACTTCGGCACGGTATACAAGTTCAGCGCTCTTTGCTGAACCGGAAGCATCTCTGAGTCTCGCAAATGCAGGCTGCTGTGTCAAATTGGCCGAGCCCTCGAAACTAGACCGTTTTATCTGGGTCTTGATGACCTTCCATAGCCGCCGGCTTCAGTAATAATCCGCACAACTCATGTAATACCCGCACTCCGTGCAAACCAGCTTGCAATGATGTCCGCTAAGCCGGTGCGCGCAGTTAGGACAAATCTGGCAGTGATGATCCACATGAGCTTCCACCGGCCCAACCGCACCGGTATGTGAAATCTCTGTATCAAAACCTGCGTCAAAGGCGTGAGGTCGCTGCGGCAACATGCTGGACAGATTAGCATAGGAAGAGCGGCTGCCTGCTTTGTGGAAACTCCGCAGGTGCCG
>Ga0302140_10002775_pt1 | contig 22638 bp, 20 predicted proteins | sample I_Bog_E1_1_FD_202095 | JGI IMG/M metagenome (GOLD analysis project Ga0302140, IMG submission 202095) | Peat permafrost microbial communities from Stordalen Mire near Abisko, Sweden - I_Bog_E1_1 | ecosystem: Environmental > Terrestrial > Soil > Wetlands > Peat | place: Sweden: Abisko, Stordalen... | reverse complement strand
GCGCGGACAACAGATGGTGCAGCAGGGAAATCTTTCGGAGTCGCTGAAGGAATTCCAGAAGGCGATCGAGCAGAACAAGAACAGTTCACTGGCCCACTACCGCATCGCCGAGGTCTTCTACTTGCAGAAGAACTACCAGGCCGCAGCGAATGCCTACCGCGATTCTCTGAACGGCGACGGCGAGCCAAGGTGGACGGAAGTTTGGAGCCACATTCAGCTCGGCAAAATATTCGACATCACTGGACAGCGCGAACGGGCTCTGGGCGAATACCGCCAGGCGCTGCAAACAAATGACAACACCCAGGGAGCGCTTGACGAAGCTCGCAAGTATCTTGCCGGGCCGTTCGAGCGGGCTGATTCCTAGTTCGCACCTTCACACCAACAAAAAAGACCGCCTCATTGCGCGATCTTTTTCTTGCCACATGATCTTAAGCGTTCGCGGCGGAGTCACCCTCTCGAGTGATGCTATAGCTGGACGCCATTCGTACGGCAAGCTGCTTTGCCACGGTGAGGGCAACCTCACTGGTGAAGGCGGAACAGTGTATCTCCACCTTGTCACCGGAAAAATACATGCCGACAATAGACTCCGCCTTGGCCGCTGTGTCGGAGAGATCGAGCGCATGGCAGTTGCTCACGATCACCGTGTTGGGCAGGCAGATGCGGTCGAGCAAGCAGAACATTTCGAGTTTGGACTCCACCTCGTCGGGTCCTGTCTCCATCACGATATGCGCCCGCCGGGCTGCGTCTTCTATGCTGGTAGCGCAATCGATGCGTGCGAACGCTTCGTCCGCACCAGCCTGATCCAGGGTGCCGGAAGTTACCGCATCGTCCAGGGTCTGGCGGATTTCCTGGCGCGCATATGCCAGCGAGGTGGGGATCAGATCTTCCAGGACCACTCTATATCCAGCCACGGCAGCTCGACGGGCCAGCGCCCGCCCGATCCTGCCCGCGCCAATGACCGCGATGGTCTCCGCATCCGGAGCCGGCATCGCTACTTCTCCAGTTCTTCAACCATCTTGGTGAAATTCGGGTCCGATGCGCGCATGTATTCGGCCAGCTTCTTGCGCTCTTCCACCGAAATGAAACCACTGCCAACCACGATGCGACGGAGTGTGGTGGCTATATCGTCCACGTAATTCATCATTCGAATTAGTTCACCGCTTGAAGCCATGATGCCTCCTGAAAAATCTTCGATGCGCTTCGATTCCCGAAGACACCGCAAAACAGTATTGTCTGCGTTCGTAGCGGCTTCGTCAAAAGCGCTAACAGCAGGATCACGCAAGCCGCCTCGAAGAGCACGCCCGAGTTCAAAGCAGCGGCGGGATGCTAGGCAGCGAAATCTCCGCCATCTTCCCCATGGCTGTTCTGGTCAAAGGAAGGCTGACGATCGGTAACCTCCGCCAGGATCGCGAGCTTTTGCGCCAACTCCGGTTGCAAGGCTCCGGGCGAGTACCGCCAGGTCCAGTTGCCATCACCATAGCTGGGCACATTCATGCGGGCTTCCGAATCAAGGCTCAGGACATCTTGCAGGGGCACCAGGCAGAGGTTTGCCGTGGAGCTTTGTGCCAGGCGGATCATTGCCCAGTTGACACCGTCTCTGGCATTTCCCAGCAGCGCTCCCGCAAATTTGCGCTCATTCTCCGAGCAACTCTTCCACCATCCCAGCGTGGTGTCATTGTCGTGCGTCCCGGTATAGACCACCGTGTTGGGATCATAGCGATGCGGCAGGTATATATGCGCTCCCGGATCGCCAAATGCAAATTGCAGGATTCTCATGCCCGGCATTTGCCAGTGTTCGCGCAGCGCATTCACATCGGGCGTGATGACGCCAAGATCCTCCGCAATGAACGGAAGGTCTCCTAGTTTTTCATGCAAAACGCGGAATAGATCATTCCCCGGACCATCGACCCAGCGCCCATGCACCGCCGTCGGTTCGCTGTTGGGAATCTCCCAATATTGCTGAAAGCCACGGAAGTGGTCGAGGCGTATGATGTCGCAATTCGCGAGGGCCCAGCTCATTCGCTTGACCCACCAGTCGTAGCCGCGCTGCTTCAGCTCCGCCCACCGGTATAACGGATTTCCCCAGCGTTGGCCGGTTACAGAGAAGGAATCCGGTGGAACACCCGCCACGCATTCGGGCTCCAATGTATTCGCGTCGAGGCGGAAGGTATCCGGATGCGTCCAGACATCGGCCGAGTCATAGCTGACAAAGATTGCCACGTCGCCGATGATCTTGACGCCTTTGCTGCGGCAGTAGGAGTGCAGGGCGCGCCACTGCTCAAAGAATGCAAACTGAAGGAATCGGGCGCGGTCGAGTTCGTCGCGCAACTCTTCGCGGATCGCGGCCATTGCCTGTGCTTCCCGGTGCGCGAGTTCGTGCGGCCAGGTGTTCCAACTGCGCTGCTCGTGACGGATACGCAGCGCCTCAAACAAAACGTAATCTTCCAGCCACCAGGCGTTCTCCGTAACGAACCGGTCGAAACGCGCGCGGTGCTCACCGCCTGCGGTGCGCAAGAACGAAGCAGCCGCCTCCTGCAGAAGAGGCAATTTCTGCTGCACAACCTTTGCGTAATCCACCCGCCCCTCGGGCGCGTTGAGGGATTGGACCTTCTCGTGCGAAATCATGCCGCGATCCGCCAGCCGCTCAAGGCTGATCAGCAGAACATTTCCCGCAAAAGCAGAGGTGGAGGAGTAGGGCGAATTTCCAATGCCAACCGGGTTCAGCGGCAGAATCTGCCACAGCCCTTGGCGAGCTGAAGCAAGAAAGTTTATGAACTCGTATGCGGACGGACCAAGGTCGCCAATTCCCCCATGGCCGGGGAACGAGGTGGGGTGCAGGAGTATGCCGGAGCTTCGCGTTTCGAGCATGGGTTCAGGTTCTTGCCGACTACACGAACAGAGTTGTTCATCTAAAAGAATGCATTGCGAGCATGCGGATTGGAGAACAAAAACGGGGAGGTTTTACCCTCCCCGAGTATGATCCTTAGCTCCACTACTGGTTGACGCCACCGCCCAATGCTTCCACTTTTTTCTTGTCCACAATGATGCGGCCTTCCTTCTCAAGACGGTCGCGCAGTGAAGCGATGAAAACCTCTTCCGCCTCCGAACGCTTACGATCCAAGAGAGAGACCTTGACACGATCCTTCACGGCCTCGAATTCGGCGTCCGTTGGTGCTTGCTTCTCGATAAGAGCAACCACCGCGCCCTTCTGTCCAAGGTTGATGGCCTGGCTGATATCGCCCGGCTTCATCTCAAACACCTGTGGCACAGACGAGGAGATCTGGCCAAGATCCGGCACCTGTCCGTCCGGAGCAACGAGATCGCTGGTCTTTACCGTCGCGCCCACTGCCTTGGCAGCATCACGCAGGCTGTGCGAAGCATGAGCTTTGTCGGCAAGTTCCTGTGTCTTCTGCGCCAGCATGGCTTGCGCTTTCTGCTGTTTCAGTTCGACTGCGAGGCGGTCCTTCACCTGCTCGAAGCTGGGCGTGGCGGGAGGCTTCACTTCCGTGACCTGCACGACGGCAACGCCGCGCGGCAGCGGAATCGCAACCGGGGCCGCATTGGTCTTCGCACTGAATATGGTGTCGGCAAATTGCGGAGATGCGCCAACTCCCGGCAGTGCGTCATTGCGCGTAATGTAACCGCTCTCCTGCACCTGAAGACCATTGCTGGACGCGGCTTTTTCAAGACCGCCCGACTTGGCCTGGCTTTCTACGTTATGTGCAAGTTGCTCGGCGACCTTTTGATTTTTCTGTGCTGCCACGATCGGCTCAATCTCTGGGCGGACCTCATCAAACGAGCGGGCGTGGGCAGAGGTCTTGTCGTCCACGCGAATGATCTCAAAGCCATAGCTGGTCGGGATCAAATCCGAAGACTGTCCCTTGGCCAGGCCAAATGCAACCTTTTCAATCTCTGGAGCAGAACCGGAACCCTGTACCAACTGGCCCACGGAGCCGCCATCCTTGGCGGTTGCAACATCGTCGGAGTACTTCTTCGCCAGCGCTGCGAAATCTCCGCCTTTGTGAATCTGGTTCAGCACATCCTGCGCCTTCGCCTTGGCCACATCAGCCTGCTTGGCGTCCACCTTGCCATCCGGCCCCGGCAGTGGGAGCTTGATCAGGATATGGCGAACCTTCACAGACTCAGGAAGGCGGAATTCCGCCGCGTGCTGCCGATAGTAGCCTTGCAACTCGTCGGCAGTGGCCTTGGCCGGGCTCGGGAGCCGCACCGGATCCACGAGCACATACTTGATCTTGCGCTGCTCTGGAATCGTGTTGGCGAACTGCTGCTGATTCTTCTCGTAGAAAGCGCGCAGTTCCGAGTCGTCGACGGTGATCGACTTTTCAAGGTCTGCAATGCTCAGCACCGCGTAATCGAACTTGACCTTGGTCTTCAACTTCACGAAAGCATCATGCACTTCCGCGCCTGAGACAAAGACTCCCGCGCCGATCACCGAACGCAGCTTGCGCATCGTCAACTCGTTGCGGAGTTCCGCCTCAAACTGCGGCACGCTGAGATTGAACTGCGTTGCGATCAGATCCCGGTACTGGTCGGCGCCGATGAACGAACCGTTCGGATACAACACCTGGGCGAATCCGCCGTGCTGCATTTCGTAGCGGAGATCTTCGTCCGAGGCTTCCAGGCCGAGGCGTTTTGCCTCACGCAGATACACTTTCTGCATGACAACGGCATCCACTGCCTGGGGCAGAATGTATGGCTTGAACTGTTCGGGAATGTGGCGCTGCTGCATCATATTGCGCGCCACCTGATCCACTTCCTGGTTGGTAACGTCCTGGCCATCGACCTTCGCAACGGAATTGGCGCCGACACCTCGGCTTCCAACGTCATTAAGAATTCCGCCAGGAACAAGCGTGACAACCATCATGATGCAGACGATGGAGAGGAAGCCGACCAGAAGTGCTTTCTGGAAACGGCCAGGGGTTTGCAGGAATCGAATCATCTTCCAATTGGCTCCGAAAAATAAAGGGCGAATACAGGATTATAAACCAGTAGCTTCGATTACCCGCATCCGGAACTCATTGGCGAAGAAAACCCGCCTATCCCCGCCCAATGGAGAACTTTGCGCTTCGAGGCCCGAATTGCGCCTTTTGGCCCTGAGCCCTTCCCTTGCCCCGCCGGGAGCATGTTGTAATGAAAGCTACATAACTATGTCGCAGAAGAAACAGGGCCTTCGTAGTAATTGGATTGCCGCCAGCCGTCGCCTGAGGGAATTGGGCATGATCGCCCATGGATTGATAGACACCAATCACGTCGTGATGGCTCACATCATTCCCATGCGGCGCTGCAATCTGGCCTGTGCCTACTGCAATGAGTTCGACGCCGTAAGTAAGCCGGTTCCTCTGGAAACCATGTTCGAACGCCTCGACCAGCTTGCGCGCCTGGGAACTGCGATCATAACCATCAGCGGCGGCGAGCCAATCCTCCACCCTGAACTCGATGACATCATCCGTCGCATCCGCAAGAACGGCATGATTGCCGGGATGATCACCAACGGATACCTGTTGACGGCTGATCGTATCGAGCGATTGAATCGCGCCGGACTCGATCACATGCAGATATCGATCGACAACGTGATGCCTGACGATGTCTCGAAAAAGAGCCTGAAGGTTCTGGACAAGAAACTGCAACTGCTCAGCGAATACGCAGAATTTCATGTGAACATCAACAGCGTTGTCGGTGGCGGAATTCATAATCCCCACGATGCGTTGGTGGTAGGCCGCCGTGCCCGCCAGCTAGGCTTCACCTCGACGGTCGGGATCATCCACGATGGCGACGGTCAACTGCGTCCGCTGAACGGCGATGAACGCGAAGTATTTTTCAAGATGCACAACATGGACCGCAGGAGCTACTCGCGCTTCAACTGGTTCCAGAGCAACATTGCCAACGGCAAGCCGAACGATTGGCGTTGCCGGGCGGGAGCGCGCTACATCTACATCTGCGAAGACGGCCTCGTGCATTATTGCTCGCAACAGCGCGGATACCCCGGCGTGCCCCTGATGCAATACACAAAAGCAGACGTGCGTCGCGAGTTTCTCACCACCAAGGGATGCGCGCCGAACTGTACCGTCAGTTGCGTTCACCAGGTGAGCTATATCGATTTTTGGCGCTCTCCGCAAACCTTGCAGCCGCAGCCGCGCTCTGGTGAGGTTGGCGAACTGATCCAGATTCAGAGTGACTAACACACCCCGCTCAAAGGCCTCCCTATGGGGAGTTCAGCATCCCATCGGTCACTCGTGGAGATGGGTTTCCACAATGAGTGCGGGCCAAACGTTGCATGATCCAAACACGTTTGTTACTATCAAAAAGGTTCTGAGCCAATCAGTGCCGCTGTAGCAACCGGCCCAACGCAATTCTCCGCTCCTGGTCCGTCCGTTAAAGATAATCAAGAAGGGCGCGTAGCTCAATTGGCAGAGCAACTGACTCTTAATCAGTAGGTTGTAGGTTCGATTCCTACCGCGCTCACCACTTAAATCACATCATCAGAATAAGTTACAGTGTTCGCCGAAAATGCCCGCCAAACGGGCGTTTCTGCGTTGTGCCTAAAATTGTGCCTACCTAGAAGGGTTACATTTGCCGGTATGACGTTGTTTTGGACTCCCCTTTTCCAGGAGAGTCAATCCGAGTCTTGAAAGATGCCAAGCCTGCGACGCGAGATGTTCCTTCATGCGAGGCGTACCAAGCAGCTTGTGTACAAGTTCTGCTGGGCACGCATTGTGCTTTCGAAACAGTTGTAGCAACTCAATCGTCACTTCCGACTCACATTCCAAGAGAGTCTTGCGAAGCGACCTCAGATTGTATGGCTCCGGATTCCAGACTGCGACGTGCGCCAGAAGCTCACCGATACATTCGAGCGAGTCCGAGACGGTGTATCTGGATTTAAGCAAGCCATCGCGATGAAGCGGACCAAAACTGACGCGCCATAGTGCGGGTAACTATGGTAATCCTCGCCAAGCCTTTCAGGTAGGTGGCGCCGTGCGCTTTTAGTATGATCGCCCTGTGTCAGCTCCGGCGTGGAGCCTCGGACTGTGTTGCATCCGGAGGGGCTATACAACACAGTCAGTTCGATTCATGCAGTGTTCGAGGGCATCATGAAAACAGATTCTCGCCGTCTTCTGGTAGCCGGTCTCTCTCTGTGTTTTTCGGTCCTGCTGCTTGTTGCGCGTGCAGTGGCGCAGGTCGCCACGATCCAGGTTCCCGCCGATCAGCCCAGCATCCAGGCCGCCATTAATGCCGCAACCAATGGCGATACGGTGCTTGTTTCTCCGGGCACCTATACGGAGAACATCAACTTCAGCGGGAAAGCGATCACCGTTACCAGCGCCTCGGGTCCGTTGGCAACCATCATCGACGGCGGTGCAACGACCTCAGTTGTCACCTTCAACAGCGGCGAGGGGCCAACCTCTATTCTGAGCGGCTTCACGATTCGCAATGGCCAGTCCATTTACTATGGCGGCGGAATCGAGATCAGTAGCGCTTCGCCAACAATCATCGGAAACATCATCACTGGCAACCATGGCATCTACGGCATTGGTATCGACGTGCATGGCGGATCCCCCCTCATCAAGGGCAACACGATCACGGGCAACACACAGGCGGGTGGCGACGGCGGCGCGGGCGGCGGAGGAATTGCCACGTGGGGAAGCTCCAGCAGTCCAGCCTCACCAACGATTATCGGAAACACCATCACCACCAACTCTGTGTCGGGGGGCGGGAATGGCGGCGGCATCTCTGTCGGCTACTATGGGCAGCCAACCATCCAGAACAACCTGATCTCAGGCAACAACGCCTACAATTATGGTGGCGGCATCGCAGTGTGGAATTACAGCGGCGCCATCATATTGCAGAATGTCATCATCAATAACGCCGCGGGCGGCGGAGGCAGTGGTGGCGGGATAGGCATCTATGCTTCTCAGAATGTCGTGTTGGTGAACAACACCATCAACGGAAACACGGCTGCTAACAGCTCTTCGGGCATTTACGTGGCTTCCGGCTCGCCGCTGACCGTCACCCTCGCCAACAACATCGTTGTCGCCTCGACTTCCCAAGTCGCCGTCGAATGCGCTTCCACTTGGAGTTCTTCGTCGCCGGTCTTTGACGATAATGACTTCTACAGCGCCACCGGCAGTGCTTACACTGGCGTTTGCAACCTGAGCAGCGGATCGAGCAATATCTCCGTCGAACCGCTCTTCGCCAATCCGTCGTCTCTCGACTTCCATCTCTCCACCGGCTCACCGGCAATCGATGCCGGCGGCCCCACTCCCATTCCCCTTCCCACCACCGATTTCGATGGCAACCCTCGCGTGGTGAATGGCACTGTGGACATGGGAGCCTATGAATACCAGGGAGCAACAACTTTCACAGTCACCCCAGGATCTTTGAGTTTCGCTCAACAGTACGTCAACCGTACCAGCGTACCGCAGACCGTCACGGTGACCAATACAGGCCCATTGACGCTACATTTTCACCCCATGCAGGTCGGGGCTGACTTCACGCAAAGTAACAGCTGTTATGGACCCAACGGCCTTGCTACAGGCCAAAGCTGCACGGTGCAGGTGAGCTTTGCCCCAGCCTCTTCTGGAACTAAGTCAGAGACGCTGACTATCACAGGAGCCAACAGCGCCAGCATCGGCAGCGTGACTCTGAATGGTATGGCCTTGGCGGACACGCCGTTCGGCAACCTCGAGATGGCAGTCAACGCCGGCAACGCCAGCAGCACCACGGTTGTAATGGCGACCGACAATGTGTGGATCAGCGGCTGGGTGGCCGACCCTGTGGATGGCGCGCCGCTGAAGAATGTTGCCCTGTACATCGACGGCGTCAACGTGGGCACTCCCACGCTGGGCGTTGCGCGAACCGACGTGGCCAGCTACTTCAATAACCAGAACTATCTAAATTCCGGCTACTACCTGAAGTACAGCGCCTTGAAGCTAACGGCGGGGACGCACAAGGTCACGGTGGTTGCGACCAACGCTGACGGCCAGTCGGCCACGTTCGGCCCGCTGACCATCACGGCGATCTCCAAGCCGCAGGGGAACCTGGATGAGGTGCTGGACGCCAGCGGAGCGACCACGGTGAAGATAACCGACCAGGTATTCATAGGGGGCTGGGTAGCCGATGCCGCCGACGGCGCTCCGATGAAGAACGTGGTGGTTTACATCGATGGCGTCTCCATCGGCATGCCGAAGCTGGGCATAGCCCGCCCGGATGTGGAGAGCTACTTCAACATTGCGGACTATCTGAACTCCGGCTACACCATGTACTACCCGGCCAGCAATTTCTCGCTTGGCCAACACGTGGCCACTGTGATCGGCACCAACTCGGAGGGCTACTCACTGACGATGGGACCGTCCCCGTTCACCATCGTCGACGGGCCGCCGGTGGGCAACCTGGAACTTGCGGTAGATATGCTTACGCTCAGTTCGACAATTCCCAAAGCCGACACGCTTTACATGGCGGGCTGGGCGGCTGATTACGGCGACAACGGGCCGGCCAAGTCAGTAACCGTATTCATCGATGGAACTGCGGTGGGCGCGGCCACGATCGGACAAGCAAGGTCCGATGTTTCGGCTTACTTCAACAAGCCGAGCTGGCTCCATAGCGGCTGGTCATTTGCCACGCCGGCTGCTTCGCTTGCCGTGGGAACCCACACGGTTACGGCGATGGCCGCAAACTCCAACCGGCTGACGACCAATCTGGGGGTGAAGACGATTACCGTCCAGTAAGAGAAAGGGGGGCCATTCACCTTCCTGCGAGTAAGCAGCCTCCGTCCGCTGCCGATGCGAAGTTCTACGGACACCGCAGCGATTTTATAGATCCTGCCTCCGATGCCGGCGATCGCAGTCCCCATGGGCATCAAGCCACTCCAGCAGAGTGCCAACGCTGGCCCTCGCCAGCGCTATCGAGCAATCAGCCGCCCCGTAATAGATGTTGATCGTATCGCCGTCGGCGTTCATGGTGTTGCCGCAAGGGAACACAACATCGTCAACGTCGCCACGGCGTTCATACTCTGTCTCCGGACCAAAAATCCATTGATCTCCTCGCCGTATACACTTGTCCGGACTATCAATATCGAAGAGGGCCAGTCCCAGCCGGTAGAGGCAGCCCGACGGAGTGTGCCGCACCCCGTGGTATATCGTGAGCCAGCCTCTTGCCGTCTCGATGGGCGGCGACGATATGCCAATCTTGTTTGCATCCCACCATGCTCCCCGGCGCGCTTCCAGCATCACCTTGTGGCCTCCCCAATGCCGCAGGTCGGGAGAGTAGGAGATCCAGATATGTGCGCCGAGCGTCGTCATGGGTCGATGGATGAGCGCCCAGCGGCCATCAATCTTGTGCGGCAGAAGCGCCGCGTCTTTGTCATCCGGGGTCATGATTACGCCAAGCCTCTCGAAGCTCCGGAAATCCTCGGTCAGAGCAAGAGAGACGCCTGGGCCACCCCGTGAATACGAGGTGTAAACAACCGCGTATTTCTTCAGTTCTGGAACGTAAGTCAGGCGTGGATCTTCAATGCCCCACAGTTCTTCCGGATAATTTTCGGGGTCCGGCATAAGAGTTGGCTCTGGATCAATCTGCCATCCATCCACCCCATTGGCCGAGCGGGCGGCGCAGAGATGAGAAAGTCCCCGACGGTCTTCCACCCGGCACAGCAGCAGGGTCGAACCATCTTCAAGAAGCGCTGCGCCTGCATTGAAAACGCTGTTGATTGCGTAAGGCCAGTCTCTGCTCGTCAAGATCGGATTCGACGGATGGCGGTTCAAAAGTGGCGATTCGTGGATGACTACGCTCATGAAATCTCCAATGAAATTTTGGGACTTTGAGAAGCGGTTGAGACAACCAGAGCCTCGTGCTTCATAAACGGCAAGTCGGCGTCCTCCCGGAGGCGCATCTCCAGCAGCGCCATCAGGAAGGCGAGCGTCGACTCGGCGCCCTGATTGTCATTGACACGGTCGGGATGCAAACCATCGCGGCAGCCGCCGGTGCTGGAGTCGTAAAGCACAATTTGTAAATCATTGTCGCCAAGAAACCAGTTGAAGGCGCACCACGCATCCTTCAGCCAGCGTTCATCGCCGGTTGCGCGGAACGCCTCCAGGCAGGCGGATACCGTGGCGCCGGCCTCGACCGGTTGTTGATCGAACCGGGCTTTTTCTCCGCCCCTGCGGTGAAAGCCTTGTGACCCGATGGGCACAAAGTGTCCCTTGGTCTCGCAGCGTTGCATCGCAAGAATCCAGTCCAGCGATTCAAGACCCGCGGCGAGCATCATTTTGTCTGAGGTTCGCACGGCGCACGCAATCAGGGCCTGCGGCAATCGGGCGTTCGAGTATGCAAGAACGTCCTCGAACCAGCACCAGCCGTTCGAGTGATTGGAGGCATAAGCGTCGAGCAGCCGGTGAGACAGCTCATCCATCGTCTGTAGTGCCGCCCGGTCTCCCGGAAATCCCCGCAAGGATTCCTGCAACCCCAGGGCTGAGAACGCCCACGCGCGAGGGCTGGTGAAGCCCAGAATGGCCGGCACTGCCGCTTCAAACAAGCGCCCGGCGGTGCCCTTCAGGTCGGCTGACTTCGAGCGCCCAAGGACTGTTCCCAGCCCCCACAATGCGCGGCCATGGCTATCTTCTGATCCTTGGCTCTCAAGCCACTGGCGCTCGTAGCTGAAGAAGTTTCGAAACCGTCCGGTTTCAGGATTAAAGGCGTGCCACAGGAATGCCAGGTATCGGGAGGTCAGGTTGGCCGACTCGGAAAGCGCCGTCACTCCAAGCTCTTCAAGCATCACCGCCACAATCAACGCGCGCGCATTGTCGTCGGTGGCGTAGCCTTCCCCGTAGTTTGGAACCGAAAACACGGCATGTTGCACCATCCCGGTGTCGTCGGTCATCTGGTAGAGATGATCCAGTTTGATGGACGGAAGCCTGTCCAGCGTTCGCTCGGCGTTCAAGTCGGAAAATGCGATGCGCGGAGTAAGCCTGCGGTCGGAGCGGGCGTGTACGAACGCGCTCATGTAAGACTCGGCAGCCTTGTTCCACACCGTGTTGCGCCCATACAGGTACGCGCGCTTGCGCATGGCGTGGCGCGCCGCCTCATTGTCCAGCAGTTCAATCGTAGCTTTGGCAATTGCGCCTGAGTCTTCAAACGGAACCAGCACACCGCGTCCATCCGCCAGCAGCTCGGCGGCATGCCAGTACGGAGTCGAGATGATCGCCTTGCCCGCGCCCAGCGCGTAGGCCAGCGTGCCGGAAACCGCCTGCGCCTCGAAGCGATAGGGAGTGATGTAGATGTCTGCCGACCCCACGAATTGCGCCATCTCTTCCGGGCTCACAAACCGGTTATGGAAGATTACATTGCGCTCGACCCCGAGCTTTCTTGCCAGGGCCTGCAATTGCAACCGGTATTGGTCGCCTTCTCGTCGCCTGATATGTGGATGGGTCGCGCCCACGATCACATACACCGCCTCCGGATGTTGGGCGACGATGCGCGGCATGGCTTCGATGACGCGTTCAATTCCTTTGTTTGGCGAGAGCAGCCCGAACGTGAGCAGCACTGCCTTGCCTTCCGTCCCTGAAGAGTCCTTGTAGTAGTTAGGATCGCCAAAGGGCAGGTCGGGCACGCCATGCGGAATCAAATCGATCTTCTCTTCTGATACGCCGAAAACTTCCTGCAGCATCCGCGAGGAGTGCTCGCTCATCACGATCAGGCGGTCGGAAAGCGCCGCGATCTCATCCATCACAGAACGTTGATTCGCGTCCGGCTTGCGCAGAATGGTATGCAGTGTTGTTACTACGGGCATCTTCAGTCGGCGCAGTAGCCGCAGAATGTGGCTTCCGGCGGGCCCTCCGAAAATTCCGTACTCATGTTGCAAACACACCAGGTCCACATTGCTGAAGTTAAGAAAATCCGCCGCGTCTTCATACGAGGACGGGTCGCCTTCCATCAGCTCAAATCGCACCCGCGCAGGATAGTTGTAATGCGATCCAGGATCGTTGACCGGAACGGCTAATACTTGAACCGACCCGAATTCCGCAACGATGGCGTCACACAAATCCGTAGTAAACGTCGCAATGCCGCACTGTCGCGGAAGGTAGTTTCCGATCACCGCGATCCGGCTTGGAAGAGAAGCGCTGGTTCTCAACCGTAACGACGCCGCAACTTTCTCTTCTAGCTTCAGCGTACGAACTTTGAGCCGGGCCAGTGGGCCGCGCAATAGTGCATTCTCTTGTGATGGCATTGGTATCCCCGGACGCGGCACCCGGGACCGCAGTTGCTTCCCGGGTGCGCCCCGCTCTTTTAGATAGAGCTAGCTGAAAGCTAGCTAGTTTCCGGCAACGGCCTGCGCCTTCGCGCCTCTTACTGCATTCAAGAAGCGCTCAGATGCTTCTGTTGCTGCCACTCTTCCCGTCAATACGCCACGGGTCGTTACATGACGGCCATAGACAGCTTCCATCGAATCGTCGTCGCGGCGAATCGAGGCGCCATCCAGCGTGAGACCGGCAAATGCGCCCTTGGCGCGTGAGTAGGTCAGAATTTCTGTGTTCAGCTTCCAATCGGTGTCGGCGGATGCATGACGCCCAACCGGTCCCGCTGCTGCGGAAGCATCGGCGCCCAGTTCAAACTTGCTCGAGAGCAAACGCTGCATGCCCCGGTCGTTCTGGATGATCATGACCAGGTCGATACCTTCGATACCGATCTGTAATCCCCAGCTTCCGCCCGTGATGGCGAAGAATGCTGGCGCGCTCCAACCCGAAGCCGTACGGCAGGTTGCTACGCCGCGGCCGTTCTCCGCGCCAAACACAAAGCCGCCCTTCAGCAGGTGCGGAACAACCGCAATGCACTTCGCGTGATCCAGAACTTCTTCAGGAATTCCCTTATCCGGCGCGCCCATGATCTCGTGCAGAACCTTCGCTGCATTGTCCAGACGCTCGGTGGATTTTTCGCGATGCGACTCCGCCCAGCCCAGGCTCGTCAAACTCATCAACACTACGAACAACATAATTTTTTTCAAGGTGAGGCCTCTGTTTTTCTACCCCTGCACGGCATCTCTGCGTCCATCGCATTGGCAGCGTGGTGAGGTACTTCCAACCTTAGCGGCGCGCCCTGGCAAAGTCTGAGCTATAGTGCTCATCTCAAGAACGTATATTTTTGACCTTGGATAGCGTTCAAAGGTGGGTGCAATCGCCTCCGCCAATGCAATTCCGGCGGTCAATCTCAGGCAAGGATGACAGCGTCTGCTTGCCGTATGCGCCGTGGCGCGTTCGGCCTTCAAACCCGCCCGCCATCCTTCCCTCATTGCTCTCGATCTCGCCCAATGCTGACGGATTGTTCGAGCGGCCTTACGGCTTGGTCTTTCCGGACTTCTCCGCCTCTGCGGCAAGCTTCTCCGTAATCCCAAAGGCGTTCATGGAGTGCTCCAGCGCCTTCTTGCTTAGTTCATGCGCCGTCAGGTGATCTCCCTTGTCGTGGGCAACCGCGGCGGCCTGGTGAGCGTGCATCGCAAGGTTGTGCAGTTCTGAAGCTCGTGCGTGTGTGCTTTGCGGCATGGTGTTCTCCTCAACTCTGCTTCCGGCTGGCTAAACAAAACAATCTCGCCGTGCATCGTATGCAGGATGAGTCTTCCACTCTTGAGCCGCGAGCACTGAGCAATCCGATACAGTCTCCGGCGCCCCGCTCGCGCAATACTCGCAGACATTGTGATTGCTCGGTCTCCGCGTGTGGCGGGACGCTTTGATGGAGCTTCAAGAATTTGGCGCCTCTAAAATACATCCAAATGTGATCCCCTTTGATCAGCGCCGCCAGCGGGTAGCCCGTAGCATTTGTTACAGAAGCGTCATCTCTCCGGGAGTCAGCCATGGCCGACACAGATTCTCTCGCATTTAACTATTTAGGCTCGTCGAAAAGCGTCGGCACACAATCGACCACTCAGGAATACCGGAGCGGACAGACGATCTTTGACCAGAACGACAAAGCCGACGCTATCTTTTACATTCAGGCTGGCAACGCAAAGTTGACGGTCGTATCCAAGGGTGGAAAGAAAGCGGTGATCGCCATCTTGCGCCGCGGCGATTTCTTCGGCGAGAGTTGCCTCACCAGCCGGGCGCGCCGGTCATCCAGCGCAACCGCGATCCGGGCCTCCACCATCATTCGCGTGAAACGGTCGGACATCGTCCGCATCATCCATCAAGAACCGGCATTCGCCAAGCTCCTGATCTCACATCTCCTCTTTCGCATCGGGCGAGTCGAAGAGGATCTTGTCGATCAAGTCTGCAACTCCAGCGAAAAGCGCCTGGCCCGGCTGCTCTTGATGCTTGCCGATTTCGGACGGCAGACAAATCCCGAGCCGGCCGTTCCGAAGATCGATCAGGAAACGCTCGCAGAAATGGTTGGAACCACCCGTTCCCGGGTCAGCTTCTTTATGAATCGCTTCCGTACAAAGGGATACATCGACTACAACGGCAGCCTGCACGTGCATGCCACGCTGCGCACGTTTCTCCTCGAAGGATAAGAGACTGAGCTGGATAGAGGACTGAAAAACCTTCTTCGCCGCCACCAGATGGACAGTGCCGCCCGGAAGTCTTCATCCGGAAGTAGTAAAATGGAGAGTACTAACATGGAAAGTAGATATGGATCACCCGATCAGAACTCTGCTCGACGAAGTATTCGTGGCGCCACCCAGACGGCTGTATAAACGAGTGTTTGAAACCAGCATCCGCGCAATCAGGTCCGTAGCCTCTGTGGCTCTTCACCTCAGAAGACACCTCCGGATTCCACATTCAGTCTCGCCGAAGTGAACCCCGGTTTGTCCTCAAGGAATTCTGTGTCTGTCCTCCGGACAGGTGCCCCACCCTCGGCGCGCGCCTTTCGCGCGGCAAAGTGGGAGAGCAGGCTCTCAGGCCACTGAGCGTTCTTCTGTCTCTTGCTCTGCCGGACGCTCGCGCGCTGCGGCTTTCTTCCGGCGATTGAGATCGACTCCGGCCTTGCCCAGCTCCAGCATCGAACGCAACTTCATACGCGCCTTGTGAAGTTGAGATTTTGTATTGCCGATCGTGCAGCCCAGCATGGCCGCGATCTCGTTGTGCTCATAGCCTTCAATGTCAAACAGCACGAACACCGTCCGGTAGCCTGGAGGCAGGCTCTCAATCGCCCGTTCCAGATTCACCCGGTCGATCGCGCCGGCCAGCACATCGTCTCGATGGCCAAAGTCGCTTTTCGGTGTCTCCCGTTCTTCCGGATCAAGCAACTCCTGCAAGGAAACTGCCAGCAGTCCTTTTTTGCGGAAGCGCATCAACACCACGTTCACCGTCACCCGGTGCAGCCACGTGGAGAATGCCGATTGCCCGCGGAAGTTCGCGATCTTGCGGAAGACCAGGAGGAACACTTCCTGCGCCAGATCCTCCGCTTCCGCTTCATTGCCGCTCATCCGCCGGCACAGCGAGTACACACGGCGCTTGTGAAGAGCATAGAGAATCTCGAATGCCGCAGCATCTCCCTGCTGCGCCAGCCTGATCGTCTCCGCCTCCAGAACCCTTGAGCTGGCAGTGGAGTGTCGTAACGGCTTCGCAAATCCCTGCATTGCCAGATCCGCTGTAACTTCAGGAATCGTGGAAGTGTTCACATTGGCCTCGTTCTGACCGGAACTTCCCGGTCTGCTCTCGCTGCGGAAATAGTTTCTCCCGAGGCTGAACTTTAGCGTTCTGGCCCTCCCATCGTCTGAGCAATATTGATCATTCCCAGTATTTCGCTCGGAATTTAGTCAAATTTTTCTCTAAGTGATTGAATGTAAAGAGATTATTTTTTTACGCGGGAGGCAACCAGGACAGGTATTGGGGGATTGGAAAACGCAGGTGGCCAACTCAACGCTCTTTTCGTTGAGTGGGGCTGTTGACTTTTGGACACTCTGAAAGCACGGGTGCCCCATCTTCGGCGCGCTGTTCTTGCGCCGCTAAGCTGGGACGGGCAGGACACACCAATGCAGGAACCGCGCTAGTCGTGCAGCACCACGCTCACCAGCGAACTATGGACGCGCATCCCATCGCCGTCGTACTCGATGAATCCCAGTTCGCGGAAGCGGTTCATAAAGAAGCTCACTCGCGAGCGCGTCGTGCCGATCATCTCGGCAAGCGTCTCCTGGCTCATCTTCGCCACCAGCGGAATCGGCTTCGACTCCTGCCCAAAATTAGCCATCAGCAGAAGAAGCCGCGCCAGCCGTTTTTCACTTGAATTGAACAGGTGATCCACCAGGTCAGCTTCCATGCGGATGTTCCGGGAGAGCAGGTGGGCGAGAAAGCGTTCGGCAAATTGAGGTTCCGCATGAAGCTGTGAAACCATTGCCGCCTTCGTCACTCTCGTAATCATGCCGCGCTGCACTGTGCGTGCGGTAGCCATGCGCAGTGGTTGGCCCGCCAGGCAGCCTTCGCCAAAAAAATTCCCATCTGGCAAAATGGCAACCACGGCTTCTTTGCCGCTCGTGGACACAACCGTGAGCTTCACCTTGCCGCTTTCGATGTAGTACACGGAATCCGCCGTGTCTCCTTGCAGGAAGACGGCTTCATCGGCTTGGTACTCGCGGCTCGATCTACCAGCTTGGACTCTTGTAAGAAAGAGGCGGGGATGAAAAACGTCAACTCTCTCGCGTGACTTATCGGCCCCTTCAGGTCTCGGCGCTTCTTTCACCGTGGTGACAGCTTGCAGAGAAGCGCGCGTCTTTCCTGGAGGCTTCCGGACTTTCTTTGCGGCGCCGAGCGGTGTTAGCTCAGTGCCGGAATCAATAGAGACAGGGCGTGTGACGGCCATTGGACACTCTCCTACTTGGAACTGCAGAGAAAAGGGCCCTCGCCAAGTGAACCGAGTATACCCCAACTGGAAATCAGGACTATGAATCTTTAGTGTTTCTTTGAGCAGTACGAAAGACAACCCAGCGGCTGCCATCGTCGCGTGCATCCTGTCCAATCTATACTTACTTAAGATGCACCGCTGGCCACACAGGACGCGCCATTCGTACAACACTGCTTTCGAGACGGGCGCGCTGGACTTTCAATTCTTCAACTAGGCGCTGCGGGAACAGCGCCCCTTTTCAATAGGTTGCAATCGAATAACAGGCGCACCGAGGGAGCGAGCGCAATTGCACGTTCCGCTCCTTCTCTCCCTCGGCGCCACCATGCGTCTTACTTTCGCCGCATCGTCAAACCAGCCACCAATCCCACGGCAACGCCCGTAGCCAAGCTTGCGGCAACTGTCACCAGCGGGTTTCGCTGGATGCGCCGGGTTGAATCGTTCACAAAATCTTCCGCCGCATCGCCGCCCTGTTTCGCCGCGCGCTTGGCAACTTCCACGCCATCCACCACTGCGTCTGCCACTGCTGCTGTCACTCGTGAAGCTTCGCGCACCGATTGAGCGATATGCTCACCGGCCTTTTCTACTAAGGTCTGAGACATTGATTTCCTCCATTGTTCGGGATCTTGTTTGCAGGGATAGTCTGTCACTTTCCGTACAGGAAGACTGGTCAATGAAGCTCATCGCGGCTAGTTCGTCAGGATCTCGCCGCATTCCAGGCAAGCGGCTCCCGCGCGAGGCGTGATCCTCCCGCAGTGCGGACACATCCTCTGCGCCGCGAATGCCGCGAGCTTCGGCTGCGCCTTTCGTCTGGAGAGGTAGATCACCAGGAAGACCATCGCGGCAAGCAACAGACGCGCGCAAATGCTGATGGCGGTCACAAGTTCGCTCCTTGGTTTCGGCTCCGCACCAGCGCAACATTTGGAAGCGGAGCGATATCCTTCACCAGCATGGAGCTTCCCCATCAAAGCCGCTGAGCTATATTGACCAGTTCTTCCGCCTCTCAACTCCCATAGTAGTAAAGGTCCAACAAGTTCCAGTTTTGCTGTACCTAACCGCCGGGCCTCACAAAGATGAACGAATAAGAGACGGTGGACAAAACGGTGGACAAATAACAAACGATGGGTGCCCCAGGTTCGCGCCGATGCTTTTCGGCGATAACCTGGGAAGCAACGCCCTCACCTCGCAACGTTCTTAGTTGCTCTTGTCCTTGCTCTTGTCCTTGCTCTTGTCCTTGCTCTTGCTCTTGTCCTTGTCCTTGTCCTTTTAAGGTGTCATTCCGAGCGCAGCGAGGAACCCCAGCACCGCTCAAATAGGCTGCGCTGATCCAGAGGCACTTCGGCCACCAAGGATTCCCGGAACAACACACATACATTCATGCAAGCTCTCACCCAAAGATTCTCGTCAACAAATCCACAGCCGCTTATTTGCCCAACACACTCATACCAATCGCAACAGAGCGCTTCGCTCAGAGAGGTAAACCCATGAACAACGATTTACAATCGGCCAGGGATCTTCTGGAGGAACTGACGGAGGCCTACCGCGCCTTGCCGCGGCCGATGCAGGCGCGCGTCGCTGCCCTCTTACTGAGGAGCATCCCGCTGGAACCCAGCAACCTCGAGCTCGCGAGCTGACGCCGCTGGCGCAGGAGTCCAATGTCAATTCGCCACAAGGAGCGGCATAACACAGAACGGATCAGTTGGCTGCGCGCCGCCGTCCTCGGCGCAAACGATGGCATCCTTTCAACGTCGAGCCTTGTGCTCGGCGTCGCCGCTGCTCATGCCACCCACGGCAGCATACTGGTCGCGGGAACCTCTGGCCTTGTCGCTGGAGCCATGTCCATGGCCGCCGGAGAATACGTCTCGGTCCACTCCCAGGCTGACACAGAAAAAGCTCAACTTGACGTTGAGCGTACCGAACTAGACGCAGATTACAAGGGCGAGCACAAAGAACTGGCGGCAATCTACGTGGATCGAGGTCTCGATCCGCTGCTCGCCGAACAGGTCGCCGGACAGTTGATGCAGCACGACGCGATAGGCGCGCACGCCCGCGACGAACTCGGCATCTCTGAGACTCTCCGCGCCCGTCCGATTCAGGCCGCGCTCACATCCGCCGCCAGTTTCGCCGTCGGAGCAGCCATGCCCCTCTTGGTAACCATCGCGGCCCCAGCCGCAATTCTGATTCCTCTTGTCTCCGGAGCCTCGCTGGTCGCTCTCGCGTTTCTAGGCGGATTGGCCGCCCGCGCGGGCGGCGCAAGCGTGAGGGTAGGCGCGCTGCGAGTCACCTTCTGGGGCGCAATGGCCATGGCGCTCACCACCGGCATCGGAACGCTCTTCGGACCCATGAAGTAATCACCCGCATCACTCTGCCTGGCCGCTCGCAGCCGCCGGAACCGGCGTCGCGGACTTCAGTTGATCCAGCGCGCTCAGCACCTTCTGCCACCGCTCTTGATCCTTCTTCGTCTCAATCGGTAATGAGAGATCGGAATAGAACTGCAGGATGTTCGCGCGAAGTTCCGGCGGCGTTCCCTCAAACTTCCGCTCGGAAAGTTTCAGCAAGAGCTGAGCATACGTCTCGTCGGTCAGTGAATATTCCGCTGCCTTGGTTGCGTTTCCGCTATCCAGGTCGCGATTCGGAATCGCCGGCGAGTCTCCCTTCACTTCTTCCAGAAGCGCCCGGTATTGATCGGTCGTCGCATTGATGCTCTTGATGTACAGGTCTTCCGTTCGCGGCGTTGGGTTGTTGAAGCCCAGTCCTTTGAATGGCCCAACCTTCGGTATGAATCGCAGGAATGTGGACAGGATGCGCGTGCCGAAACCCGGCTTCACATAGTCTTTTCCCCACTCCCTCTCATATCCGGAGCGCGATAGACGATACAGAAACTCCCGCTTTGCAAAATCCGGTTTCTCGCGGATCAGATCTTTCTTGTGGGTCTGTAGCGCGACGCGCGTCATCTCAGGAATAAGTTGGCTCACCGAGAATCGGTACGAACCGATCGCCAGGTCTTCATGCGCCAGCACGTCTTTCAGTTCCACTCCATACACAATCGGAAAAACCCGCTCCAGCAGCGGCTTGGATACCTGGAATCCGATGAAGTCGTGATACTGCTGCGAAGCGTAGCGATTCTTCGCAACCTGCAAGGTGTCAAAGCCGAACTCTGTCTTCAGGTGCGCCGTCTTGTCCTGCGCATACCGCACCGAATTTCCAAACCTCGCGCGCAGCTTCGGATACTCAATTGCCACCGCCTGGTTGACCGCCTCGTGGCCCGCAATATCCGATGCATAGTGCGACAGCGCGCCCAGCGCGAACGCGTACTCATTTACGTCATGACTCTCATTCAGCAGCTCACGAACAAAGTCCCCGCTGCGGACATAATGCACCAGGTTGCTGAACTCCTTGCTGCCGAATGGGTAGTAGCCAAGGTCTTGAATAACAGCGCCGCCATAGGCATAGGCGTGGGCTTGCTTGATCTGTTCTTCCGTCAGCCCCGGATACTTCTTCAGTAACAGCGGTCGGATTTCACCGGTCCATAGCAGATCCACGATTTCCTCGTGGGTCAGCACCGAGTACGCGGGCGCTCCCGCGCAGCACATCAGCAGCACCAGAGCAAGTGCCGCCGCGCGGACACAAAGCAGGCGCCACCCCTTAGCGATGGCGCCTGGCAATATCGACGGGGAACGCATGGTTCAGATCCGGCCAAGCACGAGCAGAATGACCACGATCACCAGAATCATCCCCAGCCCTCCGGTCGGGTAATAGCCCCAGCTTCGGCTATGCGGCCACGTGGGTAGCGCACCGATCAGCGCCAATACAAGAATCACGATCAATACAGTTCCAATCATGTTTAACTCCTTCTTCACTTACACCGTGACAACGTCCAGCACTACTTATATGCGTTTCAGCGCTTCACGAATGGTCAATACTGCTCAATCCGATGCGCTCTTACGCATACGCTGATGAAAGTGTTTCATCGGGGGTTGTGCGCAACACTCTCAACCTCCCTGCGTGCCGAAAGAACGGCGCGAGCCCGTAATCCGGACCCGCGCCATCTCACTAAAGATTGAGCGCCTCGCGAAGCCTCTCACTCACCCTTCGCGGCGATTACCTTTTTTCTTCTCTCTCAGCCGGGCGAGCGGCTGGCTGTGCTCTCGGTGCTGCCTGCGGACGAGCTGCCGGTTGCGCATGTGCAGCAGGTTGTGGCCGGGACATGCTCTCAGCCCTCGGTGCCGCCTGTGGACGAGCCGCCGGTTGTGCGTGAGCAGCAGGCTCCGGGCGAGCGGCTGGCTGCTGGCGAGCCGCCGGTTGCGCATGGGCCGCTGGCTGCTGGCGAGCCGGGCTCTGCGCCCGCGTTTCAGTTCGTGGTGCGGCCTGCGGACGAGCAGCAGGCTGCGCATGAGCCGCCGGTTGCGCATGAGACGCTGGCTGCTGGCGAGCCGGACTCTGCGCGTGAGCGTTGTTTTCTCTGGCGGACCCGGCGGCGGTGCGCGTTGCTGGAGCTGTGCGCGCCGTTTCCGTGCGAGCCGCGTTATTCGCTGGCTTCGCGGCATTCCTATTCGCTGCTGCCGGAGCGGCTGCATGAGTTTCGGCAGCCTTGTAAGGTGCTCCTGCCTGCTTCGCCGCGACCACTCCATGCCCGCTGAACTCGCCAGGTTTTGAAGTCGCTGCAACTGCGGGCCGCCCGTGGTTCACGGACGCCAGGAGTGCATGATTGCCGCGTGCAGCTTGTGTGTGCTGATTTTGTGCCGCTGTTGGCTGAGCGTGTTGCTCGTGCGATGCAGTCTCTTGCGCCTGTGTCGGACG
>Ga0302140_10002774_pt1 | contig 22641 bp, 20 predicted proteins | sample I_Bog_E1_1_FD_202095 | JGI IMG/M metagenome (GOLD analysis project Ga0302140, IMG submission 202095) | Peat permafrost microbial communities from Stordalen Mire near Abisko, Sweden - I_Bog_E1_1 | ecosystem: Environmental > Terrestrial > Soil > Wetlands > Peat | place: Sweden: Abisko, Stordalen... | reverse complement strand
TGAATGGAAAATATTAGATTTTATAAAATATTACAACGAAAATTTAGCAAAGCCATTTAAGTGGAATTATGCAGGAAAAATTTTAAAGGCATAGCGTATTAACTATGCCGATAAATAACTTCATTTTGGTTCTAAGACAAAATCCCAAATAGGTGTTTTATAAGTGTAAAATTATTCTAAAAATATATGCATTTAGGTGTGTACGGAATTAAGTCTTAAGACACTAGTTATTTGTTTTCATTATGATGGTGAAAAGCTAATTAAATTAACTTTCGTTAGGACTGCTCGATTCTTAGTTCCTGGACTGTTAATCATATGCCAAGCAGTATATTGTTCTGCATAAGGATTATTAGCAGACATGCAGTCAACAGGAATAATAACATTATAACCACGGAAAGCTGCACTAGTAGCGGTGTGAAGGACAGCACCATTTGCAGCATATCCAGTTATTATAACAGTTTTAATACCTTTTTCATTTAATATTTCTTCTAAATTAGTATTATAGAACTTATCTACGTTTGATTTCACAATCGGGTCACCTGGCAAAGGAGTTATCTGTTTAGCAATATCTGAAGGGTTTTCCATAGGTATAAGACTATAGGCAACTAACATGCCATATTGGCGGACTTTCGTCAATAAATCATAAATATTAGGAATAGTGGCTATGCAACTAGGAGTATTGCATATAGAGTTCTCTATATCTAATATTAATAAAGCAGTAGTTCTTGGGTTAACTGTTACTGATTTCAGCTCTGGTGCAGAAGGTGGAGAGATCGTATTCCACTTATCAATTATTGTTTGATTTTCTGCTTCAGTCCGTAAGTGACAAATAGGGAAGCACATACTATAGTTAAGATTATCATCACTGAAATCTTCAAACCATTCACCATGAAAAGGACAAAAATATATCACATTAATCCTCCCAATATACTTTTATATCTTTATATATTATGAAATAAGTAAGCGAAAGTGATTGCAAGTTTATAATTTGATATATATTTATATTATAGATCGTAATTTACATAATTAAATATAATGGTGGATTTTAAAAGTCGCACTTCGCCTCTACCAAGCATATCCTAGACAATACTAATTGTGCTGTTGGGAATTTTTTATTGTATAGAAATAAACTCATCATAAAGATCAAGGTTATGGTTTTATGTTTAAGAAGTCACTTTATTCTATATTGACATTATATAATTATGTTGGTACAATATGTTATAGATTGATGACTAAGGTCACATGAAGGGGTACACCACCACGGGTGTAGTTCTTTTTGTGGCCTTTTTTTGTGCATCAAAATTTGAGGAGGTGAATTATGATAACCGTAAATGGCAATAAAATAAGCAATGCAGATAATTTGAGTTTATCTGATTATCTAGTACGAGAAGATTATAAAATTTTTCTTGTTGCAGTTGAATGTAACGGTTCTATTGTTCCTAAAACTCAATATGAAGAAAAAATATTAACTGATGGTGATGTTATTGAGGTTGTAAGTTTTGTAGGAGGCGGCTGATTTGAATATAAAGATTAATGGTAAGACAGTAACAACTAATTGTTTAACTCTTCATGATTTGCGTAAAAAACATTATGATGATGAAAAAAATATAATATCTATTTTAAATGGATTTCAAACCTTTGATGACTATAAGCTTAGTGAAAATGATGAAGTAAGCTTTATTGAAAAAGGTAAAATGCCATCACAAGATGAATTTGAAAGCTTGATGTGTGCAAGACATACTCCACATGTATTTGAAAAAGTTAAAGCTTCCAAGGTAGCAATTGCTGGTCTTGGAGGTCTTGGCTCTAATATAGCAGTAAGTTTAGCAAGAACAGGAGTAGGTCACCTACATTTAATTGATTTTGATATAGTAGAACCTAGCAACTTAAACCGTCAGCAATATAAAATTAAACATCTTGGTCTATATAAAACAGAGGCATTAGAAAATGAAATTAAAGAAATAAATCCATTTATTAAAGTAACTATTGATACTGTTCAAGTTACTGAAGAAAATGTTCAAGCACTATTTAAAAATGATGACATTATTTGTGAAGCTTTTGATAATCCAAAAGCTAAGGCTATGCTTGTAAATACTCTTCTTGAATGTTATCCACTAAAGAAAATTGTATCAGCTTCAGGAATGGCAGGGTATGAAAGCAGTAATACAATAATCACAAAAAAAATAGTAGATAATTTTTATTTGTGTGGGGATGGGAAAAATGGCGCTATGGTAGGGCGAGGTCTAATGGCTCCACGAGTATCTATTTGTGCAGGTCATCAGGCAAATATGGTTTTAAGATTAATACTCGGGATAGAAGAAATATAAAGTGAAACTTAGCTTCAGAGGGAGATAAATTTAATAGTAAGACAATAAAGGAGAAGAAAACATGGAAAATAATACTGATAAACTTATTATAGGTGGACATGAATTTAGTTCACGATTTATATTAGGATCTGGGAAATATTCACTTGATCTAATAAATGCAGCAGTTGAAAATGCTTGTGCTGAAATTATTACTTTAGCATTGCGTCGTGCTAATTTGGGTGGTACTGCTAATATTTTAGATTATATACCTAAAAACGTTACATTACTTCCAAATACATCAGGGGCTCGTAATGCTGAAGAAGCAGTTCGTATTGCACGTTTAGCTCGTGAAATTGGTTGTGGAGATTTTGTTAAAATAGAAGTAATTCGTGATTCAAAATATCTTTTACCAGATAATTACGAAACATTAAAAGCTACTGAAATTCTTGCAAAAGAGGGATTTATAGTAATGCCTTATATGTATCCAGATCTAAATGTTGCGAGAGATATGGTAAATGCAGGAGCGTCAGCTATTATGCCACTTGCTGCACCTATTGGATCAAACAAAGGATTAAGTACACGTGATTTTATTAAAATTTTAGTTGATGAAATTGAACTTCCAATTATTGTGGATGCAGGAATTGGACGACCTTCTCAAGCTTGTGAGGCAATGGAAATGGGAGTCGCTGCTGTTATGGCTAATACTGCAATTGCTACAGCAGGTAATATTCCAGTTATGGCGAATGCTTTTAAGAAGGCAATAGAAGCAGGAAGAGCAGCATATCTTTCAGGGCTTGGTAGTGTGATTGATAACGGTGCTTCAGCTTCATCACCGTTAACTGGATTTCTTGAAGATTAAGGGGGAGATTTAAATGGAACAACGTGTTGATCATATGAAATATATGGAAGGTATGGAGGTGATTGAATCTAATGTTATGGATCAGGTTATCTCAAAAATGGAAGCATATAATTATGAAAAATATACAGCTCAGGATGTACTTAGGGCTATTAATAAGGATGTATTAGATATTGAAGATTTTGCAGCTTTATTATCTCCAGCAGCTCTTCCTTATCTTGAGGAAATGGCTAAGCGTGCTAAATTAGAAACACGTAAGCATTTTGGTAATTCAGTTTATATGTTTACGCCACTTTATATTGCTAATTATTGTGAAAACTATTGTATTTATTGTGGTTTTAATTGCTATAATAAAATTAAGCGTGCAAGACTTAATGCAGAGGAAATAGAAAAAGAAATGCAAAGTATTGCTAAAACTGGACTACAAGAAATATTGCTTCTAACTGGTGAAAGTCGTAGTATGTCTGATGTTACTTATATTGGTGAAGCCTGCAAAATAGCTAGAAAATATTTTAAGATGGTTGGTCTTGAAGTATATCCAATGAACTCAGATGAATATGCATATGTACATGAATGTGGTGCAGATTTTGTTACTGTATTCCAAGAAACTTATAATTCAGATAAATATGAAACATTACATTTAGAGGGACACAAACGTATTTTCCCTTATCGTTTTAATGCACAGGAAAGAGCATTAAAAGGTGGGATGAGAGGTGTTGGATTTGCTGCATTGTTAGGATTGGATGATTTCCGTAAGGATGCTTTCGCAACAGGACTTCATGCACATCTTCTTCAACGTAAGTATCCACATGCTGAAATTGCTCTTTCATGTCCAAGGTTACGTCCAATAATCAATAATGATAAAATTAATCCCAAAGATGTACATGAAAAGCAGCTTCTACAGATAATTACTGCATATAGAATATTTTTGCCTTTTGCAAACATTACTATATCAACTCGTGAATGTGCCCGTTTTCGTGATAATGTAATTGGACTTGCAGCAACTAAAATTTCAGCAGGAGTTTCAGTTGGAATAGGTGGCCATAATGAAGAAGATGCTAAAGGTGATGGACAATTTGAGATTTCCGACGGACGTACAGTATCAGAAGTACATGATGCAATTGTGAATCAAGGTCTTCAATCAGTTATGAGTGATTATATATATGTATAAAATCTTGGCAATTACCAATCGTCATCTTTGCAATAATGACTTTTTAACACAGATAGAAAACATATGTACATTAAATGAAAAAAAATCAGAAATTAACTCTGTAAGTATTGTACTTAGAGAAAAAGATTTATCTGAAAATGATTATAAGGATTTAGCAGCTAAGGTAATGAAAATATGTGAAAAAAATAATACAGAGTGTATATTACATACATATTATAAAGTAGCAAGAGAACTTAATTGTAAAAAGATTCATCTGCCATTACATGTTTTAAAATCTAAGCCAGATTTATGCAAAGAATTTAATGAAGTTGGAGTGTCTATTCATTCAGTAAGTGAAGCAATAGAAGCTGTTAATTTAGGTGCAACTTATATTACAGCAGGACATATATTTGCTACTGATTGTAAAAAAGACATTCCACCAAGAGGGTTAAGCTTTTTATCATCAGTCTGTAGTTCGGTAAATATTCCTGTTTATGCTATTGGTGGTATTTCGCCTACAAATGCTCAAAAAACTATTAATGCAGGTGCAGATGGTATTTGTATTATGTCAGGGTTAATGAATTGCAAAGATCCCAGGGTATTTATATAAAAAACAAATGTGAATATTATGATGAATAAAAAGTGTAGAAAGTAATTCAATTAAACCCACGATAATCAAAAATGATTGTCGTGGGTTATTCTTAATATGGAGAAATTAAATTTGTACCAGGTATAGATGCAAACATTCTTGAAGAAACAAATTTTTGACCATCCCAAGAGAGCAGATTTTCAATATAGCCAAGAGTATTACTGTTAGAAGTACTAATAATATTCTGGAAGGCAAGTAAATCAAAAGCATTGGTTTTTGCATCATTTATAATTGGATTTCATGTTCTCTAAGACGATTGTTTTAGGGGATTTTTTTATGTCTAGGAAAGTATAAAAATTCCGAACGCTGAAAGTGTGTTATAGACTTGCATTAGAAAGTTATCTGTGGTAAATTGATGAAATAAAACAGAATTTATGGATATTTGTAAGAAATGTTTAGCATAATAGATATATGAGGTGATTTTTTGAACGCAAACAATTTGTTTAGTTTGATACTATTAGCATCCACATTAGTGCTGCTTTGTATAGCGTATTTTTCATGGAAAAGAAATAAGCTATATGTTTCCATATCTTTGATTCCTGTATCAATTTATGCATTTGGGTATGCATTTGAAATATTATGTACAAGCATTGAATGGGTAAAGTTTTGGATTAAGGTAGAGTATCTAGGGGTGCCTTTTCTTGGAGTGCTTTGGTTAATAGTTGTACTTAATTTTACTGGACACAAGGAGAGCATTAAAAAGAGTATTTTAATCTTAGTATGTATTATACCTATTATTACATTGACGATGAATTATACAAATGATTTTCATCATTTGTTTTATAAAAAAATATATATGAATAATAATGGAATTTTTCCAATTGTAGAAATAATAGAAGGGCCTTGGTATTGGGTAAATATTGCTTATACATATGCTTTAATGTTTATAGGCCTGATAATTTTTATAATAGCTTATTTTAAAGCAGTGCCAATTATAAGAAAACAGATATTAATTTTAATAATGGCATGGTTAATTCCATGGATTTCAGATATTATCTATTTATTGAGATTGCTGCCATTTGACTTGGATTTATGTCCATTTGCACTTTCTATTTCAGGAGCAATGTCTAGTTTTGCTATATTAAAATTTAAACTTTTAAAACTTACGCCAATAGCATTGGAAAAAGTCTTTTCAAATATGTCAGATGGAGTTATAATACTAGATTCTGAAAAAAATATAGTTAATTTTAATAATGCATCAAAAAATATTATTCCCGAATTGAAGGATATAGAACCAGGTGACAAAAAAATTGATGAGGTATTTAAGGAATATAAAACAATACTAGAAGCTGTAAAAAGTAATTCTTATAATGAAAGTTTAATAAGTATAAAAAATAAAGAGCAATTAAGATATTATAAGATAAATATTAATGATGTATATGAAAAAACTGGTGAAATCATTGGAAAAATACTAATTTTCAATGACATTACTGAAATTGAAATGCAACAGAAAAAGTTATATGATAATTTTAATTTTCTTCAAACCCTTATGGATGCTATTCCTAATCCTATATATTCTAAGGATGAACATGGAATATATAACCATTGTAATATTGCCTTTACAGAATATTTAGGAATAAAGAAAGAAGAAATAATAGGAAGTACTGTTTATGAAGTATCTGAAAATAAATTAGCAGAAATTTATGATAAAGCAGATAAGAATTTAATGGAGAAAAAAGGAACTCAAGTTTATGAATCAAAGCTTATGCATAAGGATGGTACACATCATGATGTGATTTTTAGTAAATCAGTTGTTTTAAACGAAGAGCATGATAATAAAGGATTAGTTGGTGTTATAATAGATATTACAGAACAAAAAAAGAATAGAGAAAAAATAAATAAGTTATTAAAGTTAAAGGAAGTAATGCTGAAGATAGGATATTCCATTAATGAAATATCTAATATTAATGATTTACTTCAATTAATACTCGATGAGATTATTAAGTGTGTTGATGAAAGAAGTAGTGGTTCGGTATTACTTTTAGACGAGGATAAAAATGTAAAAATAGCTGTAGCTAAGGGTTATAATTCAGAAGAGATTAAAACATTTACAATTAAGTTGGAAGATGCATGGTTTAATAATGGAGAAAATATAGATAAAACAGTTATTTTTAATGATATTGATAAAATGAAAGTTATAAATATGTTAGATACAGCAGAAGGAATAAAAATAAAATCTGCCATTAGTTCGCCAATTATTATAGATGACCAATTTTATGGCTGTTTAAATATTGATAGTATATATAATAATATCTTTGACGAAGGGGACTTAGAATTAATGGAATACATGAGAAATCAGGTCTCCATTGCCATTACTAAGCATAAACTTTATGAAGAAACTATATATTTATCTAGATACGATAAATTAACTAATGTATATAATAGAAGTTATTTTGAACAATTATTTTATGCTAATATTTATAATGATAATGCAGATAAAAAAGAATTTTTTGCAGCGGTCTTTGATTTAAACGGATTGAAATTTGTTAATGATAATTATGGTCATTTAGCTGGTGATGAATTGATTAAAGCATTTTCAAGAGGTTTAAGTGGTTTAGCTGGAGAGTCTGATATTATAGGAAGATTGGGAGGAGACGAATTTGTAGGAGTCTTCTTTAATGTAGATTCTCAAAGTCTAATTAATAGATTTGAAGATTTAATTGAATACTTTAAAAATAATCCAATAATCTTTGAAGAAAATAAAATTGTTTGCAGCTATAGTTATGGTATTGTTAACTTTCCAAGGGAAGGAACGGAATTTAAACAACTGATAAAAATTGCTGATGAACGTATGTATAAATATAAGCGTATAGTAAAAAGTAACAAAAGCAGGCTTTAAATTTGGTGAATGGCTAGACCTAGTTTTTTATCAGTTGGATCTAAGGCATAATCAAAAAAATAACAAGTCAATATGCTAGTCTATTTCGTGTCATACTTCGTCAGCATGTTCGTCTAATAGCCCACTATGAGGCAAATATCCTTCCCTGTTTGACGCAAAATATACATCGCATCTTTGACTTGTTATTTTATTTCACATCTCTTATTTATAAAAAGAGGCTCTAATCCAAAGTATGTGGTAAGTGAAAAAAATCCGAACTAAATAACACTATAAAATTGGTAAAAATGGGATATTAAGGAGTTAATATATACGCTTATATTTTACTTGAGTACTCAATAAAATATTTTGTTTTATCGCATACTTTTTTTGTTTTAATTGTCATCGTTTTTTGATTTGTATTTCATCATGTGCATATATCCTTGCTCTTAACATTACTAATCCATAATGAAATCCTTGTCTTCTTATTGTTCGTATAAGGTTATTTTTTCCTTCTGTTTTACCATTTGAGATTCTGTGCATAAATTTATTCATTATGTATGGTAACCAGTTCTCAATGGATTTCAAAACACTCATTAGCAAATAAATAAATAAATAAATAAATAAAGTAATTTGGGATAGTTATATCTCAATAAAATGATTGTTTTAAAATTACAATTTGGAATATATAAGTAATAGTTATAAAATATAGAAATATATACAGAAATAATGGATATTAACGAAAGGGGTAAAATAATATGTTTAAAAAAGGTCAAAAAGTAACAAGTAAATTATTAATGTTAATTATGTGTACAAGCTTAGTATTAACTACAATAGCAGTTTTAGGGGGAATAAATGTAGTTTATGCATCAGCGACAACAGTAATTGCTGAATCAGATTTTACATTTGATGCGACAACAGGAACAATAACAAAATACAATGGCGGTAATACGGAGATAGACATACCAAGTACAATTAATGGCGTTAAGGTAACAAGTATAGGAGATTATGCATTTGATAACTGTGGTAGTTTAGCAAGCATAATCATTCCTAATAGTGTAACAAGTATGGGAAATTATGCATTTTATAATTGTGGCAGTTTAGCAAGCATAATCATTCCTAATAGTGTGAAAAGTATAGGAGATTATGCATTTTATAATTGTGTTAGTTTAACAAGCACAGCAATACCAGATAGTGTAACAAGTATAGGAGATTATGCATTTGATACTTATGGTAATACTAAATTTTATGTAGGCAGTGAGAAAGTTAAACAACTTTTAATTAATTATGGTGTAGATTCAAATAAAATAGTATTAAATAGTCAATCATCAACAATAAAAGTAACATCAATAACATTGAATAATACAAGCTTAAGCATATTAAAAGGAAATACATCAACACTAACAGCGACAGTAGCTCCAAGTAATACAAGTAACCAAGCAGTAACGTGGAGTAGCAGTAATACAAGCGTAGCAACTGTAGATAGCAATGGAAAAATAACAGGAGTAAGTGCGGGAACAGCTAATATTACATGTACTGTTAATGATGGAAGTAAGAAGACAGCAACATGTGCATTAACAGTAACAAATCCCGTAAGTGTAACAAGCGTAACACTAAATAATACAAGCTTAAGTGTAGTAAAGGGAAATACATCAACACTAACTACAACAATAGCTCCAACAAACGCAAGTAACAAAGCAGTAACATGGAGTAGCGATAATAGTAAAGTAGCAACAGTAGACGTTAATGGAAAAATAACAGGAGTAAGTGCTGGAACTGCTAATATTACATGTACTGCAAATGATGGAAGTAAGAAGAGCGCAACATGCAAAGTTACTGTAACAAGTCATGTAAGCGTAACAAGCTTAAAATTAAATAATACAAGCTTAAGTGTAGTAAAGGGAAATACATCTACACTAACAGCAACTCCAACAAATGCAACTAACCAAGCAGTAACATGGAGTAGCAGTAATACACTTGTAGCAACAGTAGATGGTAGTGGAAAGATAACGGGAGTAGGAGTTGGCAGTGTGGTAATAACATGTAAGACAAATGATGGAAGCAAGACAGCAACTTGTAATGTAACAGTAACAAAATAGATAGTTTTATAGAGTAGTGTAAAAGCTACTCTTTTGTATAAATAAAATTCATATATTATTTAGTTGGAAATCTTTAGATTTAGAACTATGAAATAAAGCTAATAATGGTTATGCTTCTATAATATCAACATTGGTATAATAATGATAATAAGGTAAATATGGAATGATAAAGGGAAGGATATACATAGAAGCAATATGGGGATTATTGTAACGAAAATACTTATATCCTTGGTAAAACATTATCGGGAATAAAAGTATTATTAAGCATATATAGGCAATATAAAGTAGAAATTTCATTAAAATAAATGTTTAGTTGAGCACATAAGTGTTGATTTATTTATAAAAAGATATTATATTGATAAGTTAATATCCACCATGAACCCCACGGCAATATTTATACAAGTATTGTCGTGGGATTTTATTATCTTTTAAATATTATGTACAAATAAAAATAGTTAAAATATAGATTATCCTAGTGCCTTAAGACTTAATTGCGAGGGCACCTAGCAAAGTGTAGTTGTGTATAGTTATGGATAATAAATATAACTACATTTGCTATATAATTTAAAATAACATAAAATACTTACCTTTAAAAATTCTTGACGAGTTGGCATAGATTTCAATATTCCATGAGAGCCCTTCTTACCAAGCTCCTCTTTAATATTACAAATTTTAGCTATATATTTAACTAGACTTTCAGATTTATGAGTATTTAACTGATCCATGATAAATATATATTTATCATTAGGTGCCAAATTAATTACGTCTTATATGTGTTTAACAAAATCTTCTTCATTTCCTGTTTGTTGAATTAATGGAGCTATAACTTGTCCTGTATTTATATCTCTCGAAGCAATTAATGTAGTAGTTCCATGCCTTATATATTCTTGTTCACATTTTTCAATACTGCCTGTCTTAACTTGGATGTTTATTTTCTATAGCTTGAATACCTGTTTTTTCAATCCACCATGAAATCCATAACAATATTTATATAAGTATTGTTGTGGGTCATTTTAATTTGCAGGTATTTAGAGAAAGAATTGATATTTATAAAAACTATAAAAAAGATTGTATTAAAAAGTAACCAATGATAAAAAAATAATTTTACGTCTTATATGGAAGGTGCTAAACTATAGAAGTACTAGTTTATTACGAAAGGAATAAAAAAATGGTAAGACAAGCAATAGAAAAAGATTTGATGGATATTTTGGAGATTTACAACGATGCGATATTGAACACAACAGCAATATATGATTATAAGGCTCATACTCTTGATGATAGAATACAATGGTATGAAAAAAAGAAGCAAGATGGATATCCATTATTAGTATTTGAAGAAAATAATAAGGTTGTTGCATTTGCTACATTTGGACCATTTAGAGCTTATCCAGCTTTTAAATATACAATAGAACATTCTGTATATGTTCATAAGGATTATAGGAACTTAGGAGTAGGTAAGGCCTTATTAAAAGAACTAATAAACATTGCGAGTGTAGATCAATATGCAACTATGGTAGCATGTATTGATAGTTTAAATGAAAATAGTATTAAAATCCATGAAAAGTTTGGATTTAAGTATTCCGGTACAGTAACAAAAGCAGGCTTTAAATTTGGTAAATGGCTAGACCTAGTTTTTTATCAGTTGGATCTAACAGGTCCTAAAATTCCTTTAGAAGGATAAGTAACTAAAAGAAGAGATTCACGTTGGATTTAGGGATGTTCGAAAAATAACAAGTCAGTATGCTATAAAAAGATATTACATCTTGTAGGTGCAGTGTCTTTTTTCTTTTTTCTAAAATTTAATTAATATGAAAAAATTGTAGTATTTTAATAGAAAAAAATTAATTGAATTTACTGAGATTTTATTAAGTAAAGCATATATATTAAATATAGGGTATATTGAAAAAATAAAAAATTTTAAGGAGAATGATAAATATGAGAGAAAGAAAATATGTGAAATTTAGAGTTGATATGTATGAGGATACTAAATTTAAAATAATAGATATGAAGCCTGAAAGAGATCTTATTCACTATGTTTGGACTAGGCTTGTAACTTTAGCTGGTAAGGTTAATTTGGAAGGCGATTTATATATGTCAAAAAACCTTCCATATACAATTGAAACTTTAGCAATAGAATTTAATAGAGGTACTGAGCAAATTAAGTTAGCCTTAGATGTATTTATAGAATTAGAAATGATTGAACTTACTGAAGAGAATGTTTATAGGGTGAAAAACTTTGCAAAGCATCAAAATATTAAGGTGAAGGAGAAAATAAATTCTAAGGATAAAGAAGATGTAGAAAGTAAAGATGTTATGATAAAAGAAGCTTTTAAAATTGAAGTTCATGATAACAAAAATGAAAGATCTGAAAATAAAAACGATCAAAGTGGAGTGAAAGATGTTAAAAATGATGACATAGGTAATTTGGAAATTGTTAATAATGACATTAATAAAGTCGATAATAATATTAGCAAAAAGAAAATAAATAATGATCCACAGAATAATATGTCTATTAATAATTCAGAAGATAATATTCCCATAATCTTAGAAATGAAAAAGAAGAAAGCAAATAAAAAGAAGAAAAAAGGTAAGTCTTTTGATATAAATGAGGAAGAAGAAATTGAAGATAATCCACTAATTTGTTTTTATAATGCTGATGAGGAAAGACTTTTAGGGGAAGGTGAAAGTGTAGTTTCGGCGTGGGCTTTTTGATTGTTTAAGGTAATTTCAATATTTCAGGATAACTTTGTTGGGTTGAAGAGAAATACTTTTAATTATAATAAAGTGAAGCGCCTAAAATGCTAATATATATAACATTTTGAGGCACCTCAATAAAAATCTAATATTTTATTACTGTGCTGAATCTATTTCATTATGAACAGTAATATTAAATATTAATGAAGTCAGTAGAGCTCCTATCAGAAAAAGCAGACCTGCTGCAATATAAAGAATAGTTAATGAAAATTGACTTTTAAGCCAACCGGTAATGGACATAGTAATGACCATGAAACCCATAAACATAGGATTTAATACTCCGTTTACCCTTCCTACAAAGTCTGATTTTGTCAGCTGTAGAATTAGTGTATTAATCCCAATTTGAATGCAAGGCATAAAAAATCCATTGAGAAATTGAAACAAAAGGATGATAACCCAGCTTGAGGATAATCCTAGTCCAATCATGGAAATAGCATTTACCAAAAGTCCTATTGCAAGAAGTTTTTGAGGTATTACCTTCTTCGATATGGTCATAATTAGACCGCCACCAATAAACATGGCTGCTCCATTTACCATAAATAGTATCTGAAGGTTTTCCTTAGGGAGGCCTAGTCTTTCAATAATTATGAAAATTCCAAGTGGCTGTATAATCCCAACAGCAAGGCCTGCTGCTGCAAAAACAGAGCCTAGTATAGTAAGAGCCCTTTCCTGCCAAACATACATGAAACCCTCTTTTAATTCTTCCCAAAAAATTGGTTGTGATCTTTTCTTTTTCAATTATCTGATCAGCTGGTAATAGAGTTAATACTGAAGCTGAGAGAAAGAAAGCTATTCCCATGATTGATATAGCAATATTTATTCCATACTTTTGAAAAACAATGGTACCTAACATTGGTCCTATAATCATAAAAATAGACATAAGAGTTTGGAAAATAGTCATTCCTGTTTGCATATATTCCTCTGGAACATGAATCTTAAATAATTTCATTGCAGAAGGCTGAGAAAACTGAGATAGAATAGATGAAATAAAGGTCACAAAAAATACAGCTTCCCAGGTTTCAAATATTAATGTAAGCAGAACTGCAAAAACTGAAATAGCACTTAATAGATCACACCAAACCATAGTACGTTTAGGACGCCATCTATCCGCAAAAGTTCCTCCTATAAATGAGAATATAAATATAGGTGCAAATTCAGCAACTGAAATTAAAGAAACTGCAACTGGATTGTTATTTGTTTTCTCCATTACAAATAACAATATAGCAAAGTTACGAACCCATATTCCTATTTGCAAAAAAATAGAAGAAGCCATAATTACTTGAACAAATCGATTTTTAAAAAATGAAGACATTGACATTGAAGATTCTGTCATAATAATTACTCCTTTTTAAACTGTTAAATTTTGCATTAAATATTTTACTATAATACTATATCATAAATTAGGATTACATGAAGTTAAAATATTTCATTCTTAGTAAACATACAATAGATTTTTATTTTATTCTTTTTACCACTATTATCAGAAGTTCAAAAGATGTACCTACTCTTAATTTACGGTGAAAAGAGGCAATTCTTCTATATTGTTTTCATATTATAAATAACTAAGCAAATAATCATTAGAGAGGGAAAAGTAATGTTATTTAATAATAGTGAACAAAAAGAACTCGGGGAGGAAGAAGAAATAATAGAAAAAAAAGAACAAGGATCATTTTATTACATTAAAGATAATAAAAGTGGATTTCTTGTCATAACTCTTGGTTACAGGGATAAAGACTCTAGCAAGTGTATGGAAGCAAAAATTGCTCCTACGGAAGGAAGTAACCTTTTTTCGTTTAAAATGGGTGAGAATGATTTTATTTATTATGATTCCGAAATGCCTTTAGCTACTTATGTTACGGGTATGCCTGTCTTGTTTCCGTTTCCAAATAGAATAGAAGATGCAATGTGGACATGGAAGGGGAAAACATACCTTCAAAAAAAGAATGGCATTCCAATACAATTGCATTCTTTGGTTTATGATGAGGTATGGAAATATATTGAACCTAAATTTGGTATAGAAGAAGTATTTTTTAGTACCTATTTAAATGTTAATAAAGACCATCCTATATATAAGGGATATCCTTTTGAGTTTAGGCTCATACTAACCTATAAATTAACCAGCCAAAATCTTTCTGTAACATATAAGGTAGAAAACAGAGATAACAAGGAGATGCCTTTTGGTTTTGCTCTTCATCCATATTTTAATAAGTTATCAGGAGAAAATGGTACACTTATATCTGTTCCTGCCTTATACTGGTATGAAACTAGGTCAGATGTAGACAAAGTCTTTTTAAATAAGTATAAGGGGAGTTTTGAACTAATTCCCAATATTCTTCCAACAGGCAGACTTAAATGTGTTTATAACAGCGGAAAAAATCTAATATATCCTGCTCCAGTAGGCTCTGTCAATCTTGATGATGTATATACTGGTTTTCTTCCAGGGGATAATTCATATATTGACTATACGACTTTAAAGTTAAGGTTAAATTTATTATGTAGCTGTGATTTCACACATGCTGTAGTCTTTACACCTCCAGGGAAGCCTTATTTCTGTATTGAACCGCAGACTTGTTCTTCTGATGCAATCAACCTTTATGCAAAAGGTATTGATTTTCCTGATATTATAATTCTTCCTCAAGGCTACATGTATACAGGAACTATAAGTTTTATACCTGAACATTACTAACAAAGGAAAGGTAAATTTTAATGTAAGGATTATATTTGAAATTATTTAAGAACTCAACTTTCCCCAATAATTAATAAAGAGGAAGTTGAGTTAGTTATTATGTTGTATAAATGTTTTACTATATATATAATTATAAAGTCTGATTAATAAATGTAACTAAGGAATATAATAAGGAAGTGATTCAAAAAAATGGATTATAGAAAGAGAAATATATTAATAGCATTAATGGTAGCAATGTTTTTAGGAGCAGTTGAAGGAACCGTTGTGACTACAGCCATTCCAACAATAGTAAAGGATTTGCAGGGATTTGAAATTATTAGCTTAGTTTTTTCAGTATATTTATTAACTTCTGCAATTTCTACACCTATATATGGTAAACTATCAGATTTATATGGAAGAAAAAATATACTTTCAATCGGAATAATAATATTTTTAGTTGGAAGCTGTTTGTGTGGATTATCACAGAGTATGTATATGTTGATTGGAGCTCGTGCAATTCAAGGAGTGGGTGCAGGTGCAATATTTACAGTTACATATACAATTGTTGGAGATGTATTTACTATTGAGGAAAGACCTAAGGCTCAAGGAATTATAGGTACAGTATGGGGGATTGCAAGTCTTGCAGGTCCATTCTTGGGAGGAATCTTAATTGATATGCTGTCTTGGCATTGGATATTTTTTATAAATCTTCCTTTTGGAATATTATCAGTTATACTTCTTCAAAGAAATCTAGATGAAACCTTTGAGAAGAAAAAACATAACATAGATTTTGCAGGGATTATTACCTTATCAGCAGCAATGATCATATTTTTAAATATTTTCATATCAGCTGAAAATATAAGCTTTAATCGTAATATATTTATTGTAATATCAGTGGTTATAACTATTATATTGTTATTGGCATTCTATAAAATAGAAAGAAAAGCAAAAGAGCCAATTATTCCGTTTGACATATTTACAAATACAAGCACAATTGTAAATTTAGTAAGTTTTTTAGCCTCAGCTGTATTGATAGGTGCAGATGTTTATTTGACAATATATATACAAAATGTACTAGGTTTTAATGCCAAGGTATCAGGATTAGCTATGGCTCCAATGTCAGCTTCTTGGCTTATAGCTTCAGTAATCTTAGGGAAATGCATAGGAAAGTATGGAGAAAAAGTAGTAATAATAATATCTAATGTTATTTTACTTATTAGTACAATATTATTACCTACATTAGGCATAAATTCTTCACTATTATTAGTGTTAATATATGTTTTCGTAATGGGTTTTGGTTTTGGTGGAGCGTTTACTACTTTAACTATAATTGTTCAAGAGTCTGTAGAATATAACAAAAGAGGTGCTGCAATGGCTACTAATTCATTGCTTAGGACATTAGGGCAAACAATAGGTGTAAGTGTATTTGGAAGTATATTTAACTTATATATAATTAAATACTTTATTAAGTTAGGCATAAATGGAGTAGACCCAAGTAATTTATATAAATCTTCTACATATAATACTGCTGTCACCAATGAGCAGATAAAGCTTTCTTTAAATAATTCTTTGCATGTTCTGTTTATAATACTTATAATTATATCTAGCATATCATTGATTTTATCAATAGTAATGCCTAAAATAGCAAGTAATCATAAGGCAAAAGAGGTGTAAGATAGAACAATAACAACATAACACTAGCAATTGATCTGTTGTGTCAAGAATTGGGATAAGGCACTAGAAAGAAAATAACAAGTCAAAGATGCGACGTATATTTTGTCTTAAGACTAGGTGCCCATTGAGGGTATAAGTTCAACTAAATTCAGGTGGAATGTAAAATTCCACCTGAAAAGTTTCACATATTATTTTTGTTCTTATATAGGAAACAGCTTGCGGAAATGGCTGTGGATAATATTTTAAAGAAAATTAGATAGAAAAATTCAGATAATTAAAAGGTGATTTTATACTGTTTGATGTAACATCACTTTAGGCACATGGACTTGTTATTTTTTTGATTGTGCCTTAATACTCGACCGTATGGAGATTTTGTTCTTAAAAAGTCTTAATAATTTTCTGATTTACCAAATATTAGTTAGAGAATAATGCAGGATTTTTGCAAAAGGATATTAGGAGCGTATTTATTAGAAAAGCTTACTAATAATGACTTTTAGTAAGCTTTTGCAATTGCAATTATTTAATTTTTCTTACAGATGAAGATTCAACAAAGACAAATTTATCTGGTCTATGGCGAGATTCAGTATATTCAAATAGTTTACCTGAATCAGTATAAGCATATGTTCTTACTACAGCAACACAGTCATATGTTCCTAAGTCTAAATATCTTTTATCTAATTCAGATGCATGTTCGACCACAATAATTTTCTTTGAAGCAAGAATTTTTGTATGTAGTTGCTTTTCAATATACTCATACACAGAATTTTGCGCTATTTCTATGGTCAAATCTTTTACAACATCAGCACTAAAATAATTTATATCAAGGATTATAGGTTCATTATCAAAAGATCTTATTCTATGAAGATGATACACTTCGGTATTTAATTTTAAAGCAGTTTTTTTTGATAAAGACTCATCTATAGCTATTTTTGAAAAATTTACAACACTAGTGGTGAATTTCTTTTTTAAGTGTAATTCTTGTAAGCCTAATAAATTTCCAATAGGAAGTTCCATTGATTCTCGGCTTTCTAATATAATAACACCCTTACCTTTAACGCTTTTAACATAACCATCTTTACTTAATTCATTAATAGCTCTTCTAACAGTATTTCTACTACATTTGAATTTATCTACTAACTCCATTTCTGTAGGAAGCATCATGGAAACATCATAACTACCATTATCTATATTGTTTTTTAATGTGTGATATATATCTATAAATTTTACGTTGGGCAAAAGAAACACTCCCTTAAATATCTTTAATAAACATATTATACTTTATTTTTTATGTGTATTCCACAAATTTGTATTTTATTTGCTTATTTGGATATGTCTTTAGTGTGATAGATGTTAAAGGAGGGATTAAGCACAATTGAAATTAGAAAATTAAATACTTATATGAACAAATTCTTTGGTTTTTATAAATATGTTTAAACATATTAACGAATAGTATTATACTGATTAAATGCGGGTTTGTAAGGATAAAATGATGTTTATCAAAATTTGTTTAAACAAATTTTGATAAATGTATTGACTATATGTTCAAAATAAATTAATATAAGAATGTAAACATTTAAATGTGAAATTAAATTTAGAAACTAAGCCTAAAAATACTATTGAATTAATAAGTAAAGCAGATCTGTATCATAATCTAGGAAATTATTTATAAAGTAATAAAATGAATTTTAGGAGGTTTTATTAATGGGGAAATTTGAAAACGATTCTAAAGAACTATTAAAGTTAGTTGGTGGACGTGAAAACATATCAGCTGTTACACATTGTGTTACTAGAATGAGATTTGTATTAAATGATCCAAGCAAAGCTAATAAAGATGAAATTGAAAAATTAAAAAGCGTTAAAGGTACATTTACTCAAGCAGGACAATTCCAAGTTATTATTGGAAATGAGGTATCAGAGTTCTATAATGATTTTATAAAAATATCAGGAGTAGATGGCGTAAGTAAAGATGCAGTAAAAGATGTAGCTAAAAATAATATGAGTTTCGTGCAAAAGCTTATGGCTAATATAGCAGAAATATTTTCACCACTTATTCCAGCTATTATTGTTGGAGGTTTAATTTTAGGATTTAGAAATATTATTGGAGATATGAAATTATTAGAAGGTGGAACAAAATCTTTAGTAGAAGTATCGCAATTCTGGGCTGGAACAAATAGTTTCTTATGGTTAATTGGAGAAGCAATATTCCACTTCTTACCTGTAGGAATAACATGGTCAATCACAAAGAAAATGGGGACAACCCAAATCCTCGGTATAGTACTTGGTATTACATTAGTTTCACCACAGCTTTTAAATGCTTATGCAGTAGCAGGTACAGCAGCTGATAAAATTCCTTTCTGGGATTTTGGATTTGCACAAGTAAGAATGATAGGATATCAAGCTCAAGTTATACCAGCAATAATGGCAGGTTTCACATTAGTATTCCTTGAAAGAAGTGTTAGAAAAATAAGTCCAGCATCAATATCAATGATATTAGTGCCATTCCTTTCATTAGTACCAGCTGTTTTAATAGCACACATTGTAATAGGACCTATAGGTTGGGCAATCGGTTCAGCTATTTCAAAAGTAGTATATAGTGGATTAACATCTTCATTTGGAATGATTTTTGCAGCAATTTTTGGATTCTTATATGCACCACTTGTTATTACAGGACTTCACCACATGACAAATGCAATAGATCTTCAATTAATGGCACAATTTAATGGAACGTCACTTTGGCCAATGATAGCTTTATCTAATATTGCACAAGGATCAGCAGTTTTAGCAATGATATATTTACAAAGAAAAAATGAAGAAGCTCAAGAAATTAATGTTCCAGCTTGTATTTCAGCTTACCTTGGAGTAACTGAACCAGCAATGTTCGGTGTTAACTTAAAATATGGTTTCCCATTTTTCTGTGGAATGACAGGATCGGCAGTAGCAGCAATTATTTCAGTTGGTAGTGGAGTAATGGCAAACTCAATTGGTGTTGGAGGTCTTCCAGGCATATTATCAATTAAACCAGTATTTATGGTAACATTTGCAATATGTATGGTTATAGCTATAGTTATACCATTTATTCTTACTGTAATTGTAGGAAAAAGAAAAGATGTTAAATAGGGATAATGAAAGGATAAAACATTATGAAGGATTTTAAGAAAAGTACTGTCTATCAAATATATCCTAAATCATTTTATGATACAAACGGTGATGGATTTGGAGATTTAAACGGAGTAATAGAAAAATTAGATTATTTAAAAAATTTAGGTGTAGATTATATATGGATTACTCCTTTTTATCCTTCACCTCAAGTAGATAATGGATATGATATTGCGGATTATTATAATATAGATCCAAGCTTTGGAACATTAGAAGACTTTGAAAAGTTAGTTGAAGAAGCTAAGGCAAGAAATATATATATAATGTTAGATATGGTTCTTAATCATACATCTACTGAGCATAATTGGTTTAAAAAAGCATTAGACGGTGAAGAAAAATATAAAGACTTTTATATTTTTAAAGAAGCAGATAATAATGAACCACCTACAAATTGGAAATCAAAATTTGGAGGTAATGCGTGGGAATATGTAGAAAAGTTTGATGCATATTATCTACATCTTTTTGATAGAACTCAAGCTGATTTAAACTGGGATAATGACGAAGTAAGAAAAGAGATTTATGCCATAGTAAATTATTGGATAGAAAAGGGTGTTAAGGGATTAAGATTTGATGTTATAAACTTAATTTCAAAACCAGAAAAGTTTGGAAATGACTCAGATGGTGATGGAAGAAAATTTTATACAGATGGTCCAAAGATACATGAATATCTTAGCGAACTTAATGAAAACACATATGGAAAATATGATGACATTATAACCGTTGGGGAAATGTCATCAACTTCCCTTGAAAATTGTATAAGATATTCTAATCCAAAAGAAAAAGAATTATCAATGGTGTTTAATTTCCATCATTTAAAAGTTGATTACAAAAATCAAAACAAATGGGAAATACAAGAATGTGACTTTGGTAATCTGAAAAAAGTATTAAATGATTGGCAATTAGGAATGCAAGATGGAAATGGATGGAATGCTGTTTTTTGGTGCAATCATGATCAACCACGTATAGTTTCTAGATTTGGAAATGATAAAAAATATCATAAAGAGTCTGCTAAAATGTTAGCAACAATGATTCATCTTTTAAGAGGTACACCATATATATATCAAGGTGAAGAAATAGGAATGACAAATGCATATTTTACAGATATTAATCAATATGTAGATGTTGAGAGTTTAAACTATTTTAAAATATTAAAAGAACAAGGGATAGATGAAGAAGAAATATACAAGGTTTTACAAGAACGTTCAAGAGATAATTCTAGAACACCAATGCAATGGAATAGCTCCTCAAATGCTGGATTCAGTGAAGGAAAACCGTGGTTAAGTGTAAATAGCAATTATAAAGATATAAATGTAGAGAATAACATAAAAGATAAAAGTTCTATTTTATATCACTATAAAAAGCTAATTTCATTAAGAAAACAATATGATGTTATAGCTTATGGTAATTATATACCTATGTTAGAAGATAATGATTTTGTATTTGCTTATAAAAGAGAATATATGAAAGGGTCTTTAATTGTAGTTAATAATTTTTATGAAAAAGAAGTAGAGATTGAATTAGATATTGAAGATTTGGAAAAATATAAATGTATTATCACAAACTATGAAGAAAGAAATTTAAATTTAAAATTCACTTTAAGACCATATGAATCTATAGCTTTTATAAAGTGATTTCAAAATAGTAGCTTATTTTCATAGACATATGCATAAAAGTACAAAATACAAAAATGAAGCCCCTTTTAAGGGGCTTTTGTGGAAAATATGTAGATAATGACAAGAACCAAAACATGTTAGGCACGTGAAAGTAAATAACTAGTTTTACAAGTAATCGTAATTAACAAAAATCATAAAAAAATTTGAGGTGAAAGAAATTATGTTCAATATAAAAGAAATATTTAGTAAAATTCTCAATAAAAATGATGATTTAAATAAAAATGATGATTTAAATAAAAATCAATATACATTACCATTAAGAGAAGATGGAAAAAAACAATTTCCCATATTTAGTCCGTTAAAAGGAGAAATTTTAGAATTATCAAAAGTATCAGATCAAGCATTTAGTACAGGGTGTATGGGGGAAGGAATTGCTATTATTCCTGATGAAGGAAAATTATTTTCACCTGTAAAAGGAAAAATAGTTTCTATATTTCCTACTCAACATGCGTTTTGTATTCAATGTGATGATGGGATGGAGTTATTAATTCACATTGGTATTGATACAGTAATGCTAGAAGGGAAAGGCTTTAAATCATTAGTGAATAATGGGGATTCAATTGAAGTAGGTACACTGTTATCAGAATTTGATTTAAACTTAATAAACAGTAGTGGTTATGAAACAACAACATTAGTATTGATTACAAATAGTTCAGTTTATTCTGAGATAATTTATAACAAAGAAAAGAATATTGATGTTTCCAATTCGTTATTAACAATTATAGAATAGATAAGGCTTATTAAAATAAATAACAAGTCAATGTATTCTTTTTTAATTACCAGCTTAATATTCAAAACATTAATCTGGTTTTAATTTACATTATTGGTTATCACATTATTGATA
>Ga0302140_10002772_pt1 | contig 22647 bp, 19 predicted proteins | sample I_Bog_E1_1_FD_202095 | JGI IMG/M metagenome (GOLD analysis project Ga0302140, IMG submission 202095) | Peat permafrost microbial communities from Stordalen Mire near Abisko, Sweden - I_Bog_E1_1 | ecosystem: Environmental > Terrestrial > Soil > Wetlands > Peat | place: Sweden: Abisko, Stordalen... | reverse complement strand
TCCTTATGACAATTCTACGTAAAGTCAGGCTTCGCGGATATAGCCATGTGCTGAGTGGGCCGGTCTCAGCCGCTGGCGGCTAAAAAACGGGGTTGGAATGGACGGGGCTCGAGGTAGGTTCTTCTGGTCACATGAGAACCTGTGCTGGTAGAGTCAAGGCGCGGTATGTCGCTGAGCGGCACCGCTTTGGAGGATTTCTTCTATGCGTAAGTCGCTTTTTCTCTGTTCCCTTAACCTGGTTGGCTGTTGTTTGCTGGCCGCTGGTTCCCATTCCGCTATTGCTCAGGCTGCCGCTGCAAAACCTGCCGTAGGCACTGTGGTGTCCCCATCTCAGACGTATGACAAGCTTCTCTCTGGCATGGAGAAGGAAATCGTGGGTGCTGCCGAGGCTATGCCGGCAGACAAGTTCAACTTTGCGCCAACGCAGGGCGAGTTCAAGGGTGTTCGGACTTTTGCTGGCCAGGTGAAGCATCTTGCAGCCGCGAATTACTACTTCTTTCATGACCCAACAAAGCCTTTAAAGGACCCGGAAGCTGAGATTGAGAAGCTGACTTCGAAGGAAGATATTGTGAAGGCGCTCAAGGATTCTTACGTGGCGGCTCATGCGTATATCAGCGGTATTACGCCGGAGAACGCATTCGTGATGACTTCGAATGGCACGCGTGCGGGCACGGCTGCTGCAGGCATTGCGCACTCGATGGATCACTACGGACAGATGGTGGTGTACCTGCGCATGAACGGTATCGTGCCTCCGGCGAGTCGAGGCGGGATGTAGATCCTACGCGTTAGCGGACAAGCAAAAGAGGACGCCGTTGAGGCATCCTCTTTTGCTTTGCAGGTGTTGTTTGACTAGGTGCGGTCTTCGATGGGGACATACGGCGTGGGGTACTCAGGTCCGATGTATTCCGCGCGCGGGCGGATGAGGCGGTTATCGTCGAGTTGTTCGATCACGTGCGCTGACCAGCCGGCGATGCGGCTTACGGCGAAGATCGGCGTGAAGAGATCGACGTCGATGCCCAGTGTGGTGTAGGTCGAGGCGGAATAGAAGTCGACGTTGGCGTTGAGCTTTTTCTCGGTATTGATGTAGATCTCGATTTCACGGGACCAGTCGTACCACTTCGTTACGCCGGAATCCTTTGACAACTGCTCGCTCATGGCGCGGAGGTGGGTGGCGCGAGGGTCTTCAGTCTTGTAGACTCGATGGCCGAAGCCCGAGACTTTTTTCTTGTTGGCGAGCATATCGCGAACATAATCGACTGGGTCGGCTCCTGCTTTGTCGATGGCGAAGAGCATGCGCATGACAGCCTCATTGGCTCCGCCGTGGAGTGGCCCTTTGAGTGCGCCGATGGCGCCGGTAACTGCGGAGTGAATGTCGGAGAGAGTGGCGGCGATTACGCGAGCTGCGAAAGTTGACGCGTTCAATTCATGATCGGCATGGAGGATGAGCGCGACGTCCATGGTCTTCGCGGCGGTGTCTGACGGCTTCTCACCATTTAGCATCCAAAGGAAGTTTGCCGCGTGACTCAGGCTCTTATCAGCTGGAACAACCTCGAGGCCCTTGCGCAGCCTATCGTAGGTGGCCACGATCATTGCTACTTGTGAGGTAAGACGGAAGGCTTTGCGAACATTGGCGTCATGGGCGTTGTCTTTCTCATCGGCGTCGTAGAAGCTGAGCGCGGAAACGGCGGTGCGGAGTACTTCCATCGGCGTGGCGCCTTCAGGAAAGCTCTTGAGCAGATCGATGATCTGAGGAGCCAGAACGCGAGACTCTGACAACTCCGCCTGGAATGCCTGCAATTCGGCTTCGGTGGGGAGTTTTCCATTCCAAAGGAGGTAGGTTGTTTCTTCAAAGGTGGAGTGGACCGCCAACTCGTGGATGTCGATGCCGCGATAGGAGAGAATCCCCGCATCGCCGTCAATCCAGCAAATACCCGAGTTTGCGGCGACAATGCCTTCGAGTCCCTTTCCAGCTACTGCAGTCGACATATTTCTTTGGTACTCCCAGTCTGTTTAGATGAATTGTGCAGCAAGGAGATGCGCTGTGAGCTCAGGCTACGCAATCTCAAAATAGAGAACAAAACTCTTTATAGCGCAGGGGTTCCATGGTTGTCACTTCTGGTGCGGCGGCTTATGTGCAGAAAAGGCCAGGTTGTCCCGCTTTCTGAATTGGCGGGCCAGAAATGGTGCCGCAGTCTGTTGGCTGAATGAGGACCCGCCGTGCCTGGAGATCAAATTTCTTCGTCCGATGTAGTTTTTCAGTATGCTGGTACCCACCTGGACTGTTTTCGTCCAGCGATTGCTGTGAACTTTGTGGATTTCCAAATGAAAGGCAAACGAGCACGGCTTGAACGCGTTTTTTGCGGCAACGTCGTGGCCAAAGAAAGGCGAATATATGAGTGAATTCGATACCCCTCCCTCCCGATCTGTTTCCGGGGCACTGATAGGCGTTATTGCGGCAGCACTGATCCTTGCGGTTGGAGGGCTGGCGTGGAGCTATGTGCTCTCAACCCGCTTGACTCGTCAGGATGCAGCCCTGAATGAGGCGACGCAGCAAAACACCAAGCTCGCGGCGGAGCTACGTGAGACCAATGCTCGACTCAAGGTGACATCTCAGGAGATGGGCCAGTCTTTGGGTTTGACGCAGAAGCAGCTTGAAGCCAAGGCCCAGGACTTGATGAAGCGCGAAGCTGCCGACAATGAACGACTGGAGAAAGCGCAAAAGGTGAATTCGCAGCAGATCACGGCGGTTTCCAGTGCTGTTTCGGACGTCAAGACAGATGTGGGCGGAGTCAAGACGGACGTGGCGAAGACGCAGAGCGACCTGGCTACGGCGGTGAGCCAGCTGACTTCAATGCAAGGAGATCTGAACGGCCATACCAGCCTGATTGCCCGCAACCATGACGAATTGGAAGTGCTGAAGCACAAGGGCGATCGGACGTTCTACGAGTTCACGCTGGTCAAAGGCCAGAGGAAGCCGGTTGGCACTGTCAGCCTGGAGTTGAAGAAGGCTGATGCAAAGAAGAGCCGGTTCACGATGATGGTGTACTCGGATGACAAGAGCTACGAGAAGAAAGACCGGAACCTGAATGAGCCATTGCAGTTCTATGGCGGCAAGGATCCTTCGCTTTACGAGATAGTTGTGAATGCGGTGAGCGCGAAGAATACAGTGACCGGATATCTTTCGGTTCCAAAGAATGCACCAGTTCCACCAACCATTCAGTAGGTAAAACTGTAGGCGATACTTATTTAATTATTGTTCTGTGATCCCGGCCTTGGGTGTGAGCACGAGGTCGGGATGGTATTTGAACTGAATGGTGAAGCTCAAATCCTTGCGATTCGCCCATTCATCTTTAGATACGTGGAAAGAGGAGACGATCATTCCGTCAAGGACCTGGCCGGGTTGAACGATCGTGTCGCGGATCAGGGTTTTCGAGCGAAGTCCTGACAATGATGGGTACGCGACAAAGATGCGATCATAATCGATTGCGCTGGCTGCATAGCTGGAGTGGATGCCATCTTCCAGCGTGATGTTAGTCAGCATTTCTTTCAGGACGATGGGCTGATCGCTCTGGTTTTTAACGCGAATGTCTGAGAAGACCAGGACTTGATCGAAGGTCTCAGTAGCGCTTTGGACGCCGTTGGCGTCGGTGGGCGTGGTGAGGGTGTGGACTGGATGTACCCAGACCTGAGTGACCTCTCCTACTGCTACGGGAGGTTTTCGGCTTGCGAGCAGGAAAGCGGTGATGCCCACCGAGACCACGACAATGGCTATCAGGGTCGTCCAGAGAAGATAGCTGCTGCCCTTGGCGTAGTCTTCGCCGTGGGAACTGGCGTCATCGGCGCGGGCGGTATTCGGTTGTAGCTGAAGCAAGCTCATAGCGAGCTTATCTTACTCCGATTTGTGAACGGTAGTCGTTGAAAATCAGAGAGCAGTGGGATTCTGGACTCCAATTTCAATTCGGATTTATGGACGAGGTCGCAGGGCAGCAAGGAATTCTTCCGCGCCGCGTGTATTCAGAACATCGTTGCTTGTGAGCCATGCACGGCGAAGTTGGCGGATACCGTAACGCATCTTTTCAAGGTGCCGTGTGTCGTGCGCGTCGGTGTTGATGACGATTTTGCAGCCAAGTTCTTTGGCGAGTCTCAAGTCGCGATCGCTGAGATCGAGGCGCTCGGGTGCAGCGTTGTGTTCGACGGCGACGCCAAGTTCGGCGGCACGGCGCAGGATGGTGGGAAGATCGATGGCGAATGGTTCGCGACGCAGTAGAAGACGACCTGTAGGATGGCCCAGGATGCGGACGTAGGGATTCTCGATGGCCCGTAGGACTCGCGCTGTCATTTCGTCGCGGGTCTGATTGAAGAGAGTGTGCACGCTGGCGATGACCACGTCCATTTTCGCGAGAACTTGGTCGGGCAGATCGAGTTCGCCGTCACCGAGGATGTCTACTTCGATACCGGGGAAGATGCGAATGCGTCCTTCCATTTCGCGATCCACCTGGCAAATGTGGTGAACGTGTTCGAGTGCGCGGGCAGCATCGAGGCCATTGGTCATTGCGAGATTCTTGGAATGGTCCGTGATGGCGATGTACTGGTAGCCACGTACGAGAGCCGCGTCGGCCATTTCGCGGATTGAGTTGCGTCCGTCCGTGGCGAATGTATGCATGTGGACGTCGCCACGGAGGTCTGCCTGCTCGATGACGCGGGGGAGTTTTCCGTGACCAGTCTTCTGATCCCGCATAGCGGCTTCGATTTCGCCAAGATTCTCGCGCATTTCGGGGGGCATCCAGTCCATGCCGAGGGCTGCGTAGATGGATTCTTCTGTTTCGGCGGCCACGACGGAGTTGTTGTCCAGTCTGGCAAGCGCCCATTCGCTTAGTGTGTAACCGAGCTTAAGCGCGCGCTGGCGCAGCGAAACGTTATGCATCTTGGAGCCTGTGAAGTATTGCAGGGCGGCGCCGTACGAACTGCTGGGAAGCAGACGCACGTCGACCTGAAGGCTGTTGGCCAGATAAAAACTGACTTTGTTTTCGCCTTTGGCGATCAGGTCACGAATTCCGGGGTAGGCGGCGGTATAGGCGACTGCTGCAGCGGCCTTATCGGCTTCGCAAGCGGGGCCAGTCACGAGAAGGTCGAGATCGCCGGCGGTTTCGCGACCCCGACGCAATGAACCTGCGGGTGTGACTCGGTCGATGCCATCAAAGGCCAAGAGATACTGGATGATTCGCTCGGCGGATTCTTCCGCCTCATCCATTCGGAAGCGGCCGACGCTTTTGCGGAAGTCCTCGATGCCTTTGCGCAGTTTTTCAATCTGCTTTACGCCCATGCGCGGTAGGCCTTCGAGGCGGCCTGCGTCGATGGCTTCCGCGAGCTGATCGATTCCGGAGATTTGTGCTGCGTCCCAGAGTAGGGCAACGGTCTTGGGGCCCATGCCGGGCAGCTTGAGCAGATCGAGAATGCCGGCGGAGTAGCGGGCGAGCAATTCGTCGCGAAGGGGAATAGATCCGGTTGCGACCGCAGCCTGGATATTGGCTGCCATGCCTTTGCCGATGCCTGGAATTTCGAGGAGTTTTGCAGTATCCGCGGCGACGGCGGCGAGATCAACGGTGCTTTGCTCCGCGGCCTCTGCGGCGCGTCGATAGCTGCGAATGCGGAAGGAGTCTCCGCCGCTTATTTCCAGCAGGTCGCCGGTTTGATTCAGGATGTGGGCCAGGGTTGCGTTGTCCATGGGGAAAGCCCTTCTCTCCCGGACAGTATCCGCTATGAGATGGGTGGTGCGCCATTCTAGGCACTATCGCCGGAGTGGATGCATGGAAATGTCAGGTACGTCTGGAATAAGTGTTGGAGTTTCGGAACGAGCATTCAAAGATTTCTGGCTTCATACGGCGCATTTAGAAAGACGCATGAAGCCAGATTTCTGCGGGAAGGAACCTCTTCGAAACTACAGAGCTCGAATCTAACCTGAATACATGAGATTAAAGCCGCAAACGAATCGACTATATAGAGACTGAAGTAATCTCTCGTTGTAGCTGCACGATGCTCGTTGCAGACGCCAAACTGGAGGGTACCGCAATTTACTACACACTCTCAGCCTCTACCCCGTCGATGATTGCAGACGGTCGCCTAGTGAACGGTTTAGACGCAGATATACCTAGCTAAGCTGCGGCAGACGCGGAAGCTGACGCATCTTTTTGTCGAGTTACTGTGTCGGCCTGCGGACCCTTCTGACCATTCACAATATCGAACTCGACTTCGTCGCCCTCTTTAAGGGATTTGTACCCGTCCACCTGAATAGCCGAGTAATGCACGAAGACGTCTGGACCGTCCTCCCGACCAATAAAACCGAAACCTTTGGCGTTATTGAACCACTTGACTGTGCCTTTATATTGAGCCACCGGCTTTCATCCTTCCTTTGCCTAAGGGATAGCGACATCAAGGGAAGCCGCTCAAAATTAGAGACGAATCAGAAAGATGAAAAGTTGACGATTCCTGGTTGAGTTTTCCACAGAAAGAGGCGACAGCTACAGCCGGAAGGCTGGTGTCGCCTCTTAAGTTTTTGAAAACAAGTTACTTCTTTAATTTGATTCCGAGCTTACGCGCGTACAGAAGGACGCTTGTGAGTGTCTTGCCGTCGACTATTTTGCCTTTGTCAATCAACTTGAGGACTTCGGAGAGTTTCACCAGCCGGAAATCAATCTCCTCATCTTCTTCTGGATGCGCATCGCCGGCGATCAGTCCCTCGGCCAGAAAAACCTTCATTGATTCGCCGAGGAAGCCGGGGCTGGCGAAATATTCGACTAGTGGAGACCACTTCTTTGCCTGGTAGCCGGTTTCTTCGCCGAGTTCGCGCTTGGCGCCCTCGATTGGCTGTTCGCCTGCATCGAGTTTTCCGGCCGGTAGTTCCCAGAGGAACTGTCCTGCTGCGTGGCGATACTGGCGTTCGATGACGATCCAGGGGTCCTTTTTATGTTTGCCGGGGTCGACTGCCAAAATGACTACAGAGCCGTTGTGCTTGATGACGTCACGACGTGACTCGCGGCCGCCGGGCTCGATCAGATGGTCCTGCTGAACGCGAAATAGTGGACCTTGGTAGACCACTTTTGTGTCGAGAATCTTAGCTGGATCGCTCTTCGCGGATCCAGTTTTGTCTGCGATCCCTGGGGCCTTGCCTGTTGAAGGCTTGGCTTTCGGAATTGCTCGCTTAGCGAGCTTCTTTGCACCCGCCTTCTTTGCGGGTTTTGCCGGCGAACTGGTCTTTGCTGATGGACCGGTTGGGACGGTCACGGCGGCTTTCTTCTTGCTCTTTGTGGTGGTCATTGGAGTGTCTCCGCTTGGCAGGAACCTATTTTCGTGGAACAAAACCTATCCTGACTTACCGTAACATCATGCCTTCAGGGGATGATCACGGCCGTGGATATAGATGCCTGATTGTATTCTCTGGGATCTGGGCTAGATTCAGAAGTTGGCAAATATGAATCATGAATCCTGTTCTCCTTGCATCCGGTTAAGGGTTGCAAGCATCCTTTAGGACATCCGTCAGGCGGAAACAAGATGCCAGGCATTAGACTCAGACAGGAGTGACGGCAAGCCTTCACTCCGGAAGCCAGAGAACTGAATTTGAACGTTGAATGTTTAGCCATTTCCGCGGTGCCTGGATTGAGCCGCCTTTTCCTGGACTATTGTTCGGGCCAGACTGTTGTGCGTCCCTGGTACGGTGCGATGCCACGAGATCGCAGTTGGCAGAGAACTCAGCATCAGGAGTCGAATACGCATCGCGATCAATTGGCGCGAGTGTTGGCTGGCCAAAATTCTTCAGCGTCGCTGGCTGACGCTATCGAGCGAATTCGGCAGGGTGCCAACGTTGTCGTTACTGGGCAGCAGGTGGGCTTGTTTGGCGGCCCGGCATTTACTCCTTATAAAGCTGCCACAGCAGTTGCTCTAGCGCAGGAAGCGAGTGCGGCTGGGCACGTACATCTGCCAGTCTTCTGGTTGGCGAGTGAAGATCATGACCTTGCGGAAGTCAATCACGTTACATTTCCGGCGCGCAGGGAACTTACCAGGTTGACATATCAAGCTGCACCTGCGGCTGCTGTTCCGGTGGGCGGAGTGGTGCTAGATAAGTCCATTACGCCGCTGATTGATCAGGCGTGGGAGTTGCTGGGATATTCCGATGCAATGGAGTGGCTGGCGGCGGCCTATCGGCCGGGGCAGACATTGGCGGGAGCCTTTGCAGAGTTTTATGGCAAGGTATTCTCGTCTCAGGGTTTGCTGATACTGGATGCTGCCGGCCGGGATGTACACCAGCTAGGCGCGCCTGTTTTGCAGGCTGCGATCGAGCGAGCGGATGAGTTGCACGAAGCGCTGCTGGAGCGAAACAAGGATCTTGCCGCAGCTGGGTATCACGCGCAAGTTGCCGTTGCTGATCGAGGAAGCCTGTTGTTTCTGCTTGATGAGCAGACGGGAGCGCGTGTCGCGTTACGCCGAACTGCGGCCAATGCTGCGGAGCCTGACGGACTGTGGCAGGCGGGTCGGCAGACTTACTCTACCGATGAACTTCTGGGGATTCTTGCGAATGCTCCCGAGAGAATTTCTCCTTCTGCGCTTTTGCGTCCGGTGTTTCAAGATGAGATTCTACCGACCTCTGCGTATATTGGAGGGCCGGCGGAGATTGCTTACTTTGCTCAGTCTGCAGTGTTGTATGAGCGCATTCTGGGCAGGCTGACGCCTGTGCTTCCACGTCTGTCTGTCACGCTGGTGGAACCGGCTATCGCCGAAGTGCTTGATCGTCACGAACTGACGGCAGAATCCATCTTTCACTCTACGGAGCAAGGGCTTGCCCAGCAGCTTGGGGCGCGTGCAATTCCGATTGAGGGCAAGCAGAAGTTGGCTTCGGCCGGTAATGCTCTAGATGTGGAGCTCACTGCTCTGACCGAGTACATGGGGGCTTTGGACGAGGGATTGGGCAAGTCCGCGCTGGTGTCGGCCAGCAAGATGCGTTACCAGATGAACCGGTTGAGACGTATGGCTGCAAACTTCCAGCTTCAAAAAGAGGCGTCTCTAAACAGACATGCCCAGGCGCTCACGCAAGCGCTCTATCCGCATGGCGAATTGCAGGAGCGGTTGATTGGTGCGGGCTATTTTCTGGCTAAGTATGGCGAAGGCCTGGTGGAGAAGCTGGTTGCTGAGGCTGCTGACGGGTGTCCGGGACATAAGGTCATTCGGCTATAATTCGCCCGAATGCGGCTTGGGTTCTGCACGATATCCTGACGCATTGGAGGGCTTCTTTGAAATTACTTTCTCTCCTGTCCATAGCTAGTGGAGTTGTTTTGGCTTTGGCGGCGGTTTGTGCAGATGGTCAAGCTCCTCAACCTTCGACGCCTTCTACTCCATGTAGCGAAACAGCGAACAGCAACACCTTCCTGGGGATCACGACCGTTCGTTTATGGCCTGGTGACGCGCCGGAAGCGAAGGGTGTGGGCTGCGAAGATATTCCCACTTTGTCGGTGCTGAGGCCTCAGCCTGGCCGGGAAAACGGCAGTGCGGTAGTGGTGTTTCCTGGCGGCGGGTACATGGGCCTGGCCTCGATTCTTGAGGGCCGCGAAGTCGCAGACTGGTTTACTGCGCATGGGTTCACTGCATTTGTGCTGCGATATCGGCTGGGAAGGAAGTACTTGCTTCCGGTTCCTCTGATTGATGCGCGACGTGCGGTGCGATTGGTACGGGCGCGGGCGCGGGATTATCATGTTTCACCGAACAGGATCACGGTGATTGGTTTCTCAGCGGGCGGTCACCTGGCGGCACTGTCAGGAACTCAATTTGTACAGGGCAAGCCAGATGCTGAAGACCCAATCGATCGAGTATCAAGCCGGCCAGATCTGGTCGTGCTTGGATACCCGTGGATTGGCGGAATATCGTCTGATACATCGCATCTGACGTATTGCAAATTGGCCGACGTGATGGATCGGTGCGAAGAACTTCGGAAGGCTTATTCGCCTGACCTGTTTGTAACGAAAGATACTCCAGCGACGTTCATCTATCACACAACGAATGATGAGACTGTGCCGGTTGAGCAGGCTGTTCGCTTCTACGATGCGTTGGTCAAAGCGGGTGTTTCGGGAGAGTTGCATATCTTTGCGAAGGGTCCGCATGGAAGCGGGCTAGGGCTTGGGGATGCGTCGCTCGATCAATGGCCGGGGCTGCTGGAGAGTTGGTTGCGCGCGCAGGGGATGCTTACTCCGGACGCGAGTTCAGTTGCGCATTGAACCCCGACTAGTTGAGCACCTGCTCTTGCGGACAACGAACGGGTATATCAGCAGCGATTTTGGAGTGGAGTAAAGCAGAAAGACTAAGGGTGCTCGATTGAGCACCCTTGAGTGGCTTCGATTCAGACTGGGATTAGTTCAGAAACATCGTGCGGTAGAGGGTGTCGCGCTGGACAGGTTTGAAGCCGGCATCGCGGATGATTCTGCGGAGTTCTTCTTCTGTGGTGCAGTTGCTGGTGCCTGCCGCTTTAACTACGTTCTCCTCGAGCATCACTGAGCCTACGTCATTGCCGCCGAAGTGCAGTCCTAACTCGAGCACCTTGAGGCCTTGCGTTACCCAGCTTGCCTGAACATTCTCGATGTTATCGAGGTACAGGCGGGAGATCGCCAGCACTTTCAGATATTCGACGGAAGTTGCTTCTTCCCAGCCGCGACCGCCGAGAGCGGTGTGGTTAGGCTGGAAGCTCCAGGGGATGAAGGCCGTGAATCCGCCAGTCTCTTCCTGCAGGTTGCGAACTACTTCCAAGTGATTGATGCGCTGCTCGAAATTCTCGCCCACGCCGAACATCATGGTGGCTGTAGTTCTCATGCCGAGTTGATGGGCGGTGCGGTGTACGTCGACCCAATCCTGCGTCTTGCATTTGAGGCGGGCAATACGGTGACGGACTTCGTCGTCGAGAATCTCTGCGCCGCCACCGGGGATTGAGTCGAGGCCTGCATCTCGCAGACGGGCGATGGTATCGCGCAGGCCCAGTTCGGAGTATTCGGCGATGGCGAGGATTTCGCTGGCAGAGAGGCAGTGAAGCCAGATTTTGGGGAAGCGCTGCTTGATTCCGGTGAAGAGCCTCTCGAACCAGTCGATCTTGAGATCGGGATGAATTCCGCCCTGCATGAGAACGCCGGTTCCGCCGAGCTCCTGCGTTTCGGCAATCTTTTCGTAAATTTTCTCGAAGTCGAGGATGTAGCCTTCTTCTGCCCTGGGGTTCTTGACGCCTTCTTTAGGGAGCGGGCGGTAGAACGCGCAAAAGGTGCAGTACTCGGTGCAGAAGTTGGTGTAGTTGATATTGCGATCGATGATGTAAGTGACGACGCGCTCGGGGTGGAGACGGCGGCGAACGGAATCCGCTTCCATGCCGAGGCCGATCAGGTCATCGGAGTGAAAGTAGTCGAGAGCCTGCTGGCGATTAATCGGCATAGCTCTATTGTAGCTATTTGGCCAGGATTTCGCAGGGAGATGACAGATTCGTTACCTTGCGGTGAAAGTGCCGTGCGCTACTCGGGCTTTGATGGAGGAGCGACGGGGAGATCTGCCGGCTTTGGTTTCTTGGCGTAAGTGGAAACGCCCATGCTCATCAGAAAGAAAGTGAATCCCTTGCGAAGTTGGGCGCCGATGCTCATGAGTCTGTCTCAATTCTGGAACGTGGATGGTAATTGGCAGGTGATCGGACTAGGAGTGCCATTTCCAGTATGACACCTGCTATGTCGGAACCAGTATGAGGCTGGTCGGTGCCTGATACTGACTAGAAAGAAACGTCGGCTGGCTCGGTTACCTTGAGTACGGACTGGTCTCCCGTGAGTTTTTTATACGCAACGCGGATGGCTTCGATTTTAGCCTCCGCTTTGGGACCTTCCTGGTAGTAGATGACCAGCATTTTGGAGCGAATACGCTCTGGGGTGCTTGTGTTTTTGCTTTGCCACTGGCCGTAGACGTCGATCACGCTCAGTCCGTCGGGGAACCTGGGAGTAACTTCCTTATCGAGAAAGGCACGCCATTTGTCTTCGGTGACGCCTTTTTCCGGGGCATTTGCGGGACCAAGGCCAAAATAGAGCCTTGTATCGACCCAGCCCTGCGTTTTTGCAGGATGTGCTGAATCGCCGTGAAGCGCTGGACTTACCGAGGTTTGGGAGGACATGGAATAGCGCAGGGTGCCGAGGGTGAGGATTCCGAGAATAGCCGCGTAGACGAGGATTTTGGGCTTCATTGAAGGAGCTTCCTTGCTGAGGAGATCGTTATGAAATCAGCTTATTTTGTCGTATTCGGAAGGATTGGCTTTCCTGAGACGATAGCAGTGCCGGGAAGTACCTGAGGAAGACCAGGCTCGAAGTTGAGCGGTGCTTTGAGGAGCGAGAGAGCGGTTGGTGGCAGGGGTTTATTTGCGTTGGCGAGCAGAACGCTCACTTGCCACATCTCAGTTTCTGACAGGACATCTTTGTAGGCAGGCATGCCGGTGAGGCGGATTCCGTTCGCGACTTTCCAGTAAGTTTCGCCGGCCGGGTCATCGCTGACACCGACCACGTCGCCGTGGTGTTTTTCCCATAACGGCGGTGCATCCGGAAACATGTGCTTCCCAACGGAGGAAGGAATTCCTGACACTCCGTGACAGAAAGCACATTGTTCGCGGTAGATATGTGCTCCTGCGATGAAGGTAGCTTCGTTGGCTTCGACCGGAACGGTCTTTGGCATTTCGCTGTCGATTCGGGTGCCGAGGGGAATTGCGGTGATCTCTCTCTCAAAAGGAAACGGTGTATCGGCTACCGCAACTGGAGGATGACCGTGATGAAACCATACAAATGCAGCAACGGGTACGAGCAGGACCCCGAGAACGATTCCAAAAAGTATTCGAAGCATTTGAAACGCCACCTCCGATTTCACAACCATACTAGCGGACACCGAAGGTCAGGGATGCTCAGATGAATTTTCATTAGTGCATTCGATCCAAAACGAGCCAGGCCAATAGATCTGAAGTTTTTTATTGGCGCACGGTACTATTTTCTGGACAAGTCCATGCATGTTGAAGCAGGGTGGAGCGCAAAGGCTCAGCGCAAAGGATTATTGATCTCTGCATATTTTGTAATGGATTACCCAATAGGTAGCCTCGTGCTTGCTACACGGAAATTGCACGATGCGCCTGGGGCTGAGCGACACTTTTCTGAACGGCACTTTACAGGGAGATTCTGAAATGACAAATCACGCCAATATGAAGTTGGGACGCAGGGAGATTCGCACTGACAGCCGCACCTTGCAATTGAAGAAGTACATCGAAGCGGGGTTGCCGGCTGCGCCTCCCGCGGCGGACTGGACGAAGGGCATTGAGAGTTGGGGCATGATGCTGAACGACAAGCTGGGGGATTGCACGATCGCCAGTGCTGCCCATGCGGTGCAGGTCTGGTCGGCGAATACCTCGGGCGAGATTACTGTTCCGGATGATCAGGTGCTGCAGTACTTCGAACTATGGGACGGCTATAAGCCAAACGATCCAAGCACCGATAGCGGGGGTGTGGAGCTCAATGTATTGAAGAACTGGCAGAAAGGTGCGTTTGAGAGCCACAAGTTGATTGCATTCGCCGCAGCCGCTTTCAAGAGCATTGATGAAATCCGGCAGGCAATACACCTGTTTGGCGGGGTCTACATTGGAGTGGGACTGCCCTTGACGGCTCAGAAGCAGGAGATCTGGGATGTGGTGCCCAATGGCGGCGCGGATGCAAAAGCGGGCAGTTGGGGCGGACATGCTGTTTTTGTGCCCAAGTATGACGAGCATGGCTTTACCTGCATTACGTGGGGAGAGTTGAAGACCATGACTACGGCATTCTGGAAGGAATATGTGGACGAGGCTTATGTTCTCTTCAGCCATGACTGGATGACCCGGAAAGGTGCGCCGTCGGGATTTAAATTTGCCGAGCTGAAGACTGATCTCGCGGCTATTCATTGAAATCTGGGCATTCGAGGCTGGTTGGGATACCGAAACAGCCTCTCGAACCGTCTTACCGCTGTCACTCTTTCTTGTTTATCCCCGGTGGAGCTGCTGTTGTAGCCTCTTATGGGCTCCCAGCAGGCTCATTCCGGCCTCTGCAATACGTGGCTGGCCCCTAAGGTGATTTAATACGAAAGGGGCTGCTGCCATATTGGCGCGCTTCTGACCGCTGTGGAGGAATCCCGATACCGATGTTTTCGTTTAGAAATCCTGTACTTTTGCTTGTTCTCGCCGCGTCTACAACCCTGGGTCTACAGGCACAAGACAGCAGTTCGCAACCGCAGCAACCAGCTGCAACGGCTCCCGCAGGTCCTACGCCGACTCAACAGTCGATGAGCGTTCAAGCTCGCATTCGCGCTCGCCGGGAGCAGCGTCGCGTGGCGGCTATCAACGATGTGTACACGCATTTGTATGAAGTTTATGTTGGCGGCGGATACATGCGTACGCTTCCGGGTCCCGGTACGATTTCTGGCGCTGGCCTGCAGCATCTGAATGAATACGGCTGGAATGTAGGTGTAACGCGGTACTACAGTGAGAAGTTTGGAGTTACCCTGGATGGCCGTGGATTCTACGGACACGCCTACCTCGGACCCAATGCGATCACAAGCAGCGCGATCACCGAGCCGCGAGTCAGCCAGTACGAGGCTATGTTTGGACCCACGTACCGCTTCCTGCTGCACCCCAAATATTCAATCTCGGGTCGCGTGCTGGGAGGTATTGCTTATGGAAACTTCTCGAGTGATACCGGAACGTTTGGAGCAACAGCGCTCGGACTGTATCCGAATGGAGCTTCCGTGGCATTCAGCGCCAGTGTTCCGTTTGAATACAACGTCAATCCGAATGTTGGAATTCGTGTTGCGCCGGAATATATGCTGACGAACTTCGGTTCTACAATTCAGAACAATCGCGGCGTTACGGCCGGAGTTATTGTTCGCTTTGGCAAGCAGTAAGCGAAGCGTGTTTCGATCCTGAATCAGCAGGACGTTAATTTTTTGATGGACAAAACAAGGCCCGGACAGGATCCTCTGTTTGGGCCTTGTTTTGTTATCACGAGCTGATGGCTACTGCAGGATCGGGATTCCGGCAATCCGCTGTTGCCATTCGGCTGGCCCTGTGTTGTGGACACTGGTTCCTTTGGAATCGACGGCGACGGTTACGGGCATGTCCTGCACATCGAATTCGTAAATTGCTTCCATTCCCAGGTCTTCGAAGGCGAGCAGGCGTGAACCTTTAATTGCTTTGGAGACGAGGTACGCAGCCCCGCCAACTGCCATGAGATAAACGGCACCGAATTCGCGGATCGCTTCAATGGCTGCCGGCCCGCGCTCGGCTTTACCGATCATGCCCAGCAGTCCGGTTTCAGCGAGCATCTGGCGGGTGAACTTATCCATGCGGGTGGCCGTTGTTGGACCGGCTGGGCCGACGACTTCTTCGCGAACGGGATCGACGGGACCGACGTAGTAGATGAAGCGGTCTTTGAAGTCGACGGGCAGTTTTTCGCCTCGGCTCAGGATATCGGTCATACGCTTATGCGCGGCGTCGCGGCCGGTGAGCAGTTTTCCTGACAATAACAGGACTTCGCCTGGCTTCCACGAGTCGGCCTCAGCGCGGGTGACGGTGTTCAGATTAACTGGACGGGCTTGGGAAACATCGTAGGTGAGTTTGGGCCAGTCTTTGAGCGATGGCGGATCGAGATAAACAGGACCTGAGCCATCGAGTACGAGATGTGCGTGGCGAGTGGCTGCGCAGTTGGGGATCATTGCAACGGGCAGATTTGCTGCATGGCAGGGGGAATCGAGGACCTTGACGTCGAGCACTGTGGTCAATCCTCCGAGGCCCTGTGCTCCTATCCCCAGGCGGTTTACCTTGTCATAGAGTTCGACCCGCAGCTTCTCGGCAGTTGTTTTCGGGCCGCGTGCGATTAGATCCTGGATATCGATGTCGTCCATCAGGGATTGCTTGGCGAGGAGCATTGCTTTTTCTGCCGTGCCACCGATGCCGATGCCGAGCATTCCGGGCGGACACCAGCCTGCGCCCATTGTCGGCACTGTCTTTAGGACCCAATCCACTACAGAGTCTGACGGGTTGAGCATGACGAACTTGCTCTTGGCCTCGGACCCGCCGCCCTTGGCCGCTACAGTTACGTCGACGGTGTTGCCGCGAACAAGCTCGATGTTGACTACGCTGGGCGTATTGTCTTTGGTATTTTTGCGCGCACCTGCGGGGTCGGCCAGGATAGAGCCACGAAGCTTGTTGTCGGGATCGAGATAGGCTCGACGGACGCCTTCATCGCACATGGCTTGTATGTCGAGTTCAGAGTCGAAGCGCACGTCCATGCCGATTTTGAGGAACACGTTCACGATGCCTGTGTCCTGGCAGATGGGACGGTGCCCTTCAGCGCACATGCGGCTGTTGATCAGTATCTGTGCCATGGCGTCCTTGGCTGCGTGGGACTGTTCCTTTTCATAGGCAGCGGTCAGGCTGGTGATGTAGTCCACAGGGTGGTAGTAGCTGATGTACTGTAACGCGCCTGCGACGCTGGAGATGAAATCTTCCTGCTTGATGACGGTCGGTGACGACATAAACGGACGCTCCTTCGACACTCTAGGGTAATGGTTGATGGCTATAGTTGTCGCCGATTGTGGGATGTGGCGCCGGTATTCCCTTCTGAAGCGATGGATGAACTCACGGCTTGTCCTTTTGCCAATTGAAACTGGAATGGCCCCCCAGGGGGATTAGCTTTCCCAGCAAAACTGAAAATGCCCTAAGCTAGAACAATGAGCGAAGCCGATTTCGAATCTCTACCATTACTGGATGCGGCCACTTCTGAGGGCGAGATCTATGATGTGCTGGTGATAGGCGCGGGGCCTACCGGCCTTGCGTGTGCTATCGATGCCCAGAACGAAGGTTTTCGAGTTGTGCTGGTGGAGAAGGGATGTTTGTGCAATTCGCTCTATCATTACCCCTCGCACATGACATTCTTCACCACGCCGGAATTGCTGGAGATTGGAAATATTCCATTCCCGAGCCCCAATCCCAAGCCCAATCGGAATGAGGCATTGCAGTATTACCGCCAGGTGGCTGCGCATTACAAACTTGAGGTGCGCCAGTATCACCGGGTGGAGCAGGTAACGGGTTCGGATGGACACTTTATAGTTCATACCCGTGACAGGTTTGGCCGCGAAGGAAGCATTCAGTCGCGAAAGCTGGTTATAGCTACCGGTTACTATGATCTTCCCAATTACCTGAGCATTCCCGGGGAGAGCCTTTCGAAGGTAATGCACTATTACGACGATCCTCATCCCTATTCGGATTTGGATGTGGTGGTGATTGGCGGCAAGAACTCCGCGGCCATTGCTGCTCTGGAGTTGTGGAGGCATGGGGCGCGCGTCACCCTCGTGCACCGTGGGCCGGACATTCATCGGCACGTGAAGTACTGGATCAAGCCGGATATCGAGAATCGCATCAAGAACGGCGAAGTGAAGGCGTACTTTGAGTCGCAGGTAGTGGAGATTTCGACCGATTCAGTGCGACTTGAAACTCCCGAGGGAGAGCTGATGCTGCGTAATGATTTTGTTTTCGCGCTTGTTGGTTACCATCCTGACTTTGATTTCCTCGAAAGCCTTGGCGTTCGTTCCGAGGGGCCTGATCGCCTCCCGATTTGCGATCCCGAATCTTTGGAGAGCAATGTTCCCGGTATCTACCTGGCTGGAGTGATTGTTGCCGGTGCACGGACGAATGAGATTTTTATCGAGAACGGCCGTTTTCATGGGGGGCAAATCGCTGCGGATTTGATGAAAAAGCGAACTTTAGGTCGTACTTCTGCGTCACAATGGATAGATACTCCAGTTGTCTAAATCCGGGGTGGGATTGCAATGAGGGCGCGTTTGCGGATAAGAGGATGGCCGCGTTCGATCAAGTTCCAGCTTCTTGCTGGGCTTGTACTGCTTGAAGCATTGTCTCTTTTGCTGTTTGGAACGCTTCTTGTTCGCAAGGAGTCTCATGAAATCAGCGTCCGCGCACAGCAGCGGTTGAACCACCAAGCTGATTCGATTGCCTTGCAGATCATGGAAGCGTTGAAGACCGGTCGTCCTGAGATGATTGGGGATTCGCTGCGCATGCTGGGCGCGGCGCCCAGCGTGAAACTGGCAAAAGTGTCGGACGTCTCCGGCAAGATTCTGTACTCGAGCGAGGGTTTTGCCCAGGACTACCCATTAACTGCAGGAGAGAAAAGCCAGGTCTCACAAATGATTTCGGGGAATGCTTACGTATTTAACCTGGGTGGAGAGGCCTGGGAAGGTGCGAAGCCCATTTTCTCTGACGGCAAGTTATTTGGATATGTCTGGGTTAATACGGACGAGCAATGGGATCGGCAGCAACTCGATCTGATGCTCAATTCGGCAGCGTTGTTTGGGGTGATCTGGATCTGTGCTTCGGTCTTGATGGCATGGGGGTTGGCCCACTCCATCACCGGCCCGCTGGCAGTTCTGCACCGCGGAACTACAGCGTTGATGCAGTCGCCTGAGAATCACGCTAACTTTCCTCTGCCTGTAACGGTGCATAACGAGATTGGAGACCTTATCGAGGCCTTCAACCGCATGGTGGCGTCTATCGAGGAGCAGAGAGCTGGCCTGAGCGATACTTTGTCGCTGCTGGACTCAATGCTGGCCAATGCGCCAATCGGGCTTGCGTTCTTTGACCGACGGTGCCGTTTTGTGCGCGTCAATCGCGTTTTCGCAGATACAACTGGTGTGCCGTTGAGCAGGCATCTTGGGCGAACTTTGCCCGAGGTATTGCCGATTGAGGTGGCGCAGCAGTTAGAGAAAACTATCCTGGGTGTTTTCGAGAACGACGAACCTGCGCGGGACATTGAGCTGACAGGTACGTCCCTCGGAAGCAATCGTCTCTGGACCTGGATTACGTCTGCGTATCCGATTCGTACGACTCCGAGTCAGGTTCGCTGGGTTGGATTGATTGTGATGGACGCCAGCGATCGTAAGCGAGGAGAAGAGGCGCTCCGTAAGACTGAGAAACTTGCCGCGACTGGCAGATTGGCTGCCTCCATCGCACATGAAATCAATAATCCGCTGGAAGCGATCACCAACCTCTTGTATCTGCTGATCAACTATTCGGGACTTGAGGAGCCAGCGCTTGGTTACGCAGTGATGGCTGATCACGAAGTGCGTCGCATTTCGGAGATTACGCAGCAGACCCTTCGTTTCTATCGGCAGTCGACTTTGCCGGCATTGTCCAATCTCTCTGACCTGCTTGATTCCGTGCTTTCGCTTCACCAGGGCAGGTTGCGCAATCTGGGGATTGCGGTCGAACGCAAGTACGACGCGAGCACGGTCTTGTATTGCTTTGCTGGAGAACTTCGACAGGTATTTGCGAACCTGGTGGGTAATGCTATTGATGCAATGCCCGAGGGTGGCCGGTTAGTAGTGCGGGCACGCCGGTCTCGCGATTGGAGCAATCCGAGTCGTACGGGAGTTCGTTTCCAAGTCGCGGATACGGGTTCTGGAATGCCTCCTGAAGTGAAAAAGCATATATTCGAACCGTTCTTTACTACGAAGGAAATTACGGGAACGGGTCTCGGACTTTGGGTCAGCTGGGAAATCGTGGTGAAGCATCGTGGTTCGATTCGCGTCAGGAGTAAATCTAACGCGAATGGTGGACGCTCGGGAACCGCGTTTGAGCTGTTCTTCCCGGATGAAGCAGAGATCATGACAAATCCAGAAGCAGAGTTCCCGGAGATCTCGGCATCCGCCTGATCTGCTTTGCTGTTCCGATTTTCTGAAGGGGTGAGGCTTATTCTGGCAGCAGGATAGGGCTGGACTTTAGATCAGGGACCGTATCGGAAAGGCCTGTCGGAGTCAGCCTGGAGTCATGGATGACGAGGCAGCTCCCCGGAGCTTGCGATGGAGTCCCATGAGAACGGGTGACATGAAGGCGATCCATCAGAATGACGCGCACCCGCTGCCCCTCAATTAACTCAGGCAGGTTTCCACTGACTTTCTTGCCATCGACGAAGAGAACTAGCGCCGCTTCACTCGGGTTATCGAAGCTTTGCCCTACGCCTACACCGAAGATTGCCGGATTCGCTTTCATCAGCGTGGCTGCATTGCGTTGTTTAACAGCGGTGAGCTGGGCCATGGAGGCTGCGCGTGGCTGCGTGTTTACAGATGGTCCTTCGGCTGCGATGGAGACTGTGGGCAAGCCATCGATGGTGGCAGGTAATGCCCCATTGAAGCTGGGTTCGGTGAAGAAGGCGATGGCGCCTTCGCCGGGGTGGTCTTTACTGGCGGCTCCGCTGACTCTGGCGATTCCGGCGGTCACGCTCTGCAACTGCTGGGCCAGCGGGAGAGCGGCCTCAACACGCTCCAGCTCAGAAGCGGGAAGCCTGGAAAAGCTGGCGGCGATGGTTCCGCTGAGATCTTCTGGAGCCTTCTGGCTTCCGTAATTGAGGCAGGATACGGGGTGATCCTGAGTACCGACGAAGCTGTAATTGGTTTGCCCTGTTATGCCAGGCACTTGACTGTTGAGCTCAGTGAGGACATCGCTCACGGGATTTGCAATGGCGTGCTCCACTCCCTCTGCGTCTGTCCCACCGGCGAAGAAGAGGCCGACCGGCTCGGCATCGGCGGTGTCCACGACCAGTGCGCCCGAATCGCCAGCGTCACTGAAGCTCGTCCCGGAAACCGCGATCTGATTGGTGAAGGTCTTGGCCATGGCGTGGTTGGTTTCTGCGCAATCGGTGAAATAGTCGACGACCACATCCACGTTGATTGCAGAGACGGCAGCACAGGTGAGACCTGTAGTGCGGCCGCTTTTGGCGACCATCATGCCTAGCGAGGCGATTTCACCTTTGCCATTGGTGGACGAGACGCCTGGGGGTGCTGCGGCGAGGGTTCCGTCCTGCTGCCTGGTTCCGAGTTCGAGGATGTTGCCCTTGGTGTCGACTGCGCCTGGGTTGGCGCGAGCGATTGCTGCGTCGACGTTAGTGGCGGATGAGTTGAGCGCGGGAAATCCGGTGAGACTGGCGACCGAGGTTGTGCCTGGGCCAACGCCGTAGGGAGTGCAGCCGTTATCGATCAAGCCGGGCTGAATGATGGTCTCGCCCGCGGTGGACTGATCGCTGCGGGCGAGCACGTGATTATTGCTGAGCACGTATTGGGCTCCGGTGGAGTCTTGCAGGAGTGCTCCGAGGGTGCCTCCACAACAATCGGACAACTGGCCCAGATTTGCGTCATAGTCCGAATTGCTCCCACTGGAGGATCCTAGTTGGACGGGAACGGCTAGATGCGCCTGGTGTGCCACTGGATTGCTGCTGATGCCTGAAGAGTTGAGGAGGATGCGCATCCAACTGCGCGTTATCGCTTTGGCTGAGGCTCCGTTGATCGGCGAGCCGTTCAACGAGCCGACGACGTAAATCGGAGTCGGCGTGGCAACAACTGCAGGAGCGGTATAGGTAACTGTGCAGACAGTATAGGCCGGATTGGGGCTGAAGACTGCGCTACGGGTGCAATGTGATTCGGACAAGGTGCCCAGGTCACTTGGGGTTCCTGCGGTGTCGCTGGCGAGGCTGAAATGGATGCTGCCGCTGCCTCCAACCTCTGTTATCGAGCCGGATATTGTTACCGTGCCATTGGCGCCGATGGTTAGATTTTCTGGAGTCAACGGCTGCAGGAAGCCCGGCGTCACCGTAAGATCAGCGGTGCTTTCTGTCAGGCTGAACTCCGTCGTTTGCTTCACCGGTATGGCGCTGACAGTGACGTTAACGGCATCCTGAGTGAGGTAGCTGGGAGGCGTGTATAAACCCGACGCGCTGATGCTCCCTGGCCCCGCCGTTGGGTCGCCGCCTGTTACAGCCCACGCGACTTTGGCGGCTTCTCCGTTGGCGAGAGCTGCCGAATATTGGGTTGTGCCACTGGTGTCAATTTGCGCTGCTGCCGCGTGGATCGATATCTGTCCTGCTGCCGCGTCTGCGCCTGATGCGGAGACGTGGCCACCACAGCCCACGACGACCAGAATGGCCGGGGCTGCCAGGGCAGTCAACGCATGTGACGGTTTGAAGCGCAAATAGAACTCCAGTTTCAGAATCAGATCAGGGCCCAGTTGGTCTCGCTTCGCCGTCTTTCTTACGAAATGACTCGACGCAGAAAGCCGCGAATTCCGAAACGTCCCAGGACGATCAGAAAGAAGGTAAGCGCCAGCAGTATAGCCCACACCGGCATGTGTTGCACCCCCGGCGTTACTGCAGAACGCAACCCCTCACTGATATATACGATCGGATTGAACAGGACCGCGACCTGTAGCCAAGGTATTTTTCCAAGGCCAGCCCAGGGGTAGTAGACGCATCCCAAAAAGGTAATTGGCACAACGATGATTGAAAATACCAGGCCAATCTGCTTGGGGCTAACGACGGAGCCGATTGCAAGTCCTAAAGATCCGGCGAGCAGACTGGACATCACGAGGACAACGATGAGCAGGGGCCAGTTATGAAAGCTGGGATAGACGGGCGTGGCAGGAATCCAAATGGCCATGGGGATGACCAGAAGCGCAGCCACCATGCTCTGTAGAGCGCTGAAGCAGACTTTTTCGATAGCCACGGCGGCAACGGGAACCGGACACATGAC
>Ga0302140_10002767_pt1 | contig 22665 bp, 18 predicted proteins | sample I_Bog_E1_1_FD_202095 | JGI IMG/M metagenome (GOLD analysis project Ga0302140, IMG submission 202095) | Peat permafrost microbial communities from Stordalen Mire near Abisko, Sweden - I_Bog_E1_1 | ecosystem: Environmental > Terrestrial > Soil > Wetlands > Peat | place: Sweden: Abisko, Stordalen... | reverse complement strand
GCAGCTCCAAAACGTTGATCGATTCGGTAACGGTTAAAGATTCCGGCACACTGAATCGCGACGGCCACAATAATACGACGGGCGGCATTCTGTTGGAAGAAGGGTCAACTGGCTTTGAAGTCCGCAATTCCGATCTCAGCCGTATCACCGGAAGCGGCGTCTGGACGCATTCGTATGCGCGTTCGCCGCGCCAGTCGGACGGTGTGATCCGGAATAACGTCATTCATACCGTTGGGCGCGACGCTATACAAATCGGCCACGCGACGCGCATTCGCGTGGAAAACAATCGCGGCTCCGAAATCGGCTTCCCGGTTGAGTACGTCGATTTTCCAGGCTACGCTACGCCCGTCGCCATCGATACTGCGGGCAACGTGGATCATAGCGTGTATACGGGCAACGAGTTTACCAACGTCGCGGGACAGTGCATCGATCTCGATGGCTTCCATGACGGCGAGGTAACGGGCAATCAGTGCGTCAATGAGCCGGTGGCTGCTGCAAAATGGATCGGACTGCACTTCGGTATTCTGTTCGGCAATCACGATCCTGGCATGACGTCTTCCAATGTCACTGTCGCGCGCAATACCATTCAGGGATTCGCTTACGGGGGGCTGTTCCTCATCGGCGATCACAATCACATCGAAGACAACCGGTTTCTCGACGTGAACCTCGCCCGGTGCGGCACTCAGCCGGTCCCCGCAAAGTGTAATGCCCTGCCCGATGAACCCGATGCGCTGCGCAGCGGAATATATCTCAGCGACAACGGCGGCCACCCGGCGCAGACGCGCGACAACATCATCCGCAATAACGTCATCACCGGAGTAGATCTCGGCCATTGCATCACCGCGAAGCCAGGTGTGAGTCTGAAGGCGAACACGGTCGCGGCAAACTCGTGTACTCCTCCGCCGATCCAGTAGATTGTTATCCTTTTCTTTCCCATGCCCGTAGATTCCGCCGCGCGCAATCCCGAATTCCAGCGTCTGATCCGACTTCAGACTGAAGCCTTCGCGCGCAACACGCCCTACCACAGCCTGGAACTGAACGACGGCACGGTTATCCCTGGCCTCATCTCCATTGAACAGCTCAGAACGCGGCTCAATCGCTACCCGCTGCCGGAGGATCTGCGCGGCAAGCGTGTTCTCGATATCGGCGCGGCCTCGGGGTGGAACAGCTTCGAATGCGAACGCCGCGGCGCCGAAGTGGTGGCCATCGACTGCGTGGAATACGAAGAATTCGTCGCCGTGAAGCAACTGCGCGAATCGAAAATCGAGTACGCCGTCATCGACATGGAAGAGTTGACGCCTGAGCGGTTCGGGCATTTCGATTACGTGCTGTTCTTCGGCGTCTTCTATCACCTGCGCCATCCGTTGCTGGGTCTTGAAAACGTTTGCTCGGTGACGAGCGGCGTGGCCTTCGTCGAATCGTATGTAATTGACGATGCGCCCGACCCCGCCCGCTGCTACATGGAGTTCTATGAAACCGACGAACTAGGCGGCCAGATCGATAACTGGTGCGGACCGACCACGCAATGCCTTCTCGCCATGACGCGTGCCGCCGGATTTCCCCGCGCGAAATTCCTCTACACCGATTCGCGCCGTGGTGGACTCATCGCTTACCGCCGCTGGCCCGAAGCGTCCACAGAGAAAACCGCCGAGCCGCCGTTCCTTTGTTCAGCCGTTAATAATCGCCACGGGGATACCGTATTTCAGCCGCGCAAAGACGAATACATGTGTCTGGCGTTCTTCTTCGACGACCCCCTCACAAAGGCGGACGTGCTGGTGGAAATCGACGAATACGGCATTCCGCCGATCTTTCTGGTTAAACACGAAGCGGGACACTGGCAGGTAAATGTTAAGATGCCGCCCGGCACTTCGGCGGGCGCTCATGATGTTCGCGTCGGCACCAGATCCGGCGGTTTCAGCGATACCGTGCAAATCAAAATGCTGCCGGATGGCGTAGATCGGAGTACAGGCGAAACGCATTTCATTGCGCAAAGCGAAAACCTGCCCGCACCCGTCTTCACGCGCGTGGAAAACACGATGGACCGCAGCCTGACGTTCCGCGGGTTTCGCAACGAGTCGCTTGAATGCCGCTTCACTCACTCCGATGGTGCGCTCGATTTATCGAAAGTGCAACTCAGCGTGGATGGGACGCCCTGGCCGCTGCTTTTGTTAGAAAGACCGGCTCCCGGTCTCTGGCAGATAAAGGCGCGTATGCGAGACCTGCCGCCCGGTCCGCACGAGTTGCGTCTTCGGACGCAGCGCAGCGGAGTTTCGGAGCCGTTCACAATACAATCCGATCCGGTCTTCTGAATATTTCACCAACCGTGAACCTTGCCGCGTGGCGTGCGTAACAGTTGGCATGAGGCTGCCAACGTGAGAATCGCCCTGCCGCTCCTTCTTGGGTCCTGTATTGCGGCGGTGGCTCAACCACCGCAGGTTTATCCCTCATTCGAGGCAGCTTCGATCCGTACCATCGAGCCGGGCCTGCGCCGTGAGGCGACCATTGACGACGAGCCCGGCCGGCTCACCATGCGCAGCGTGACTTTGCGCAATTGCCTCGACTGGGCCTATGAGGTGCAGCCCTTTCAGATCTCCGGCCCCGCGTGGATTGACGATTCGCGCTTCAACATTCAAGCCAGCGCGGCCGAACCGGCCAACATCGCGAGGCTCCGTCTCATGCTGCGAACACTCCTTGCCGAACGCTTCGGGTTGAAACTGCATCAAGAGCGGAGAAATCTCGCGGTCTATTCCTTAGTGGTTGCGCCGAACGGGCCAAAGTTCCACGATGCCGGAACGAAGGATTACTCGAAGTTCCTCCAATCGATCGGAGACGGCCCCAATCATTTTGGCGAAGAGAAGACCGGTCTGTTGGCGGAACACGTCCGGATGTCCGATATCGCAACTGAGCTTTCGCACCCGCTGCAGCGTCCCGTAATCGACAAAACAGGACTTGCCGGCTATTACGATATCCGTATCGATATCACGGCGTTCCTGGCCACCACGGCCGATGGCGATGGCCGCGTCTCTATGGATGAGATGAGCATCATCTTCTCCGCGTTACCTGCGCAGCTTGGATTGAAGCTGGAGCCTGGCAAGGATTCGGTCGACTTCCTCGTGATCGACTCCGCCGACAAGACACCAACGGAAAACTAAATGCGAATTCGCTTCTTATCAATTCCCGCGCTGCTGGCTCTCGTGTGCGCAGCCGCGCTCGCTCAGACCTTCGAAGTGACCTCTATTCACGCAAGCGAGCCGGGCTTGCGAACGGGGAACTTTCACACCGATCCCGGCACATTCAGCATCCACAACATGACGCTGCGTTCGTGTATCGAATGGGCCTACGGCCTTAGCCCGCTCCAGATCAGCGGACCTGCGTGGCTCGGTGAATTGCGTTTCGATATCAATGCGAAAGCAGTGGATCATAATGCCGACGACGACCAGCTTCGCCTCATGGTGCGTGCGATGCTCGCCGATCGTTTCGGCCTCGGAGTGCATCACGAACAGAAAGAGCAGCAGGTCTTTGCGCTGACCATCGCGAAGAACGGGCCGAAATTTCATCCAAAGGGAACGAAAGACGCGTCGCGGTTTGCCGAATCGGCAACCGAGGGCGCAGCCGAATTCTCAGAAGACAAAACGGGTGCGATGGCCGAGCATGTGACCATGAGCGATGTCGCAAACAAGGTCTCCGAATTAGTGAATCGCATCGTAATCGACAGGACCGGTCTGACGGGACGCTACGATTTCAGGCTCGATCTCACTCCGTACATGACGGTCGATACGAGCGGCCAGGATGGCGCCAAAGCCGACATCATGAGCATTCTTTTCGCCGGCTTCAACGATCAGCTGGGTCTGAGGCTGGAAGCGGGCAAGGAATCCGTGGAACTGCTGGTGGTTGATGCAGTCAATAAAACACCGACGGAGAACTGACCTTCGCCAGGCGAGCCGCGAGGAATCGTCGCTCGGGATCGTTGCGTGCAAGAGCAATCGCGCGCCTGTAGTGAATGGCCGCGGACTGCCGGTCATCCAGCTTTTCCAATAGCCGCGCTTGCGCGGCAGGCAGGAGGTGATATTCCGCGAGACGACCCGAGCCTTCCAGTTCCGCGAGCTTTTCGAGACCAGCCTCCGGCCCCCGCCACATCGCAATCGCGACGGCTTCGTTCAAGTCGACAACCGGCGACGGAGCAACGCGCTTCAGTTCGCCATAGAGCGCGACGATGCGCGCCCAGTCGGTATCCTGCGGCCGTGAGGCCATCGCATGAATCGCGGCAATCTGCGCTTCGATGCCGTAGCGCGATTCGCCCGCGCCGCCGGCCAGCGACCGGCAAAGCATTTCGGAGCCCTCCTGAATCGACGCGTGATTCCACCGGCTGCGGTCCTGATCTTCCAGCAGAACGATGTCGCCTGCGGCATCCGTTCTGGTCGCGCGGCGTGAATCGTGAAACAGCATCATTGCCAGCAACGCTGCCGGGTCGCTCTGGTTCGGGACGAGGCTCACCAGCAGCCTTCCCAGGCGAATGGCCTCGCCGCAAAGGTCGGTCTTAACGAGAGCTGCGCCCGAAGAGGCGGTATAACCCGCGGTGAAGATCAGATAGACGGTGACCAGCACCGCATCAAGACGCGCGACCAGCGTAGCCGCGGGCGGCACGGAATAAGGGATTGCCGCTTCCGTAATCTTTCGCTTCACGCGAACCAGCCGCTGCGCCATGGTTTGCGCGGGCACCAGAAATGCGCGCGCGATCTCTTCGGTAGTGAGGCCGCAGAGCGTGCGAAGAGTGAGCGCGACCTGCGCTTCGGTGGCCAGCGCCGGATGGCAGCAGGTAAAGATGAGGCGCAGGCGGTCGTCGGGGAATATCTCTTCAGCTTCGAACACGAGTGGATTCTCCGCTTCTCCGGCCTGTTCGACTGTCCGCTGCAGATCGGGAAACTTCGCGCGAAACAATGCGTCCCTTCTCAGGCGATCGATTGCCTTATGACGGGCTGCGCCGACGATCCACGCCCGGGGTTTCGCGGGCACTCCGGAATCGGGCCAGTGCAGCAGAGCGGCCGCAAAAGCTTCCTGCATCATTTCCTCGGCAAGATCGAAATCGCGCAGCATGCCGATGAGCGTGGCCAGAATACGGTCGCGCTCATCGGTATAGATGCGTTCAATCTGTTCGGAAAGCAACGGGGCCATAAACCGCGAAGGTGCCGCTGAGCTTACGCTGGCGCTTGCATTGGATGGACGGGGCGTACTTCAATGGTGCCCCACTTCGCCCCCGGAACACGCGCGGCGATGCCGAGGGCTTCATCGAGATTGGCCGCTTCGATCAGGTAGTAGCCTCCCAATTGTTCGGTGGTCTCTGCAAAAGGGCCATCGGTAAGCAGCGTCTTGCCGTCGCGTATGCGGACCGCGGTTGCGGTTGCGGCGGACTGCAGGCGGTTGCCGCCAAGGAAATTTTTCGACTCCTTTATTTCGCTGGTAAATTCGCCGTAGGCTTTCATTCCCGCGATAAACTGAGGGGAAGCCGTGTCTGGCGCGGCAGATTCGTTTGAGTAAATCAAGAGCAGATATTGCATATGGGTCTCCGTCAGATAGTCGAATGGCGTTCCGCGAAATCGACAACGAAGGCGGATTATTTTTGCGGCGTGTCGGCAGGCGGGCGCGGAGCCGGGGTCATAATCTTAAGCCGAACCTGAGGGGTGCCGGGTGCGACGCGCAAAACCTTGCAGATGAGCTGTACCGTTGCGGCCGGCGCAATAATGCGCGTGAGCCGCTGCTGACCATCATTACCCGCAAGGACGAAGACCTGCGGCGAGGGCACGAAGATTTCGACAATCCGCAGCATTTCTTCGCCCGAGCGGAACTGCACGACAAGTTCCTGATCCTCTTTGAGGGACTTCTGCATGGCCTGAATCTGTGCCAGCATAATACCGCCAATACTCTCCTGAGCAGGCGCGGGCGCAGCGGAGGGGGACGCGGCCTTTTTCGCCGGCTCGCCCTTAATCGCATCGAGCACGCTGTTCTTCGCGGAATCGAGAGCCTGACCGGTAAGAGCTCTGCCAATATCACCTATCATGCAACCAAGCTAGCATTACTTCGCAACCGGCTCGGCAATGGACTTCCGCAAAAACGCAGCGTTGAGTGTGCCTTTGGCCTTCGCTACTTCGAGCAGTGTCGGATAGAACTGCACGAAGGTATTCTCTACAGCGGCGTTCTGGCCGTGGCAACTGTTGCAGGACGAGTCAGCGGGAAGCGCTGTGGCGCTGTCCTTGCCGCCAAAACCGAAATAAGCGAATGTCTGCGGGAAGCGAGCTTCGTCTTTGACTTCAGCTTCAATGGCCTGAACTGCGTCCTGATAGTGGCCTGCGTTGATGATCGAGCCCTGTCCGGTGGCTGAGCGAATCTCCAGTATGAACATCGTTTTGTCCGGCCAGTGTCCGGTTTCGATGAAGGCTCTGTATGCGGATGGATTCACGAACACGTTATCGAACAGCGGATGAGCAGGGTCGCCCGACGCGGCGGGCCCGTAAGTCATGCCCAGTCCGGAACTGAGGAAAACCCACTGGCGGTAGTCTTTGGGCAGCGTGAGTTGGCCGTCGGGGCTGAACTGCGGTCCGTCGCCGGTCGTTTGGCCGGCGAGTCCGAGCGCTGCAAATGCCAGAATCAGGATCTTTTTCATAATAGATGCTGCTATCGCCGCGCAGGGCGCTCATGGATAAGTACGTGCGGCCGTTACTTACAGTTCGCAAAAAAACAGGCGTCGCAGGAACTATCACCGTTTTGATATCCTGAAAGCTGCCATGAGCGGGAGTAATTCAGTGGTAGAATGCCAGCTTCCCAAAATGGCGGTCGTTTGAAAACAGGGAACATACAGTTTTTTTTGCATCGTTCTGACCACTGAAAACAAAGCAGTTGTTGTCCCGGGTTTTTGTATCGTTTCCGACTGGTGTTCAAAGTGGTGTTCAGGACTCCATCAATTTGCTCATCCGAAACTCGACCGGCTTTCCATAATGGCGCTCCTCTGCGGAGATCCTTAATCCCCCCGCTTGTATTTGGGATAATCTGGCCACTTCGCAAAACCGGCAGCGTTGAACAGTCCATCAAAGATCGGCCGGCAAACGTCAACCGGTGACGTTTCGAAGTCCTGGACGAGTGTTTCAGGGATCACAAGATCCTCACGATCCACGCTGCGGGTGTAGTACCCGATACCCATCTCGGTGCTGGTTGCGAACTCGAAACCCGTAACGTTCAGGATGCTCATGGCAACGACGAATGGCGGTGAGATGCCGAGGCGTTGATAGAAAGCCATGACTGAGCGTATGTGCTGGATCACGTCGCGAGGGACAGCGCCACAGGGGATTAGCTTTTGTCCCTGGGGCGCCGTGAGCAGCCGCCGACTCGCCGTTTCGACGATTCCGTTTCTGAAAACGTGGGTATACGCGTTGCATGCCGGGAATTCGTCAAAGCAGTAGACACCGTCGAGATTGTAGGCGTGGCCGTTACTGCCTGTGCCCAAAGGTAAGAGCCCACCCTGGGCGTGCTTCATCGCGCCTTCGAGATCGAGGCCGAATCCAACCCGGAAGGATTCAAACGGCACAACATGAACGACGACGGTCGGGCCAGGTGGCGAAGCAAGATGGCCTGCGGTCCCGTTCTTGATCGCGTCGATACGTTCGCGCCGAAACGCCGCAATCTGCTCTTCGAGCCTCGTGCTCAATGCGAATGCGGCGCGGAGTTGGGTCACGTTCATGATGTCCTTTCCCGCAGAATGACGATAGTAAAAGCGGTTGAGCTGATCGATCTTCAGCATGTGTGGCTGCGCCCAACTCCAAGGCACTCGAATCATCACGACATTTCCCTTGGAACAGAGAATTTCGTGGATGGTAAAAGCTATCCGGGGCTCGACGAGATCGCGGAGCAGGTTTTCGATCCGGAGTTTCTCTTTGTCAAGATCGGCGCCCTGCCAACCAGCTATTCCAATCGGCATACCGCTGAGCGCTTCTACTCCAATGAGCAAATCACCTCCAAACGTGTTGGCGAATGAGGTGACGCTCGCAAGGAAGTCGATTTTGTCCTGCTTCTCCTTGCCGTCCCGGAGCACGGCCAGCTTGTACTCGATCTGGTATCCCTCGCGGACCTCATTTTCGATAAGAAACTGCAAGTCGCTTTCGGTGATCAGTTCCAACTGGGTGTCGAACAAAGCCATACAGCCAGAGTAAGCCCGGTCTCAACCGCGCGCAGGCGGAGCACACGGTTCTTCCGGCTCATCCCACTGCGCCAAAAACAATCTGTGTGCCATAAGCGTCCGGCACGCTGTCCTTTAGGCGAAATCGCGCCAGCCATTGTGTGACTGATCCTCAATGCTATCTGATCGCCGCGTTGCCTGGAACGCTATGGGCTGAAAGCACGGACACTTGTGATGGTGCGCTGTTCTCTTCCTTCTGCCCGTCTCGGTGGTCAACGCCAACGGCATCGTTTTTCTGGTTTCTTGTGTGTGTTAAATAATGAGTTAGAGTCTGTGTTACGAGATTCGATCTCCGCTTAACCCATTGGTGCTGTTCAACGATTTCGGCCGACGTTTGTGTGAAAACACGAAAAACTCCGTGTGAAAGCACGAAACAGCATGTGCAAATACACGATCAGTCTGTTCCGGGACGCGTCCGTGTGAAAGCACGAAAATACCGAGTCCATGGGTGAAAACACGAAGCTTGACATTCCTGTGTGAAAGCACGATACACACATCACTGCGAGAGAATAGAACCAATATGTCGGATAGATGCGAGTCAAACGCGACATAACGAATGTGCGCGCTTCTTCTCTGGCCGCGATCATGGCCATAATGAATCCGGATACTACAAAAAACAGGTCGACGCCGGAAGCGCCCCAGGACACACTGTCGGGCAGAAGGATGATCCCATGGCCGTATTTCTTCTCAATAATCAACAGATGAGAAAGCAGAACACAGTTCGCTGCAAGGGCACGCGCGACTTGGATAGACTTGAATTGCATTCGACACACCACATACGAGGGCCGGTCACAATGAACAATGCTGTTAGTGAGGTCAATGGTTCTCGCACGCCATCTTTATTGCGGCATTGCTCCTAAGTGCCTAAGTGTCTAAGTGCCTTGGAGCCCGTAAAGATGGAAATTGCCTGTGATCGTACCTCCGCTGCCATCGGTAAATTGGAAAGCATTGATGGCAGTCGTTGTTGTGTTGTATCCAAATCCGCCTACACCAGAATTCTGGAATGAGGTAGCGCCAGCAAGAAAGGTTTGCCATATCACATTCGCTTGAACAGCTTGAGCCACACTGGAAAACGTCAGTGATCCCGACGAGACCAGAGTTGATGTGGAGCTTGTCTTATCGTTTATCCATTCCCCTCCCGTTAAATCAATTTGGTTTTGTGAGGAAGCATTATTAGCCGTTGGACCCGTACCCATTCCCCATACGCCCCAATTATAGTTGGAAGCTAAGTAGGAGGTTCCGTTGTTGGTCGAGAATGTTAGGTAGAGTGCACCGCCATCTGACGTGTATACTCCATCAAACTCGACTACGTACTTGTTGTAAGCCGTCGTGATGTAACTGGAGCCAAATGACACGCTTGAGGCGGCACTCGCGTTGACCGTTGCCAACAGCCATTTTCCGGGCGTTCCGCCAAGAGCCGTCGTCTGTGTCGTGCCATCCGGAAATTTGATCCCGCCTGTTGTGCTTTGAATGACGCCATTAACCGAGAGCGGGTTCGCGGGCGACGTCGTGCCGATGCCGACATTGCCGGAAGAGTCGATGAGCATTCTTGCGGTTCGAGCCGTCGATCCTGTGGCGGTCGTTTCGAACTGGATATAGCTGCCTTTGTCCGTGCTTGACCAAGCTTCCGACGAGAATCCAGTGATAGCTGCCGGAGCGTAGCCAGTCGTGCCATCATATGCGCCGAAGTAGAAGCCTCCGACGCGCTGACCTGTCGCAGTGGGTATCGTACTTGTTTCGGCAAAAAGGCCACCGCCGGAACCTGTCCCCAAAGCGAACGTACCAATATTCCTGATACCGGTTGTGGCAGAGGCCGAATACCGTCGCGTGCGTAAGAAAAAGAGCACGCGTGTTCGGTGGCAACTTGGTTTCTTCTTCGCGCAGCAGGTCGCAGAGAGGTCGAAAATCAGGGTCGGATAGGTATTGATTTACCTGACGTTCGGCGACAGCGTAGCTATGGTCGTGCTCCAAAGCTATGAGGCCAGCGACGTCTTCCGACTCCTGGATCGAGCGCCAGAAGAGAGAGGCCATCGAAACGGTGGCTACGTGTTGATGTGTCTCGTTCTCCACCTGCGTACCGAGTAGTTGAATCTTCCGACGGACGATCCACTCTGACTCAGCCGGAATGTGGGGATCGTATCGAAAGATCGCAAAGGGAAGCTCGCGGGTCATCACAAAGGATGGCGGATCGGCAATCAGGTCGTCTTTCAGCAGTTTGATCCTATCGTCCAAGGACAACATGCGCATACTCCTTCGCAGTAGATACCGGAAACGAAAGGTTCACCACACTGCCGGCTGCCTGGTACTCCAGCAAACGGAGCTGATGCGCTTCCAGCAAGAGGTGTTCGACGGCGGCGGCATCCAACAAGAAAAGCCTCCAATCGGGGTGGTCGAGAATGTTCCGGGAAGCCACGCCACACTGATGGAGGCAAAACGCGATGTATGCGAACGAAGGCAGAGGAACTGCGGGTGAGGACAGGGTCTTTCGGGCACGGCCTTCTAGGACTCCGAAGTCTCTCAGCGCCGCAAGGATAGCGCGCGTCACCTTGATATTAACGTTTTCGGACCACTGGGCGCTCTTAGAGGCGACCCATGCCGCCGCCTCAGTGACGTTGACGCTGTAAAGTCCCTGCCTGCGTCGGGACGCAAGGTAGTCGGTGCAGAAGTCATAAACGAGCGGTTCAGCCCGGGCGGTCAACCAGAAGTAAATAGGGCGCACCACAGCGGAGGATGCCTTCAGATCCTCCAACGGTCGGAGCAGCTTCCAACTCTCGCGGATTGATCCCTCAATAAATCTCGGCACGAAAATTCTATTAAGGACGTCCACAACCCGCGCCCTGGTCGCTTTGTTGAGAGGGTTCATCCTGATCACTTCTGCTTTGTTCTCTGCGAGTGGCGCATCCGTCCAAAGGCGAACTAATTCCCGCATCTCCTCAATCAATGCGCCCCCCTTCTGTATCCTGCTGGTGTAGCAAGCTGCCGGTGGCACGGTTTCTGCGTTCAGCAGAGCTCGGCGGTTGAGGTCTTCGTTCATTGCAGCGGTTCAGTTCCTTCGTTGAGGATCGCCAGATAGGGCTCGTATACGAATAGCCGGTGGCGTTCTCGTCCGGTGGTCTCACGGAGGATTCCGAGTTGCCTCATGTACTCGAGTGATTTCGCTACAGTCGGGGCAGAAACTCCTATCTTTTTAGCGGTGGCCGGGATCGATACAATTGGATTTCTTTGCATGTACTGAAAAACTCGCAACACCGAGGCTGCTGGCCTTCCAAGGGTCTCTATCTTCCTCTGGTGTTCGTCGAACAGCGCAACGATGCGGCGTGCAGCCTCGGCTGCCTGATCTGCGGTTTCTTTCACTCCAGTTAGAAAAAAATCGAGCCAGACCTCCCACTCGCCTTTGGTCCGCACTCGCTCAAGGAGTTCGTAATAGGCTGTTCGATGTGTTTTGAGGTACAGGCTCAGGTATAGAATCGGCTCGCGGATTGCATTGTGAGCGCATAGAAGGAAGGTGATCAGCAAGCGTCCAAGTCGTCCGTTTCCGTCGAGGAAGGGGTGAATGGTTTCGAATTGTACGTGCGCCAAACCGGCCTTGATCAGGACCGGCATGTCCGGGCTGTCGCGGTGAAGAAAAAGTTCAAGACTGCCCATGCTCTCCAGAACGAGCTCTGGAGGTGGCGGGACGAAAATAGCATTTCCTGGGCGAGTTCCGCCGATCCAGTTCTGGCTCCTTCTAAACTCGCCGGGTTGTTTTTCGCTTCCGCGTCCTTTGGAAAGAAGAATCCCGTGAATCTCGCAAAGCAGTCGGAGCGACAGGGGAAAGCCACTTCGCAGCCGCTCCAGGCCGTGATTCATGGCCGCAACGTAATTGGAAACATCCTGAACATCTCCGGCCGGGACGCCGGGTGCCTCGTCGTTTTCGAACATTAACAGGTCGGACAGAGAGGACTGCGTGCCCTCGATTTGTGACGAGAGGACCGCTTCTTTTCGAACGTATGTATAGATAAATAAAGATAGATCAGGCAAAATGGATGCTAGTCCATCGAGGCGGCCAAGAGCTTGATTCGCTTGCTCCAGAATCTGCTGAAGTCCATCCAAACGGACTGTCGGATTGGGAGGAAGGGGCGGAGGAACGAAAGCGCGGACGGTTTCTCTCTCGTAGTTCTTTACGAGATAGCGTCCAAGCCTTTGATTCTGTTCATTCTCTTCCAGTTTGAAAATCCTTTCGTTAAAAATAGCCTAACGAAAGGATACACCGTTTTCGTTTTGTCCGCTACGCATCTTCGCCGGATTAAATCTCACGGTAGAGGGCCGAACGCCCGGACTTCTTCCACCTGTGGTGAATTCGTGCCATTTGTGAGGGCATGAGTTCCTCACGCAAAGGGACCGTATGTTATCGTCCTCTCTCCCGGTCGACGTTGAGAGCCGCTCGGCCCTGAGAAAAGATAAGTGACAAGTGGTCCCCAATCTGGACATTTCGGCCCCACCCTGCTGAGTCGACGACGACGAAGCGGTTGGCCGACGTCGCAACCGCGAGATGCGGCCCGTCCTTGGCGACAGCCCGACCCGTCAATGAACCCGCGGCGGGCGCGGCTCTCTGGAGGATGGGCATTTCTCGGATGGCGGTTCCGGTGGCTCGCATATATGCTTCGGCGAGCTTCGCCACCTCGGCGGGGCTATCTGAGGCCGTTACGGCTCTCCCTTTGTCGAGATCCTCCCCGACTTCGGGTGCCGAGTCCGCGACCTGCTGATCGCCCTTATCGAGATCCAACTGGGAATTCAGCTCGGATTGACGGGCAAGCAATTGCTTCAAGCGTTCCTCATGTTCGAACGGACGGTCCGCCTGGGCTTGGTAGTCCACAAGCTCCTTCTCTGCTCGCGCCACGCGGCTCTGCTGTTCTGCCATCAGCCGATCCATGCTCCTCAGCGTGTGCTCGATGCTCTGGACGGTGCCAACCGGATTCGTCGGATTCAGGTTCGCGGAATACGTGGCTCGGCCTCGGATAAACAGTTCCGGGATACGCTCGTCGTCTTGAAGGAGCCCGAATCCACCGCTTCTGCCCTTGCTCAGAACCTCGAAGCCGCGGAACTGGCCGCGTGGCTGCATCGTCTGATCGTCTCGCCAGGAGAGGATCGTGAAGGTCAGAGCCTTGGCAGCTTCCTCTCGCGCTCCCTTGCCTGAGAAAACACGATTGCCGACCGTCATGGCGAAGTCCTCGCCGTCCGTGCTGTTCCTGAGCGCGATGTCGCCTTCGATTTCTGCGAGTCGCTGCTTTGTCTCGGTGATGTGACTGGGCAGGTCGCGAACCTCCCATCGGATGTGACGCTGTTGGTTTGCATGAACCGCGCGTAATTGATCGAGCTTGCGGATTTCAGTGTCGATCTTGATTTTCTCGACGACAGCCGGATTGCCGGACGCAATCGCCTTGATCTCTGCATACGTGAGAGCGCCACTGTCGAGGTCCTCGGCAGACCGGACCGACGTTTCACCGCGCATTACCTGGTGGATAAAGCGCGCCTTGGTTTCCAGCGTCTGCCACATATACGCGTCGAAGGAGCCCTCTGTCACGTAGCGGTAGATCTGAACCTCTTTGTTCGTGTTGCCCTGGCGAAGTATCCGGCCTTCACGCTGCTCGATATCGCGCGGGCGCCATGGTGCATCCAGATGATGAAGCGCCACAAGCCGTCGCTGCACATTGGTTCCGGCGCCCATCTTTTCAGTGGACCCGAGAAGTATCCGTACTCTGCCGGCATTCACGCCATCAAAAAGCACCTTCTTGGCAGTATCGGTTTCAGCATCATGAATGAATGCAATCTCTTTCGGCGGGACGCCCGCGGCGACGAGCTTCGATCGGATGTCAGAGTAGACGTTGAATCTTTGTGGATCAGGCGTGGAGAGATCGCTGAAGACCAGTTGAGTCGAACGCTCGTTCCGGGTATCGTTCCAGATCTTCAGGATTCTCGAAACGGCGCGAACAATTTTGGTGTCCTCTGGCGGCTCAGTACCGGGCCGGACCAAGCGCATGTCCAATGCCGCTTTGCGCCCCTCACCCGTGATTTTCAGCATATTGTCCACCGACGGATCGACGCGTTCCTTCTTCAGTTTCTCGGCGCGCTCAGTCAGGGTTCGGATGAAGGCCTTGAGTTCAGGGCTCGCCGGTGCAGCCACCACGCTCGGCCGACCGTTTTCGAGTTCGGGCCGCGGCAGGTCAAGCATGTCCGCGGTCTGCACGTCTGCGACTGTACGGAACATTGTCAGCAATTCCGGGAGGTTGATGAACTTCGCAAACCGAGTGTGCATCCGGTACCCAGATCCATCCGGCGCAAGTTCGAGCGATGTGACGGCTTCGGCAAAGTTCGCGGCCCACGGATCGAAGTGGTTGACTCCTCGTTCGGATAGCATTTCGGGCGCGAGATACCGTTGCATCGTGTACATCTCCGCAAGACTGTTCGATATCGGAGTACCCGTGGCGAAGACAACACCGCGACCGTCTCCCCTCTCCTGGAGATAACGCGTCTTTAAGAACATGTCGAACGCGCGATTGCTGTCAGAGTTCGGCAAGCCGGCGATCCGATTCATCTTCGTGGTGTAAGCCAGGTTCTTGTACAGGTCAGCTTCATCAACGAATAATTGATCGACGCCGAGTTCCTCGAAAGTGAGCGTGCGGTCTTTCGACTCCCTGTCGGCTCGCTTCTTCAGCCGTACGGTGAGTCGCTTCTTTGCTTTTTCCAGCTCCTTCACGATGCGGCGGTTATCGTCTTTCGATTCTTTTGCCTGCCCGATCTCCGCGTCCAGTTCGGCAACCTGCTTCTGGACGAACCGATTGAAATATTCGTCCGATACCGGAAGGAACTCGAAGGAGCGATGGGAAACGATGACGGCGTCGTAGTTCCCAGTCGCGATTCGCGCCATCGCCTGCTGCCGGTTTTCGGTCGCGAAGTGATCCTTCCCGGCGATGAACAACCGCGCATGCGGGTAAAGCTTGAGAAACTCCGCACCCCATTGGTCGACCAGATGGTTGCCCGCCGATGGTGATGTTCAACTCGCCCATGCGCGTGAAATCGCTCTGCCCCAGCCGTCCCGCCACGTGCTGCTGCCCGAAGAAGACTTCCCGTTCCGGCCCGGCAGTCGCCCGCCAGTGCTTCAGCCGCCGTTGCAACGTCCGCAACTGGCCGTCGGCGAACTTGCCCGGATGCTGCCGTTGCAATGCTTCGAACAGTGTCCGCGCCTCCAGCCCCGGGTTCGTCGCGATCTGTTCGCGAATCCGTTCCCATACCTCGGTGAACGGATCGGACCGCGTCCGCCAGCTCCGGTCTTCCTTTCGCTCACTCGGCAGACGCGGATCGTCCAGATAATCCCTCGCCGTCTTCCGGTCCATCCCGGCTTTCGCCGCCGCCAGTTCCTGATTCTTTTCTGTTTTCGACAACCTTTTCAACCTCCTGACTTGTTCGTCAGTGACCATTTTTGAGCGCTCCACAGCGCTTCTGGATGGTCTTCTATGGTTGTCGTTTTTTGGGGAGTTTTAATTGTCGCTGATGGGTATTTCTAATTGTCGCCAATCACTTATGGATGCATAGCTCGCCAGAACGGAATCTCTGTGCCTTGCTGAATCGAATTCCAGAGGAGCGGGTGATTTACTCTCGGCTTACCCGCGAAAAAGAAGGTCTGATGCAGAGCCTCATCGAGACCACAGCGAGGGCGAAGGGTTTTCGGACTGTTAAGGGCAAGATTCCTGGTCGGGATGACTTGGGTGACATCGATCTCGCAATTGTGAGCGATTCTGAACAGCTGTGTCTGCTTCTTGAACTGAAGTGGTTCATTGACCCAGCGGAGGTTCGCGAAATTCTTGAGCGTCGGGAAGAACTCCAAAAAGGGATTACTCAGATTGAGGCGCGCGTCGCGGCTATTCGGGGGGGATGTCCAGACTGCTTGGCCATGCTGGGGCGCGCGCCCCTAACAACCCAGGGAGCGATTGTCTCAAACAATTGGATCGGTGACTCCTCCATACAAAAACAATCTTGGCCCGTCATTACCGAGGCTCATTTGATCGCGAAGCTGAATTCCGCAGAAGCGCTTTCTTGCGTGATCGAGTGGTTGTCGAGGCGGCAATACCTTCCAGTACTCGGCACGCACTTCGCTGTTCAAACAGCTGAACTTGTGATAGGCGAGTGGAGCATGGAGTGGTATGCGATTGACTCAAAGATCGAGACCTCGTTTTTACTTCTTTGATGGGGTGATCTCCATCGATGCGCCAAGTCGGTCCGCGTAGCCCGGGGGAAGAGCGACGTCCAAGAGATGCACCGCCGCGGTGTCAGTGCCGGTGCAAAAATACCCATAATGCCGGTTGAAAAAGTTGCCACCCCCTGAGGTGATAAAACGCCCGAATCTGGAGACAGAGGAGGGTCCGACCTTTGTTCAGGGGAAAAGACGTGGAACAGATCAATGAGCTCAAACGGGAAGGTTTGAGCATACGGGCGATTAGCCGGCTGACCGGCTATAGCCGCAAGACGATCAGTAAGTATTTATTGGCGCCGTCCGGCAGGCCAGCCTATGGGCCGAGACCGGCGGCAGAGAGCAAACTGGAACCATTCAAACCGTATCTGAAGGAACGGCTGCAGGCAGGTGTGTGGAATGCCCAAGTCCTGTTGCGGGAACTTCGGGAACGTAATTACGGCGGTGGTTATTCGATTCTGACGGAGTGGCTGAGGCCGCAACGGAAAGAAGCCCTTTCGGTGGCCGTTCGCAGGTTTGAAACGCCGCCGGGCAAGCAGGCGCAGGTGGACTGGGGCCATCTGGGATCGATCACGGAAGACGGCGAAGCACGTATGTTGTGGGGGTTCGTGATCACGCTGGGCTACAGCCGCAGAATGATGGCGGAAGCCGCAACCGACCAGAAGCTGGGGACACTGTTGCGCATGCACGAATCGGCGTTCCGCGAATGGGGCGCCGTGCCGGAGGAGATTCTCTACGACCGGATGCGGACCATCTGGACCGGCACCGACGAGCGCGGCGAGATCATCTGGAACGCGATCTTCCTCGACTTCGCGCGCTACTGGGGTTTCACGCCGCGGCTCTGCCGCCCGTACCGGGCGCAGACCAAAGGCAAAGTGGAATCGGGGGTGAAGTATGTACGGCGAAACTTCCTCTGCGGATTGCAGGGCCGTGAACCGGCGAACCTCGCGGATTTCAATGCTGAACTGCGTCGCTGGGTGGCGGAAGTGGCCAACCAGCGAGTGCATGGCACCACCCATCAGCAGGTGCTGCTCCGCTGGGATGAGGATCAGTTCGCCATGCATCCGCTTTTGAATGAGAGACCGCCCTACCCCTATATGGACGAAGAGCAGCGGAAAGTGGCGCGCGACGCGTATGTCTCGTGGCACGGTAGTCGCTATTCAGTGCCGTGGCTCTATGCGGGCAAGGAGGTATGGGTCCATGATCACGGCCACTATGTTGAAGTCCGCCACGGCGCCGAAAAGATCGCCGTGCACTGCCAGGCAGTCGGACGGCATCATGTTGTTACTCAGCGCGAGCATCACGAGGACATTCCACTGGGCAATAAGAGCATGGGCAAGACGCTTGTTCATATTCAGCAGGGCGCTCCGATGGTGGAGCGCCGGCCTTTGGCCGCGTATGAAAGTCTGGCCGGAGGTGCGCTATGACGAGCACTATGGAGCGACTCAGAACCACGCTGGCGACGCTGAACCTGACCGCCATCGACGCCCGACTGGAAACATTGCTGGAAAGCGCTTCGAAGAAGGAATCGTCGTATGGCGATTTCCTGCTCGAAGTGATGAGCGCGGAAGCCGATGCGCGAAGGCAGCGTTACTTGAAGACCAGGCTGCAACTGGCACACCTGCCTTACCTGAAGACATTCGATCAGTTCGATTTCGCATTCCAGCCCTCGATCGACGAGCGACAGATCCGCGAGTTGCGAACTCTGCGGTTCGTGCATGAAGCTTCCAATGTGATTCTGCTGGGGCCGCCCGGTGTGGGCAAAACTCATCTGGCGGTGGCCCTCGCGGAAACGGCAATACAGTCCGGACAGGCCGCCTATTTCATGACCGCGCACGATCTGGTCACCGACCTTGGGCGCGCTTACCGGGAAGGCAGACTCGACCGGCGCCTGCGTATCTATCTTGCGCCGAAGGTCCTGATCATCGACGAGATGGGATATCTGCCGCTGGACGATCTGGGTGCGACGATTTTCTTCCAGCTGATCAGCGCCCGCTATGAGAGGGGCAGCATCATTCTTACCTCCAACAAAAGCTACGGCGAATGGGGGACGATCTTCGGCGACCCGATCATCGCGACGGCAATACTGGACCGCCTGCTTCATCATTCGACCACGGTCAACATTCGCGGCGAGAGTTACCGGCTGAAGGAACGCCGCAAAGCAGGCCTGATTCCCTTGCCGGAACAGCACCCGGCCGAACCGCCGACGGCTGCCGCCCCCGGCGTTCGTGGCAAGCGGGGCAATTCGTTATGAGTTTTTTGAGGCATGGGCAAATCTATCAATCCGATGTGTTTCTCGTTTCGGACTGAGGGCGGAGCTGTTTCCGGCTCCGCCCCCGGCCTCATCGTTTTGATGAGTTTGCGGCCAGCTATTCCTTGGCGGGTTGGTCTCCACCAGAGCCCACCTCCGCTTTACCAGCCGGTTTCATTTTCAACCAGCCGGCTGAAACTTTCAACCATCTTCTCCGGAGGGTGGCATACTTTTCGACCGGCAGAATGGGGAATTTTCAACCGGTATTGACACGTTGACCGATTTGCTGCGTACTACTATTCAAATCTTCCCTGACGGCGCAGCGTTTACGTTGCTCTCCACCGACCCGCTTCGCGGGCGGTCGCGACCAAAGCTTCTGCCCGAAAAACGGACGAACGCGATCTCCCACGAAAGGCCGGAGGGGATCGGACATAGGCTGTGATAGAGTCGGCCAAAGAATGGGAGCCAATCGCCTGAATACAAAAAGCAATGCCATCAGTCGCAGAACATTCGCGCATTTAGCCGCCATTGCGGGCGTCGGCGGTGCCGCCAGTTCAAACGGTATCGGCGCACCGCCTGTCACCGTTTCCCTTTTCGACGGCAAGACCCTCAATGGGTGGGTCCTGCTTGAAAACACTGTATACAGGGTTTCCCGTTACGATATTTTGGGCCCCGCGATCTTCGTCGGTAAAATTGCGAAGAGCGCAGATCCGGTTTCCGGGTTTGTCCGCAGCGCATTGACGGAGTCGCTCCGGAAGGATCTGTCCACATACTCGGCAGCAACCGCAAATGTCACGCTGCCCGCGCTGGTGAACGAAATAAATCTATTGCTAACCGGGCCTTCGATTTACGATGCAGAGCGATTTCGGGACGTTACTCTCCGCCCGGAGACGAAGCGATTGCTGGCGCAGAAGCTCCAGGGACTGCCTCTCGCACATCTCAACAAACTTCTGCTGGAAGACGCTTATCCAACCGACCTGGTCAGGAACCCCGCAGCCGGCTGGATTGTGAAGGACGGAGCGATGGCCAGCACCGGCGCAGGCCGCGGCGTTATCTACACAGCAAAGGACTATACACATTACAGACTGACATTGACAATGCGGCATGTCTCGGGCAATCCCGATCATCAGGCCTGTTTCCTCATTTTCTGCGTACGACCCCGACCCGGCGAAACGCCGCTTGACGTTCTGGGGGGCATTCAATTTCAGCCGCCAAACGACGGTCACTGGGACTACCGGCCAGCAGTAAACGGCAGCGGGGGAGCGGAATTTACTACAGTCACTAAGACCAGGTTCGACCCGCATCAGTGGAGCCGCGTAGAGCTGCTGGTAGATGCCGCCAAAGGTACGGCACGTATGGCGGTCGCTCAGCCGATCGGCAGCAAGTCGGTGGAAGTACTTCTTTTTCACGATCCTACCGCCGGCAGGACCGGACCGATTGCACTCCAGATGCACAACGCGGGATTGTTCGATGAGTATAAAGACATCTCTGTTGAGACCGATCCGGCGGACGAAGATCTTGTCACCACGAGATAGGCTCAGGCTGGAGGCGTCTGTCTATTGTTATCGATAGTGGATAGCGTAACGAGGGTTGCCCGGCCACCATGGGATAGGCCAGCGTCTCTCCCGGGATCCAGGTCAGCGGGCCTGCCTGATACACCAGTCATTTCCCGCCCAAAAGCGATTCCTGAAGCAGGAGGAGTTATTCCCCCGAGTAACGGCGCAGCGTTTATCAAGTGATGCTTGTCGTAAAATCCCCTTCGCACCAGCAAAGCAAGGAAAAGCGTTCCGGGAAAATCGGCCACGACGCCGGCGCGCAACAACTCATCTGTAAAACTGATCGGCCAGTTAATAGGCAATATCGGAAGGCATTCTTCGAGAACGCTGGGCACCGAACGCGTAGAATCTGTTTCGAGTGTGCTTGCCGCGGCGATCTATTGCAGGGTGTGCTCGACGATCGCCGTGTTGGCTGTGCCGCCCGGAGGGACGACGACGGGGTCGGACTGAGCGCGGGCGCTCAGCAGTTTGCCGATGGCTTCCGGAGACCGATCCGAAGGCGTCGGCGTGGCGATGGCGTAGTAACTACCGGGCGCGATCACGCCAGATTTCCAGGAGCCGGTCTGGTCGACGGTTCCGGTCGTATATGCGGCGGCTATATCGGCCTCGGTGATAGCGTCGGCGGGAAAGACGGTAATGAAAGCGTTGTCGGCCGGGTTGTTCTCCTTGTCGGTGGCTGTGACCTGAATAGTGCCGCCGTTTTCTCCGATGGCGATGCGAAGCGGCGTGTTGTCCGCCGACGAGCCCGCGCGGATGGTATGGCGCAGAACGTCGGCGTTGTTATAAGCTGCACTTTCGATATACATGCCCGGGGCGAGACCGCGGATCGTGAGGGAGTAGTTGTCTACGAGCAGACCTTCGAGCACCATAGAGCCGGGGACGGCCACCTTGTTGTCTCCGGAGTCCCCGGTGTGCTGGGCGTAAACAAGCGACTGGAGCAAGACGGTGAGATCCGGAATCGGTTTGGGGTTATCGGGTGTGGCGACGAGCGCGGGACCGTCAAGCATTACTTCTACCGGCAGACTGACTCGGGGGCTCGCGGCAATGACGACGTCGTGAAGATCAGAGTCGGTCAGGGTGAAAGCGGCGGTTCCGAAGAACGCGGGAGGGTCGCGGAAGCTGGCGCCACGCTGATCGACGTGGATGGTCCATGTGCCAGGGGTGAGGCCGCAGGCGCGAATGACGCCATCCGGTCCGGTCTTGCCGTAGAACATGCCGATGCCATACATGCCTCCGTTGCCGGACTGTCCGAACGTGGGGGTTTCAGGGGAGATGTCGAAACTCAGGGCAGCGGCAGCGCGACCGGCGAGGGTGTGGCCCTCGATGCAAAGCGACGGAGCGCGAACGACGGGAATATCCACCGCTTCGCGGATTTCGCCATCGCCGAGCGTCAGCACCTGGGCACCCTCGACGGAGATGGAGCCGGGGTAGAAGGTCGGAGCGGGGAGTCGCTTGCGCATATCAGGGCTGGTGGGAAGGTCGGAAACGGGGCCCGCTTGGGTCGGACGGGGCCGGACTACGACGATGAAGCCGCGGCCGGGCGCGAAACGGGAGAGCGTGTAGTTGCCCTGGTCGTCCGATTGGGCGATGCCCGCGAAGACGTAGCGCAGCGCGCCATGCGAATATTCGCGCGCGACGAGCATGACCTGCATGTCGGGAACGGGCTCCTTGTTCTGATCGATCACCCGGCCTTTGATCTGCGGCGGGATGGCGAATTTCATATCGACGGAAGCGAGATCCTGAGCTTGGCCGACCTGGACGCGGCGAGAAGCCTGGAGAGGAAAGCCCTGGGGCTGATCCATCGACGCGTTGACGGTGACGACGCCGGACTGGACGCCCTTGAGGACGTAGCGGCCCTGCGCATCCGTCTCAGTTTCTATGCGTGCGCCAGCACCGCGGGCGAAAACAACTGCGTCCCGAGCGGGTTCTCCGGTTGGGGAGTAGACGATCCGGCCGCTGATGGAACTGGCTGGGGAAGGCGCGGAGCGGCTCGTGGGATCCTGCGCAGGGAGTATGTTTGCGATCAGGAGAGAAACGAGAATGGTGATCGGGGTTCGCATGGTTGGCTCCTGCTGTGCTGCTCCTGTTTATTTGATTGGGGCGGGAACGTCCAGGTCGAGGTTGACTGTAGCGCCGCCGGTGACTTTGACGTTGGTCGCGCGCGGGTCGCTGCCAACCCAACGGGTTTGCGACGATTCGTTGGCTGCTACCGCTGAGATGCGGTATTGGCCGGGTGGAAGCGCCATGAATGAGAATGCGCCGCCGTCGTCCGGGTGGGCGACGCGGACCGAGCGGGCGGAAGAGTCGGGGTCGGTGAGAACGGCAAGAAATTGCGCAGTGGCGGAGGCGCCCCTGATGGTGCCGCGGATGGCGCCGGCGGGCGAGACTACTATTTCGATGGCACCAT
>Ga0302140_10002763_pt1 | contig 22683 bp, 26 predicted proteins | sample I_Bog_E1_1_FD_202095 | JGI IMG/M metagenome (GOLD analysis project Ga0302140, IMG submission 202095) | Peat permafrost microbial communities from Stordalen Mire near Abisko, Sweden - I_Bog_E1_1 | ecosystem: Environmental > Terrestrial > Soil > Wetlands > Peat | place: Sweden: Abisko, Stordalen... | reverse complement strand
CAAAGAGGTTTCGAATTTTGGGTTGGGGAAGGAAGAAGAGTCCAGATCGAAATCACGCTCGCGACAAAGACGCTCCTTCAAAATTTCGTGTGGCCCGTTCCCAACGCGGCTTAGCGCCGAACGACAAGGCTTCGGTCGCTCTTACTTACCTAAGCTCGGGAAGGCTGCAATGGCCACCCGCGAACTTGATAGAGCATGTAATCAGACCAGGCTGGAGCAATACAGAATCCCATCGAAGCACCGCTCACCTCCAGAAACCTCAATATTCCGTCCTCGAATAACTAGCATTTGCGTGATCTCTTCCCAAAACGCGGCCCCACTCACGAAGTCCCCAGCATCTGAGGCATGACTCCCCGCAGATAGTCAGTGTCAACGGCGACGACAGGCAAGACCGAATACATCGATATGTTTCAGACTTTCAGTGGCAGTTCTCGTCGTCCACGGCAAGTCAACCTCTCAGGCCAGAACTTAAACCCTTTTGCGTCAAACTCTTGGAGCCCTTCGGCATCTGGCACCCAAAAGACTGTAGCAAATGCTCAGCAAGAGAGGGAACAGCGGAGACAGGAGCGAGAACGACTGAATGCCTCGAAGCGAATCCAGAGGACGTGGCGGGGCCACAAGAGCAGGCGGGAGTTGGCAGATTCAAGGAGAGCACAATGGGACAACATCAAAACGACCAGTGCCCAATCGGCCTCGGAAACGGTATTAGCTGAGCAAGCACTGCTGCTCGTGGCATTTTTCAGCCCACGGCGACAAGACGATGTTGGTAGACTGGTCGACCTAAGCACGAAAATCGCTGGATTTGGCTATCAGGATTTTCTTGGCCTCAGAGCTGTGCAACCTTTACTAGCCCGATTAGCAAACGTGACTTTGGAAGCCCTTCAAACGTGAGTATTGCCAAAATTCAACGGCCCCGAAAGTAGTGTATTGTCAAGTCTGCAACGACGCTGACTGTTTGCAGTTCTCTACCAGACTGCTCGACTGAGCTGATACAACTACTTGTTGCAATAATCAATCAGCGTCCACAAACTTTCCCGCAGATTTCCAGAGCATATTACACTCTCCTTTCGGATCTCGTTTCAGGCACTCAGCCGTCAAAGCTAGATAGGGGGCATATGCTGTCAGCGGTACGAGTCCCCTTGGTGGAGCACATTGAGCTGGATAACAGTGGTAAGTGATTATATCGACTTTTGCTTTGGCTAGGCTGACTCATTCAGATGAAATCAATTATGATGCATATGCGGCTCTGGCTCTCAATTTCCTGACAATTCCTAATTTAGCGAACCTTTTAGGATCGCTGGATGACTTGGCCATCGTTCTGAACTTAGGCACTTTATCCTCGGCTCTTGTTCATGAATATGCCTCGAGTTCCGTTGGCCAACTTCCGAGTGAGAGAAAATTATGGCTGCTAGCCCATTTTATATCACTGCATCGACTTCAGCGACGAAGTGGCCAAGAACCTGAATATCTCAGGGCATTATCGTTACAACTGTCCGGGTCCTTCGCTGAAATCGTGGGTAGGATTGACGCAGTAGATTCAGAAACCTTGCAGGAGGCTGCAGACAGTGCTGATGTCGGTAAAGCTCTACCGCCGTTGCCCACTTTTGTCAAGAACGAGCTTCTATCTTTGGTCAACCAAGAGAGCATCTCCGGGCTATTGGCTAAATTCAACATTGATTATGCGAAGGCTTCTGCATCAGGAGAGGAGGATGCTAGCTTGTTAGCAAGCTATGCACTAACCCTCCTCAGGATATTTCCACGCCGTGGGGATGAAATTCGAATGTGGTTGTATCGTGGATCCATGACTGCCTCATCTAGGGCAGAGATTCCAGCAGTGAAATTCTTTTGGCAAGCTATGAGGTTGACAAACACATTTTCAGTTATCAGCGCCGACTCCAAGGCTGCTCTAACTTTGCTGCGACCTCAAATCCAAAATCCAAGGAGCTCTATATCCTCAAGTGACGTTCAGAGAGATCGAGAATGGCGGACCATATTACTTTTCCTCGAACTGTACACTTTTGTGCTCAGGTTCACCGATGACGAGGAATTCTTGAGTGCAAGTACACCAAATTTAGGACAGACGGAAACACCCTTGTCCAGGATTCGGGAAAGTGCCCTTCCGCTTGAAGACGTCAAACGGCTCACGATTTTCTTGAAGAATTTGGCTTTCACCACATATTACAACGCGGGCGAGCTGTCTGATGATGGCCAACATGCGCCCGAAAACGACCTAGGCACATATTTCGGAACAAGCACCTCGACCTCACGATTCCAATCTCCTGAAAAGAGCGCTGTAGCAAAACGTGCGCCAAACCGGCCATTTGCTGGTGTTGCTAGCATGACCTTTGATTATGTGAGAACGATTGTCACAGGAGTGATGCGTATGCTTTATGAACGAGATTCGCGGAGGCGCTTTCTTCCCAGGGACCACTGGTTGATGACATCGCGATTTGAAATGGAAGGATTTATCCCGGATGTGGTCATGGAAGAGGAGAGACAACATCAAGTCAGAGAGGCAGGCGAGGAAGAAGATGCAGATGATAATGACCTCCTTGAAAGAGCTGATGGCATGGCTATGGTTGGAATGGCAAGGCCTCGCCGAGCGCTACAGATTGAAACCATGAGACGACAACAACAAAAGCTAGCACGTCAAAAGGTCATGGCCGCTGTAGGCCCGAGGCTGGAAGTGCTACAGAACATGCCTTTTGTCATCCCATTCGAGACGCGTGTTCATATCTTCCGAGAGTTTGTCTTTCTTGATCAGACACGCCGAAGAGGTGGCAATGTTGATCCTGATATTTGGCGTATGTCCATCATTCAACAATCACAAATGTCAAGGCACAATCGAATGTCAGGACAGGAACTCCTGGGTCGACACCATGCAAAAATTCGACGAGATCAAGTGTTTGAGGACGCTTACTCTCAATTCTACGAGCTTGGGGAAGGGTTGAAAGAGCCGATTCAGATCACATTTGTTGACCAATTTGACACTGTTGAGGCTGGTATTGATGGCGGTGGGGTGACGAAGGAGTTTCTCACGAGTGTCACCAACGAAGCTTTCCGGGCGGAGGATGGACCAAATCTCTTTGTTGCGAACGACCAAAACCTTCTCTACCCTAGCCCTTCGGCACTTGACGAGCGTCGCGAGTTGTTGAAACAATTCGAGATCAAGGAAGGCTCTGCAGAATGGCATGAGAATATCAATGAGCTGCTCAGGCGCTACGAGTTCCTGGGCAGAGTTGTTGGGAAGTGTTTGTATGAAGGCATCCTCGTCGATATTGGTTTCGCGGGATTCTTCCTTCGCAAATGGGCTGCCTCTGGTGCTGCGGGCACAGAGTCTGGATACCGAGCAAATATTAATGATCTCAGAGATCTTGACGAGAGCCTCTATCAAGGGCTTCTGAAGCTGAAGAACTACCCTGGCAATGTCGAAGATTTTTCTCTGGATTTCACCATCACAGATACTGTGTCCTTACCCGGAGCACCTACTAAAACCATCACGAGAGAGCTTATGCCAGGAGGGGCTGATGTTCCGGTTACCAACGAGGACAGGCTACTCTACGTGGCCTATGTTGCTCGGCATCGGTTGACAACTCAGCCCAGGTATCAAACGCAAGCATTTCTGAAGGGGCTCGGGGAGATCATCAACCCGAAATGGCTCTCTATGTTCAACCATTCGGAGCTTCAGACCCTTATCGGTGGTGACGCTTCCGAGATTGATGTTGAAGATCTGAGGCAAAACACTCAGTATGGCGGGGTGTACCAGATTGGCGATGATGGGCTTGAACACCCCACAGTTCGGTTGTTCTGGAAAGTTCTGAAAGAACTTGATGACGCAGATCGAAGAAAGGTTCTGAAGTATGTGACTTCGACTCCACGAGCACCACTCCTGGGATTCTCTCAGCTCAATCCAAGATTTAGTATTCGGGATGCTGGCAGTGACGAGGAGCGATTGCCTAGCACGAGCACCTGCGTGAATTTGTTGAAACTCCCCAGATATGCAACAGCAACAACACTGCGCCAGAAGCTGCTCTATGCTGTCAATTCGGGGGCGGGATTCGATCTAAGTTAGGATAAAGGGTGCATTGGTGCATGGAACATCGGCGTCACGGGAAACTTCTTGGGGAGTGGCAGCATTTGAGCGTTATGAAGCGAATGAAAATGCATGACAGTAGATAGATGGCATAGATCACGACAGATGTCTAATCCATTTCTATAATATTCGATGTCCCCAGGTGTATGTGCAGTGACGATACGCAACCCATGGTCCACCTCAAAGCCCTTACTCTCTAGAGCTGCAAAGCTCACATTCATAACACCCTCACACTTTCTTCAGTTTCTTTCTCAGAAAGAACGTCTTTTCAAGTGGCGTATCATAATAAGCGTCGATCTCCTCAAATCCATACTGCTCGTAAAGCTTCCTCGCTCCCTCCATGCTCGGTAAAGTGTCCAGCCTCATCTCTTCATAATTCAGTCTCTCTGCTTCGACAATCACCTGCTCGACCAGCGCTCGTCCTACACCAAGTCCACGTGACGAAAGCGTACAATACAATCTCTTCATCTCACAAGTCTTCTTGCTTTCCTGATCCTCAGCAAACTTGTTGAGTCCATATTTGGACGTAATTAGATTTGATTTCTTTGGCAGGGCTCGCAGACCCACGCAACCGATTGCTTCTTTCTGAGGAGTAATGGCCAAGAATAGGGCACCAAAAGGTGGAGCGTACACCCCGGGAAGAGACTCCAATTCAGCGGTGAAGTTCTGGAAGGAAAGATCGATGTTCAGAGAAGCAGCATAGGCGGTGAAGAGGTTTTTGGTGGCGGTGAGGTCTGCCGGTGAGGTTGCTGGTTTCACCGTGAATTTTGGCAGGATGTTCATTGTGACTTCGACCTGAATAAAGTTTTCTTTTGAGGTTTCGAGCTTCGGATGAGGTCAAACTATGCGAGCAAGTGAGTCAGAGGAGCGGAATTTGTCTCGATGTTCAGCGCCCATGAGATATACCCAGATAACACAACCCATGCCTGAGAATGATAAGAACCCAATCAACTGTGCCCTAAGCAATGTTGATGAAGGAGAAGATACGAAGTCACGTGTGCTTTGGTCTGGGTAGACTCACGTGACCTGTTCGTTATCAAGGTGATTGTCTCTGTTTGTTTTTATCACATCTTCGCCTCCAATTATCTCTTAAGCTCAAGGCCAGAATGCCGACAATGGTTTTCGCCCCTTAAGCATACAATCTTGCAGCAACCATTCTCTGGGCTGACTCACTGCTTCGATTCATGATTCCGTGATATCGAGACAACCGACACGATATCTCTACCACCCTTTGTGCTGAGCTTATGCGCGGAAGGATGCTGCAAGATGTCTCGCATACTCAAATACCTCAGCGCCTCCCCGATTGCCAATACCGGCAGCGTAGCTCGAGACCACCTCGCAAATGAACGCACCTTTCTCTCATGGACACGAACCGGACTCGGCTTCGTTGCTCTTGGGGTAGCACTTGCCAAGCTCGAGGCTTTAGAAGCTCTCTCCCCAACACTGCAGCACAACCATGGAGATCTAAAGCTTCCGTCTGCCGCTCTCGTTGGTTCGGGCACAGGATGCTTGTCTTATGGGACCATCAGATATTTTAGGTCTTTGAAGCTGCTGCAGAAGGGGCTTTTCAGACCAAATGTTGCGGGGATTGGATTGGTTGCTCTCACGAGTGGTGCTGTGGCTGGTGGAGGCATTTACCTGGTGATTGCTCAGGAAACAAACAGGTGATTGACGTAGGGTTAGAAAATGGAACTGGCTCGAATTGGTCCCTGTGAAGGTCGGATTCGAAGAGTTTGGTTCTGGCCGTCAAGCTGAAAGGAAAGGGTCAAACTGAGTTCAATCAAATGTATATGTTATTATATGATACCATTCGAGGATACGCTCCAAGGTCAGCAGGCAGCCCGACTCCCGAAGATGTCGTGTGACTGAATAGAAAGTTTAGACCGCTGTTAATGTTACACGCGGACGGTCAAATCAGACAAGCGTCTGAATAACTTCATGTCATCCAAGAAAGAACGAAAATCCTGAAGGTTATTACCCTTGCCATTCTCTTCCCTACGGTAGAATTTGGAAACGTGTGGACTTTATGCAGCACTCCTGCCCGTAGAGTCTTCAATCACCGAGCAGCAATCCCGTACTATTTGAATGCTGTGGGTACTCAGAAGTGGCGTAGGCAGAAATATGTTTCATATCATTTTATGTGAAGAAGCTCAACATTAAAGAGCTTATCATGGTCGGCAAATAGTACTAGTCACTCGCTAATGTCTTCCAGCCGATGCAGATGTGTGATATTATACAGTGAACACGGAGAGGGTACATGATAGGTTATAAACATATCTGAGTTCAGGAGACTACATCGCTCCTCATATCAACACACTTGCCAAAATTGCTACCTAAAACAAATATGCAACGCTAGAGAACCACTAACTGTGCTTGAATCCACCATAAATTGTAAATATCAAAAGATTTATCCCTTCAGCTCTTGTCTTCCATTTCTTGTTGAGCCTTCTCCCAGTCCTCAACTGAAATCGGGACTTCAGTCATAGCCGCAAGACGAAAAAGATGCCGAGTTTGCATTGTGGTGTCATAATCAACTGTGCCTGTATCTGAAAAGGCGAGTAAGCAATAATATCGATGGTAAGAAACCTCAGTCATGACCTACGAAGAGTTGTTCTTCCGTCGAACATTACTACGCTATTTTTCTCCCAGTGAACTCTTGCCTGAAAGTCGTGTCCCATTCTAATAAAGTCTAGCAAGAATCTTGTGATAACCTCTGCCTCCTGATCTTTAAGGCCGAAAACTTCATCCGGAAATTCCGCGTTGTAGTAGATTGCCTTCTCGCCTGTAACAGGATGAACTCGAACCATGGGATGGATCGAATCGATCGGGTTACAACGGACCGCCCCTTTACTTGCCTTGGCATGTGCAATCAGGTGCCTGGAAGTATGATTAACTTTCAACTTGTTGATCATGTCCTGGAAGACAGGACTAAGCCGCTGATAAGCCATCGCCGTGTCTGCGACAACCGTATCACCCCCTATATCTGGGCATGCAAGGATCCCCAGCATGATGTAACCCGGAGGCTGTCTCTCGTGGCTCACATCGTGGTGCCAAATGGTAGTAGTCATCTTGTGCTTGAAGAAGGTTTTGATCTCTTCTTCGTTTCCATCTCGATGTATGACATGGAATTGTGGGAATCCTTTAATAGCACCGGTGACTGGCTGTCGACTGAGCTTTCCAAAGTGTTCCATAAATTCAACCTGGAATTGAGGACCAGCGTGCAGAAAGTCCGACTGCTCTCGAAGAACTACGAACTTTCTCTCGCAGATCAAGAGAGCCATTTCATCTTTGGCCTCTTGAGACAGAGTTTCGAGCTTGACTCCGGTCAAGATTGTGCCCATCCTGGGTGTAACTGCTTGGATTTTGACATTGCTAGTAAGGAGGTGGGGCTTTGTCTTGTCCGCTCGCAGTGCCGGATCATGGTACTCGAAAATCGGGAAGTCATCAAACCAAAGGCCCTTCTCCCACACAGGGAGATATTCGGGGAATTCTGAATTTTCTCGGATACGACGCTCATATTCCTCTGGCCCGGAGTTGTAGGGGACATTGATATCGTAGGCCACCTTTGGTTGAGGGGCGTCAAAGTCTAGGGGCTCGGTTCGGCTCGGCGCCATGCTGATTGGGGATAATAAAATATCGATTTGTCTTCAGCGAAGTGATCTCTCTGCTTGGTGGTTCAAAAGTTGCTTTTGATGGTTTCCCGCGTACTATTCCAGTGCTTCGACGTCTCCTTATTGCAATTTGAATCGTCAGAGAAATGGGCTCATTTGCTCCGGGGGTCGACCATTCAGGCGGTGAAGATCACAGCGGCCATGCAGTGCATGCTGTCAAGCGGGATGACGAACAGCACAGAGGCACGGAATGCATGGCCAGGTGCTTTTGACCGTTTTGATACTGCTAAACCATGCAAGGCCGCTCGAAAGTAACGTGGCCTGCATAGATCAGATGTCGCCCATTCCTCGTCCATGGTTGAAGCCGCTTGCGCACGGAGTGGGTATTTCGTCTTGGGTGTGCCAATCTCTCCTCTTCGTGATCGGAAAAGGGGCTGTATCAGGTATAATCGGATCCTGCGCCATGTTCTTGCATCGATCTTGCAGAGTACTTTCTCGGCCAGTTGCATGAACAATGGACAGGAGCAAATCAAACGAATTGGGGAAGTCGTGGAATGGCCTCGGTCGTTTTGCAATACGTACCCCTGTCAAAATGTGTTGGTGGTATCCTCACACATTCAACCTTAAATACCCTCAATTGCCCAACAGTACGTGTTAAGTAAAGTGGCTTGGAAAGGGGCTGTTCGCTGGCACGGGCCGTTACATGACTACTCGTATGTTTGGAGACACGAGTCCAGGGGGTTTCGCTCGTTCCGCCTGCAGAATCTTGCGTCACCAAAATTGAAACCCCTTTTTTCTGAACCAGCATGGCAGCCACAACTAAGCAGAAGTTTCTGGTTACCGGACCAGATCTTCATTTGATATGGAATGCTCGCTCGTTGCAGGTCGGGTTGCGATAATGTTCCAAACTGCATGAATCAGACTTCAGAGACAGCATTTTCCCCATTACCCCTTTAGCGGATCTGAGCTGTTGCAAATGAGGAAAGGGTGAGAGGTGGAGCTGCCAGTTATAATCATAAAATTTGCTTTGTTTCTCTCGTTCTGTAATTGAAACTCAGTGTATTCTTTTTGAAGTATTGCTGCCTATGGTTCTTTTCCTTTTCGTTTCGAGCGGCGAACAACCTGCATCTACTCCCAGCATACAGTCATCGAGAAGTTATTCTCGTCTTATTAGCCTGCAAGGTCAATTAAGAAGCCTACCGCAGAGACTTTAGCAATTCTGCCGTATTCACAATGCAGTTCTTCTTCTTGTCAATTCTTGCAGCTCATCCAAAAGGTGTTCAACAATGATACATAGTCATGCCAGAAAACCTGCCAACATATTTTGAGGAACCTCAACAAAGTAGAGAGGATGTATCATTCACCATTTTCGATACACTCATTCAGGGAAATGTAATTGTTGTCGTAGGACCACTAGGGGCTGTCAGAATTCCTGGCGCAAGACTGACTTTTGACTATACCATAACTCATGGAACATTCGCAAATCGACGAGCAGGTACTTTTCACTTTGTACCCTAAATTAGGGGATAATCGAGAAAGCCACATGGCAATTAAGCTCTAAATGTCCCTCGAACTATAGTATGTAAAAAGCCAGCATTGCGTTAAGAGTTCTGACTACCACTGGTGGACTGCTCAGAGAGTGCTTTCACTTCTCCCAAAGTCTTGATTTTGTCGATTTGTCATTGTAACCAGACTCTCAGCTCGCTCATAATTTGAGTCAGATTGGTTGTGTGTAGAAATAGAAGAGCGTATATCTATTAGAAATTTCTGTTACAAGTGCACCAGTCATGTCTCGTCCTCACTTTTCAGCTCCAGTGAAAAAGCCCATTGCGGATGTACAAGCGGTGAGCCCCGAGCGGACCCGGGTTGCACGCTTACTCCGGCCCGCTCCCAACAACCTCAACTATTCTACTCTTTGCATTCTCAAAGCGGGACTTTGCATAGCAAGCCTCGCAAGGTATTCTCGTAAATTATGAAGACGATTCAGCATCACTGCTCTACGCTGGGGGCCGACTTGGTGGCTGAGGAAGACGTCGATTCAGGCATCGCAATCTTCCGAGGCATCCCGTATGCGTCGGTCACAAAGCGATGGACTCAAAGCTCCGTTCAGCACTCTTTACCTCCTTTCTTTGACGCTACAAAGTTTGGCCCGAAATGTCCACAGCCGGCTCATACTTCACTTATCCAAACGGCTCTACCTAATCCTATCGTCGAGTCAGATGAGTTTAAATGCCTCAATTTGAATGTCACTGTTCCATCGGAGGCTCTATTGGCCAAAGGTCAGGGATCGAGAGCTTCACTCTTGCCGGTGATGGTGTGGGTACATGGGTATGTTACATCTCAGATATCCTATTGCGAGTCCGCAACCCAATCTCATTTGACAGGTAGAAGTAAATACACGGAATTCGCTGACGTCCAACAGCGGACAGTTCAAGAACGGTTCCAATTCCAACGCAAGATACCAAACGCAGATGCTGTCCCGTCTTGCCAAAGAAGCCGACCGTCCCATCATCATCGTCCAAATCAATTATCGATTGGGTGTCTTTGGGTGGGTTGCTTCTTCAGATCTTGCTTCAGAGCACGAGTCAATTGCCTCTCAGGATTCCAACGTTTCAGAATACTTTGGTAACTTTGGCCTCATTGACCAACACAATGCTTTTGAATGGATTCAGAGTCATATCCATGATTTTGGAGGCGACCCGGCCAATGTCACAGCGTTTGGGGTCAGTGCAGGAAGTGGTAGTCTGCATATGCACATCCTGTCAGGAAAGTCTCTTTTCGATCGCGCCATCTTGATGAGCGGTTCTGGACCCACGATGGGACCTTTCCCCCTCAAAATGGTTGAATCCGGATGGAATAAGCTTTGCCAAGCCGCTGAGATCTCATCAGAAACGCCTAAAGAGAGAGTAGAAAACTTGCGGTCCTTGTCTCAGGATGAGATAATGGATAAGTGTAGCTCAAGGACTACCTTCGCTCCCCTGGCTGATGGCAAATTTCTGCCAGCTTCATGGCGTCTTGGAGACCCACATCCAGATGGACGCTGCAAGGATATAATCGTCGGGAATGTTGGAATGGAAGGCATCGTATTCGACCTTCTCTCTTCACTCATACCTCAAAAGTTCTTTCACAAGAGCGTCCTTGCTGCGTTCAAAGAGGCTTCAGATGCGGAGCTGTTCTGCAAATACTTCGGTTTCGATGTTCCGAAAGAACAAACCCCGGAGGCATACCGAGATGCCATGCGCTTTTTCATTTCGGTTGTGCTATTCCATTTCCCAGAACAGAGAATTGCAGAGACGTATGAACGACAGGCTTACCATTACCACTTCGAAGAACCATCCCCGTATGAGGGAAGGACTCACGGGCTTGCGGTCCATGGTCAAGATGCTGTCTTCGTATACAACAGCGAAAGAGAAACTTGGCCCGAATCGGCCCAGAAGGTCTCCTTGGATATGGCCAAACTTTGGACCAGTTTCGCTTATGGGAAGCAGCCGTGGCTGCCATATTCATCTTCCAAGAAGTTTATGAGACTTGGGCCGAATGGCGAGTGCAGCATGAGCAGCCTTGACGATGACGAGACGAGGGACTACAGGTATATGAGCTGGATGAGGGAACATTTTGACGAGACAATGCGTCTCATTATGAGCCTTGCATAGAGACAAGATACCACCAGCCATTGCCAGAATTCGTGGCGCAATGCTGACGTTCATTATACCATAACTTGCGGGAAATTCCTAACCTAATTGCCATGTTCCTTTCTTGAATGGCCCGTGATCCGACAAACACCTTAAACAGCATGACCCTCCGTTTTATGAATGTTCCTCAAGTTATAGTACATCCAAAGCTAGCCCCAGCGCCACGAATTCCAACAACCCCTGGTGTACTGAGCAATTAAGTCATGGATTTCAGGTCAAGAACTGCCTTCACATTGATCGAAGGATTTCCGAAATTCTTTGCACGCCAGGACTTCATGTCCCGGTCCATCAGAATCCGCGCTTAAATTGTAATGGGATTAGTTCATTTTCTCTAAACCCCCGGACCATATTGTCTAAAGTCTGGCGGGCCTCAACCTGGCCAACGTCGAACAGCCTCAAGGCGCTTCCTGAACAATGCATATACTCGCAAGGGCGCTATCACCAATTTTCTGAATCATTAACGACATCGTACCTCCTTCACTAATGCACATTTTGCTATAAACAGCAAGGCCGACCGCTGTAGCCTAGCCTGAATCTCAAACGGGTCACCGGCAAGCCTTGTCCAATCCTTGTAATGTTGGTTCCTGCGCATCTTGAGTTACACCAACATTTGAAAACCGCGCATTTGATTGGCGGTGGTGAAGGTCGTAGCCGGGCCTGCGCCTTGCTTATTGGCGAAGTGTGCATGGCCTGTCCTTCAGCTCCGTGGAAGGTCTCCTGCAGAGCTGATAAGAATGGAGAACAATCACTTGGAAGCTGCTTTTATCTGAAAGTCACCAAAGATCAACTTTCTTGTATACACTTTCGGAGATGTCATCATCAAGACGAACAAGCTCTCGACGCCTCCCTAGCCCACCCGGAGAGCTGCCAACAGGCCCTTCCATCGTACTGAGGTCTCGAATTGCTATCATAGAGACACCTCCACCTCGTCCAAATCCACACTCAAGTGACTCAAATGTGTCTGCAGGATCAACAAGCTCCGCTGCTAGTTTGATGGACCTTGATATGGTCTTTGATGACAGTCCCCCGAGATCCGACTCCCCGAGTTCGCCATTGACTCCGTGGGACCCATCGCCCGGTACTTCAAGCTGCTTATCCTTCAACCTTCCAGGACCGAGTTCTCTAGGCGTGCAGGAAAGGCAACAATCTGCCCACAGAACTTCTGCGCCGCGGCTCTATAAGACTTTATCTGAAGCCACAGACTTGGCACCCTCGCAAGAGACACCTTCGAAGAAGAGCGGTCGAAAACCAAGATGCTTGAAGAAACCAGCTCACACTGAATTGCAGCGGCCACCTCTCGAACGACAACCCAAAATCGATGATATACTACAGCACTATAAACCCAGCATACCAGGTACTTTTGAACAAGATACCGATATGGATGTGGAAGCTGAGTACTCTGGTTCTGAGTCCTTTTCTCCTTATGTGGACGAATCAGCCGAGCATGCGATCACTTCGATTCCAACGATTGTAGCAAGGCCAAGTAGAACAACAATTCCATCCGCTGTGTCGGGCTCTACCAGAACAATGCGAAGCCTTATTGTAACAAAGCCTACCGGGACAGTAAATTGCCAAGCTAAGGAGGTAAAATTCTGGGCATGGAAAACTGCGAAAGGACATCGCGAGATCAACAACAATATATACCTCTGCATAAAGAACCGTCATGCAGCGGCTGGAAACCCAAACGAAAAGCCGGCCAAAAAGCCAAAGCCAGGCTGGATCTACGTTTTCGAGTCACCAGAGAAGGCCCCTGCAAAGGTGAAAATTGGCAAGACGCTAAAAGATCCTCAGAAGCGTAAGGCGCAGTGGGAGTCATGTGGACTTCCACTTCTGGAGGTGGAAGACAGTTACAAAAATGGATTTAACCACTACTCAGTTGTCGAATCTCTCATAAAAGCCGAGTTGCACAACGAGAGGAGAAAGCACAAGTGTCCCTATCATACACCCAAAGAGTGGGTGGAGCATGAAGAATGGTACGAAATTGACAAGGAAAAAGCTTTGAAAAGTGTTCACCGTTGGCGGCATTGGATAATCAAGCAGGCACCGTTTGATGACAATGGACAGTTGACAACTTACTGGCATTGGAGGGTGGAGAAGTTGCCCAGATTTATTAACGACGTAAATTGGGATGCATGGACACAACCAAGCGCACTAGACTATCTCGACTTCCATTTGGAGCAATTCGGGCAAGGAAGGTACACACATGTTAAGGCGCACCTCAGTCGAAAGGATTTTCACTTCTGTTCAACGGGCGGCATGATGATATTTGTCTTGTATACACGGTTTGGAATAGCTGGAGTAACATGGGGACTTCTGGCGTTGTGTATTTTATGATTTACGACATTGTCAGGATAAATAGCATCAGCCTAGTGGGTATACTCACTAAGTTTCTTCTGCTGAATCGATATTTTTCCAGTGAAACAAAAGTTTGACCCGTTCTAGAGTTCTACTCAGAATGATCTCAAGCCACTCTTCTTCCATTGGATAGCGCGTTGCCCGCGCTATCCGCGTCAAGATAACGTCCAGTAGTGGGGGGATATAGCTGTTGAACTCAAAGACAGCCATCTTAGAAGCAGCGTAAACATCACAAAGGAAAGTCTTCTGCTATTCAACCAAAAGAACCAACGTCTAAATAAGCCCAGAAAATCAAAAAGAATGCTCAAGAATCTCAGTGGGAAGACGGCTATTGTCACGGGGTCTTCAAGGTATGATCAAGCTCAGAATTAAACGATAGTGACTGAGAGAACAAGGGGAATCGGAGCAGGAATTGCAATTGACCTAGCAGAGCGAGGTGCAAATGTAGTTGTGAACTACACATCACTCAGAGGAGCAATTGCAGGAGGAGAAGTCGTCAAAGAGATCGAAGCCGCTGGCAGCAAGGCTGCTCTTGTCCAAGCAAATGTTGCTCATCTATCAGAGCTCAATAAACTTGTCGAGGCGGCATTGAGTATATCAGAAGCCGGAAAGATTGACATTCTTATCCACAGCGCTGCGACTGGAGACGACTGTTATATGGAAGACATGACTGAGGAATTTTACCAGTCCCAAACGGACGTTAACCTGAAAGGTCTATCATGGTTTAGACTTTCCTGGCAGACAGCTGACCCCTAGACAGCACCAATCTTCCTCACTCAATTAACTCTGCCCCATATACCTCGAGGAGGTCGAACTGTTCTCATAAGCTCGGTATCAGCTCGGATGGGCATGCCACAGCAAACAGTGTACTCTGGCACAAAGGCTGCTCTCGAGGGTATTGCAAGAGTATGGGCAACGGAATTGGGTAAGAAGTATGGCATCACGGTGAACTGTGTTAGTCCAGGCCCAACTGCCACAGATATGTGGACCGAATGCGAGCCAGATGTTGTGGCAGACTTTCAACCAATTATAAATGCCACACCAGCAGCTGCCAGAGTTGGAGAGGTGTCAGACATTGTGCCAGTCGTCGCGTGAGCAGTTCAAGTCTATCAAGCAGGTCGTTGCTGACTCGATTCGCAGATTTTTGTGTTCGGAGGAGAGTCGATGGGTGACAGGAAGTACTGTTAGCGCAAGCGGGGGTATGAACTTTATATGATGGGTGTATGGATTGATCGACCGATTGATGATGGCGCTGGTAAGGCTCGAGTGATGTAGTTAAGAGAGAAGAGCAAGTTGGAGTATGAAATATTCCATGCTTTGTTTCGGCGTTAAGATAAGATAAGGATTTGTGATCCTCTCCGACTACGCATGACGACAACTTCAACCCGAACAACAGTGTGAATCTTCATTGATGTCAATGTCCTTCTCATTCTGCACGAGACCAATACTATCACGATTTCCACGTAACCTTCCGAGGAGTGTATGTACTTTCGCTCTCACCAGCACACAGCTTCTAACACTCGGTACAGCTTGCTCTACCACGCGCGATGCATATCCAGTCGATCCCAATGTGTAAGCTTCCACCACCTTGATGGCTTGTAGCTCTAGCTTCCTTCGGAATGTTCTCCAAATGTTGATTTTGACTTTTAGGGACGGGTACGGGCGACAATTATGCCTACCTAGTCGTTGACGATAAATCGAAAGATGCCGTGATCATCGACCCCGCAAACCCGGACGAGTACGTTCAAGCAACCCACAACAACACAAGGATAAGCTTCTGATATTACTTGGCAGGGTAGCACCAGTCTTGAAGGACGAGATCAAAGCTGGCAAGATAAATTTGACTGCAATCATTAATACGCATCAGTATGTTTCTGAAGACTTATACGTCACAAATGAGCTCGTCTGATTTATTTCAGCCATGGTGATCATGCAGGAGGCAATAACAAAATGGTAGGATACTTTTTTCTCAACGGTTTAAAATCCAATCCTAATTGCTTTGTGATAGTTATCCTACCCCGAATTCAAGGACAGACCAATTATCGGAGGCAAGGATTGCCAGAGTGTTACCAAAACACCCAAGAATGGGGAGACTTTCCAGATTGGTGACATAAATGTGAAGGCTTTATATACCCCTTGCCATACACAAGATAGCATATGCTTTCTTATGGAGGATAGCACTGGAAAGGCAATTTTCACCGGGGACACTCTGTTTCATGGAGGTGAGTTATATACAGATCGCCTGTTTCGGTTCTGAAGCTGATGCTAAGATTTGTGTTTTAGGTTGCGGTAGATTTTTCGAAGGAACTGCAGAGGAAATGCACACGGCATTGAACAAGACTCTGGCTGCGGTTCCTGATGATACTAAAGTCTATGTATGTTCATCTGGTTCGTCGAAGTCTCTTGTTTGCTTTGCTGATACCTTAAGCCCGGACACGAGTACACCAAAGCCAATGTCAAATTCGGCATCTCAGTTTTGCAAAGCGAACCTCTAAAGAAGCTGCAAGCTTTTGCAGATAAGAACAAGGAGACGCAAGGAAAATTTACGATCGGCGACGAGAAGGCAAGCATTCTAACCCTTGATTGAAATGCTTCGCTAAGTGGAGTGACTAGCAACACAATGTTTTCATGAGAGTTGATGTGAGTGCATCCTTGGTCCGGCCATTTGAGATCCTTCCCTCACAGTGATAGGACCCCGAGATTCAAAAAGCAACAGGCAAATCCGATCCGGTTGAGGTAATGGCTAAGCTTCGAGAAATGAAGAATAACTTCAAGTGAGTAAGTAGAAGAGCAGAAGTAAATCGGCAATTCCGCTTAGCTGAGATCGAGTAGGCCGCCACCGGACTCAAAGTTCTGAATGAAGAATGGGTTGGAAGGTTTAAAGGCAAGAATCCGAGTACTCTATGCTGTAAATAAACACCAAAGCCGGGTATGAAATTTCACAACTGAGAAGCTTTACCTCAGCCGCACAATTCTGAGACGAATATAATAATGACGTCAAGCTTCTTAAGAATTATTCGTACGACGAGTGAAATGACCTATGCCACCCGCCTCTAGTTCTTGAACCAAGTGTCATACTCTTCTATCGACCCTCTGCGAATCATCATAGTTATGGCTTCTCAAACGACTCACGGCGCCGCAGGCCCACCTAAAACAGCTAAGGACGCCGTTCTTGAGACTGGCGCAGCAGCGACCCAATCCTTCGGGCCCATCAAGGCCATCTGTGCCCATTTGAATGCCTTCCATGTTTACGCCTCTGATCCTACTCGTTCGGTAGAGGCCAATCATTACTGTACTCACTTGAGTGCGGATGTACGCTTGCCATCTCGTTTTAAGCTGCCTAATTTGATGCAGATTTTACCATGATTTTGAATGAGGGCTGATAACTCCACGTGCAGGTGAGACAGTGCCTGATATACGATGCTCCGACCAACCCTGCGAGGTTGATTGGTGTTGAATACATGATTACGCCCAAACTGTATGAGACGCTTGATGAAGAAGAGAGGAAGCTATGGCATTCGCATGACTTTGAGGTAATCAATCTCAGCCAAAGCTCACTTTTCACGAAACGTTGGCTTTGAAAAGGAATCTTTGATTGACAACAATCAGGTCCGTAGCGGCATGCTTATAATGCCCAATCCCAATGTGCCCAACGCTGTCTGGGAGATTGCTGAAACGGAGGAGATGAAAGAGGTCATTGGGTTGTACGGGAAGACGTATCATTTCTGGCAGGTTGACAAAGGCGATACCTTGCCGCTGGGCAAGCCGGAGCTGATGATGAGTTTTACGAAGGATGAGCAGGTAAGCAGATCTCGAAGATTGAAATCTGAAGTAAAGTGTTACTGCTGTGGAGGTACTGATGATGTGTAGGTGCCATGGGAGAAAGTCAAGGATCGAGATGAGAGGTACGGGGTTGAGACCGGTCGGAAGAAGGAAGCTCGGAAGGGCATTGAAGGGGTGACGATTCATGAGGACGCAGATTCATGCTGGCGGGAGTAGAAGGCCTCGCAGATCTCCTGAAGTAACGAGTTTGGAATAGCATACGAGTGATGTAGAACAGAACATATTGAGATGAAATACAATTGGCAAGTGATAACTTGTTCTAAGCTGAATGTGAAATGTCTCCAATGAATACCAAACACCAACTCGTGACGAGCAGATGGCTAGGCACTCCAAGGAAGGTCTCGAAGAATCAAAATCTCGACCGGATGTTTCTCTTGCTTCACTGTCCTAAAAGCGAGTTAGCAATATGTTTTCATGGGGAAGAGAGAGATTCCATACCACACTTGCACGCTCTGAATTTGAGACAACGGCAAGCTCTAGCATTTGTTTTTGAAGCTGTTTTCTCCAAAATTTCCCACCCTGGTTGCAATGAAGATATACAAACCATAGGCTAATCAAGGGAACATTCTTTTTTTGTGGTCACTGACCAAATGTCGGGCAAATGATAGAAAATTAAAGAAAAGGAAAATTCGGCCACGATAAATTTTAGATTGTCCTCCCTGCGGCCGCTAGCTTATGCTTCGTATCTCTTGTTCGTATTCGGATACTGATACGAAGGGCTATCATGACCTCAGCCTCGTCGCAAGATATGTGCAAGGCATCAAGTCGTCACCACAATCTACCAGCCTCAACGACCTGTCTAGGAAGTTGCCAGTCGCCATGGTACGTACCAGAGTCTTCATTCCTCTTTGACAATGACTAACAGAATATCAGCCGGCAAAGCGGCGTGCAGGCTCTCCAGCAGCTTCTGCGCCCAAGCAGAGACAATCCAAACTGGCCAAGGAGAACAAAATCTCCAATGAGGAAGAGACAGAGATAAAAGAAGCCTTTGAGCTCTTCGCGCGAAAGAAGAGCGACAAGAAGGGAGAGAAAGAGAAAGTTCTGCCAATTGCAGACGTGCGGAGGGCCATGATGTACTTTCTTGTCTCATTACCCCGCCTGCTCCTTGCTTCAATCAACAAACATCACCAACTTAAGAGTACGAAGAGATATGCTGATCTAGTGGATGAAGTGCATTAGATATCCCCCCTTCTCCTTCCGAGCTTCAGGAGTTTACCTCGATTCTCGACCCGGACGAGGAAGGATTCACAGAATACGAACAATTCCTTGCAATCTGCGCATTGAAATTCCACAGCCGGGAGCGAACCTCGGATTCGCATGCGCAAGAGGTTGATGAGGCATTTCGGCTTTTCACAAGCGGCGGCGGAGAGGGCAAGATCACATTAGCGACATTGAAAAGGGTCGCAAAGGCGTTGAAGGAAGATGTAGAAGATGATTTGCTGAGAGATATGATCTTGGAGGCAAATGGTGGGGCGGGCGTGGGCAAGGGAGTCGAGAAAGACGAGTTTGAGGGAGTTATGAGGAGGGCAGGAGTTTGGAGGTGATGACTGAGATGGCTAATTATGATGCTGATGACACCCAATGGGATATATGGGAGGCCCGGGAGTTTGGGTCAAGCATAAAATCGGAGTTCTTGGGACCGTGGGAACTTGGAGTTTACGACAGCGGCAATTCACAGTGACGGATATGGAAACGTTTTGCTTGGCAATCAAGTATGTCTAAATGGACATATTTGCAGCTTAGATGGTAGTAGAAACGCCGTAAAATATGCAGAAACTCAGAAACACCAGTCCAGATTTCAAAATGCAGTAGCCGACATCCAAATGTCGATTCATGACTCCGTAGTACTTCATCCCCAGGGTATCGTTATACTTTTGGCACTTCAATGGAAGGTGCCGGCGTGACAGTTGATGTTGCTTGGGCTTTGAACCCAGCATGGTCTGAATGCTTCTTGTAGAAGTAGTTATCGGGCTTGGGCTTCAGTTCTGCAGGTAATTCTTCCAGAACTGTTGCAAGTATTGCGTCGATTGACTTTTGCTGCGAGGCATCGCGATGCCAGACAGAAATCAGGTGAGAATTGAACCGAACGGAAAGTCCGACGCCACAAAGTTGATCTCCTGAAGCTTCGTCAGTCGTGTCAAATCCTCTGGCAAAGAGAAATGCAAATCCTTACCAACATCCAGACAACTCTGCAGCTTCTCGCCAATGGCCATCAGCTGAACTCTGGTCCAGAAGTCTGGGCCATTGACTTTCGGCACCCTGAAGGTCCAGCTTCCACCATTTATATTTCTTCGGTCTTCCCACACTGGTTGGAAACCTTGTTTGAAAAGGTAGATTGACTCGCGCATCTTGATCTGGTCGACTGGAGTATTGTTGTTGTACCGCCAGAAGTCTTGGACTGACTCGATTTGGGAGCCGAGTTGCTCGAGCGTGGCAGTATAGGTTCCATCCGTTGATTTGGGCTGCTCCTTCTGCTGTCTTCAATAATCGTCAGCTCGTTCCAACCTTATCCAGAATATCTACCCATTCTCTAGTGTCAGCAGCAAGGAGCTTACCTGTCGAAATAGACATTCCAGTAGTGCTGCGTTGGCAAAGGTCGCATTGCCTTCAGCATGTTCTTCTTCGCATCATCGCGCTGCTCAGCAGGAGATCCGGTATCACTAGATCCGGAAGCTGTCGACAAGCCTCTTGTCAGAAGAGATGGTCTCAATGCCATTGTCAGCCTAGGGATAGCCTCGCGGAGTATATTAAGGAACGTATTTAGTGATCGGCTTGCGGACAGTGATAAAGAGAGAAGCTTAGAGAGATGGAAGAGAACAAAATCTCCACGGAACAAAGCTTGCACGAGGATGCGGAACAAAGAACGGTAGTTGGAGATGTTGAGACAAAACCCATCCCGGGAATGAAGCTGCTGCAGCGATAATGAAACGCACTAAACGCGGGGGGTCCAGCCGAAGCGGCTCTGCCGTGCTTCGCCCCTGGCAACTTGTAGAGCACTGTGAAGACTCAGAACATTATTTCCAGAGAACCGGATTTGCTCAGGCTTGCTTTTTCGAGTACATTTGTAAACAGGTCATGATTCATAAGTACACCATTCAACGCTTGCAGCTCTGATACTCCAAACACCATCGCTACCCAGTTTGCATGCTCAGAGCCAGACGGCCCCCAAAGGACGCACATAACCCAGTTTCTTACAGTATTTTTGACACGGACTAATCCCACCAAGAACAGATTCACGCCTCAAGTCGAGGCCCGAAGCCAACCACCTATAGATTGACCCGCTCCCCCAATGGAGTGACAAAGCGACTCTTATCATCACCAATCTTCTTCTTGAACATTCCCAAGTCCTTCAGAAGTTCCTTCATATATCCTTGCACTTCATTCGCTCGTTCTTCGTGGACAGAGACATCGATTGCCTCATCATCATCTCCGTATTCATCGTCCGGAACTTCGGTTCTATCATCATTCTCCTTGTCGTCCACGCCCCGGTCTGCTTCTCCGGGCAGGCTTCCCATGCGGCTTCCTCCCTGAACACTACTTCTTGCAGAGCGAACCTCTATAGGATTCTTCAAACTGTCAAGTGCAAGCTTTAAGTGAAGCCTCAACGCATCATTCTCAGTCTGAAGATTGCGAATCTTTCCTTCAGCGACCATACTACGCTCCTCCATCATACGTTGCATAGTGACCACTCTGTTCTGATATTCTTCCAACTTTTCTTCTTGCTCCTTGCCCTCCTTCTCACGTCTTCTGCTGTCTGAAACAGTGAGCTGCAACACTCGAATCTCTTCAGCCATTGCAGCGATCTGAGCATCACGCTCAGCCGCTGAAATATGGTCTTGGTTGACGACAGCACGAGTGCGGATTCTCTTTGCTTGGTCTGCGTAACGAAGAGTTGACAGTGTCTCGTCGTAATCAGAAGGCGCGATACAGGCTATCATAGCTGTCTTGCTGTTTCCTCCAAGCGAGTCCTTGAGAAGCCACGTAAGGATGGAGTCTCGATATGGCACGATATCCTTATTCCGCTTTCCAGGTCGGTGTTGCTTTGGATCGGCAAGAGCCGCAATGACACGGCCTAGAGTTGTGAGTGATTTGTTAATATTGCTGCCCTCCCGAAGGCGCGCTCCTGTCGCTTCGGTCGCTTTTGCCCTCTCACTACCAGCCAAATCAACCAAACGGATGCGTGCCATTCGCTCGGTCGTCTCGTCCGTGTCCATATCATGATGAATTTGTTTCAACATGATAGTGAAGACCGCATGACTTCTGCTACTTGTGTCGTTCATCTTCGTACTCGCCGTTGTTCGACTAGCATCTCCCATCTTCATGTATCTCATGATCTCGGAGATATTCTTCACTGGTGCATCAGTCAAGTCCTTAATGTACGGTCCATCAATTGGTGACTCTCGAATCTTGAGGTAATACGGAGGTTGATTAGGGTTGACGGGGACGAGGAGGTCGCGAACATGCTCGTTATAGACTTCAAAGTACGACACTCGTACGTTATAGGAGATGTTGGGTGTTTCGTTGTGCGCAGCCTCAATTCGCTGGAAGAGATCCTCGCAGGTCCGGGGAATCAGTCCTGGCTGATCAGGAGTGCCCATCATAGTATAACTCTTGCCAGAGCCGGTCTGACCATAAGCAAATATGCAGGTATGGTAGCCTTCGAAATTGTGGTCCAGAAACTCTTCTCCCAAGCTGTTGTACACGTCCTCCTGATGCGCATAATGCTCGTCCTCGACATCGTGGCTCCAGAACGAGTTATCGAATGTGAATGCCTTTTCCTCGACTACCTTCCGCATCTTTGAACGCGAATTCGCCGGATCTGTATCGTTTGGTACAAGGAGGGTAGTAGCTTGGTTCATAGGGTTCATCTTGATCAGGCACTCCGCGCCTCGCTCGATCTCTGCGTGACACGTTAATTATGACCCACGAGAGCTTGATAACGCGTTACTAACCCCTCGGAAGAAATCCTCTGACTCTCACCACCACTCTGACATTTCCTCCTGGTCCGTCCATCGTGCCGAAAGGTCCAATGCTGCCGTCTGTTGATCGTAAGGAAGGTGTTGAAGCAGAAGAACGAATCGATCGCATT
>Ga0302140_10002761_pt1 | contig 22691 bp, 8 predicted proteins | sample I_Bog_E1_1_FD_202095 | JGI IMG/M metagenome (GOLD analysis project Ga0302140, IMG submission 202095) | Peat permafrost microbial communities from Stordalen Mire near Abisko, Sweden - I_Bog_E1_1 | ecosystem: Environmental > Terrestrial > Soil > Wetlands > Peat | place: Sweden: Abisko, Stordalen... | reverse complement strand
GCTAGCTACCTCGGATGAGAGAAGGACGCGGATGCTGGGAGTCTCCTTGAATTGCTCGATCACCTCGGTCTTGTCTTCCCTCATTCCACCCATGAGCACTGTAGCCTCTATACCTATCTCACGGAGGCGAGCAGATAAGTAATGAAGGGTTCCACGAAAGTAGGAAAATAGAACTACTTTTTCCTCCGGATATCCATTGAAAAAATCGCGCAGTGTCCGGGCCAGGCAATCAAACTTTGAGTCGTTCCTCTTAAGCTGCTTCAAGTCATATTTACCGCGAATCTCGTCTAGCAGAAACCGGCGGAATCCTGAGATGTGTCTCGGGTCAGTCTCAACGCCAAGATCCTCATAAAGGATCTCTTCATCGTTATCTTCTTGGCTCGCTTCTCGATCCTGAATATTCCACGATGCTGCGGCTGCATAAATGCAACTGGACAACTGCCGTTGCGGCGTGGCGAGGAGAAAGCCATCTGATACGTCGTTTTCCCAAGCATATTTCTTGACCGCTTCGGTTACCAGCGCATAAAATTCACTCTCCACGGAGGACATCTCAACGGAGGTGACGTTTGGCATTCGTACAACCTTGCGCTCTGTGACCTCGGCCTTCCGCGTTCGAGTCAACACTCGACTGAGAGAATTTACTCTTTCGATTCGGTCTGCAAGCCTGACACGCTCCGCTTCACCCCATGGTTGGTCTCCCCAAGATTCAAGTTCGGTTATCAATAGCTCCAATTGCTTTGATCCGGACAGTATTGAATTGCCATGTGCTTTACGCAGATAATCATGGACGGACTCAGGTGAGCCATTCTTCCCCAGAGTCGCCAATCGCGCCTGTACCAAGGGTTCATTTGCAGCCAAGACATGTTGGAATTGCTCGCGGTACGCGAAGCTCTCTGGATCGACGAGGTTCAGGAGGGAAAAAAGGTCTTCGTTTTTTAGGTTGATCGGCGTTGCTGAGAGAAGAACGATGTGCTCAGCCACATCCCGCAAGAAGCGCCCTAGTTGATGAGTCGCGGTCGCCGGATTGCGCAGATAGTGCGCTTCGTCGATGATTACGAGATCAAGGAGCGGATCTTTCCCAGATGCGCTATTTAGGACTTGAGCCAGTTGTCGCCGTGACGACTCGCTTTCTCCTTGGTCTTCCCAGTCAAGCGGTGGTCTAACGCCTTGCATGCTTGCGATCATCGCCTGACTAGCAGGGAATTGTGGGAGGGGTCGTCGCAATTCGCTTGTTAATTCAGCGGCATCGACGATCGATGCTTCCACTCCAAAGCGATTGCGAAGTTCCAATCGCCATTTGTCACAGAGCATCTTGGGACAGACAACTAGGAGGCGCCTCGCGTCGACGCGGGCTCTGAGTTCAGTCCAGATCAGCCCTGCTTCAATAGTCTTGCCTAACCCAACCTCGTCCGCGATTAACAATCCCTTTGAAGGTGATTCCAAAAATGATAGCACCGGCTTGTACTGGTGGGCGTAAAAGTCGGTATTTGTGGTGTTCATGCTGTAGACGAGATCAGCAAGGCGTCCCGACAGCTGAATCTGGGTCAACCGTCGCCGCAACTCAGCTGCTCGGCCGAAGCGACCCGTTCGAATAGCTTCTTCGTCTTCGGGGGGCGGCGCCTCAAGAAACTCCAAGTCGAAATCCGCATACCATGTGGTGCTTCCAAAACGAACCTGGACCATCCACACACCGGCCTTCTCGCGCACACGACCTGTGCACGCTCCGACTCGTGCAGGATCGTTCTTGAGACGTACCTGCCTACCTTCGGAATATAGAACGGCGGGGGTGTCGCTCTGGCCCAGGTTGTCGCTCATAATGACCCATCGTATTCGATGCTGCGGTCAGGAGCCAAGCCCAAAAGCACGTGGGTAAGGCCACAGGTCGGTGAGACTTATGGAAATTTCGATTGGTTTCCCTTCGGGCGCTCCGGGGTTACTAGAACGAGCGGTGAGTGAAGGAATGTTCAACCGCTGTCCTCAAGTGGCGTTCCCTTAAGATAGAGCCACCTTCAACAACACTACAAAGGGCACGCGGGCTGTGGGACCGCTCTTAATCCTGGCTTCACATTCGTGGCTAAAGCAATACGCCATTCTGCGGTCTCTGAAACGTCGATGTTCACGTTAGCCAATCAATCGTATGGATTCCTATGGCTCTCTTGTTGAGTCCAATCGTGACTTCCCTTCCCTACCCTATTGGCAAGACTGGCTGGCAATTGTGGAACTTGCCTACCTCTCCGCAACTCGACAATCCACTGGCCCCGCAGCTGGAGGTTGCCCAGTCCGAAGGGCTACATGCCAGGCGCGATACAATCCTGAGAAGTCGCCCAGCTTTTCTGCCATGTGCTGAGTGCTTCCGAAATGACTTTGGATTTGAATCTCACCGATCTCACGCCGGCCGACTTGCTTGCGCTGCATTCCCAAGTGGCGGACGAACTCCGGGTTCGTGGCATCACGCGCAGCGCCAACAATCCGACGGGCGACTTGGCAGAGTACCTTTTCTGTAAAGCATTTGGATGGAAGCAGGCCGGCAACTCACACGCCAATATTGACGCCGTCGGTCCGAACAACACCCGCTATCAGATCAAGGGCCGCCGACTTACCCGATTCAACAATTCCCGTCAGCTGTCCGCACTTCGCGACCTCGACGGCGCCCACTTCGATTTCCTTGCCGGCGTGTTATTTGGCGAAGACTATAGTGTCATGCGAGCAGCGCTCATTCCGCACGCGATTGCATTGAAGCACGCCTCATTCGTCAAACGCACAAATAGTCATCGCCTTCTTCTGCGTGATGACATCTGGAATTGTCCCGGCGTCCGCGATGTGACGCTGAAACTCAGAGCAGTCACTTTCTAATTTGTGGTGGGTTTGGAAAGAAACCAGCAAAAGGTGGGCCATCCGCCCTTTTTGAAGAAGCTGGTTGAGGAGGCTGGAAAATGAAAAAACAGATTGAGATTTACATCAGGAAGAGTGGCGATAGAAACCTGCTGATGTTCCATGTTCCCGCAGAGTTGAAGGAACAGCTTGTTCAAGGCATCAAGAACGGTAGCTTTGAGGCTGAGACTGTGAGCATCAATTTTGAGATGTCTGTTCTTCCGCAATGGCAGAGTGGAGAACTCCCTAATCACGTCCGACTTGAGGTGAATGAAATTACAGCAGGCTATGGAGATTGAAAACACTTGGGCGCCTCTGATCAAGCCCGCAGGTGGCCCACCCTGTCTCAGTCACCAGAGTTTCGGCGTCCAATCCTTGACGCACTGATATAGCGACAAGAGTGGGAGATCGCGAACCGCACACCACCCATGTTGTGAATGGGCGCGGCGTTGACCCCGAGGGAATGCTGCCTCACAGTGAGAACCTATGCAGAGTATGCAGATTAACCTCGCACCGGAATTGACGCCACCGACCGCATAATCTTGTACTGGGTGAAACCATCCCGTCGCCGTCAGCACAACGCTCCGATGCCTCACACTGGTACGCCAGATTGCTTCTTTGGCTCCTTCAGGCTTGATGCAGACTGGCTACGTCATGTCTCGGAAGATAAAACTGGCTGTACGACTCGCTTCTACAGCATGCTTGTCGCTTGATCTGCTTGCCTGCATTTGAGCGAGCAGCTGCTTCGGCACACACTCCTGAAATTTCACGAGATATTCCTGGTCTAAATTAAACGACTCTAGACCGGCCGGCTCCGCCTCAAGCTGCTTCCGAAAGTCCAGCGGAAGGACGGCCTGGTTTATCCTGATCGACAGGTTGTCCGGCCTGCCCCCGCACGACGTGAACGCAGCGGCTAACTCGGAATTCGCGAGCAATCCCGCGAAGGTCCACCAGATCGTCCTTCCTTTCTCTTTTTCGGCCTCGACCACTAGGCCGTTCTCGGCCACACAATCAGTCTCAGCGAGAGTCTGGTTAATTTCGGTAACAGCCCGCTTGGACCACTCCTCCTTGGGCCCGGCACCGAGTAGTATCCGCCGGACGGCCTGACACATCTGGTAGCTGAGTGGCTGACTCTCGCCAAGCCAGCGAGAACGGCCGATGTATTCGGAGGGCAACACATGGGCCGTCTTATGTTTGAAGTCTACGTGCGTTACCTGCCAGGCGCGTCCGCCAAGCGAAAGGACAGCGGGCTCGCCGTCTGATCGCCTAAAGGACAGCGGATGCACATTACCTAGGCTCCGTGTGCCTGAAAACACTGTAAAAACGGGCGGTGAGTCGAAGACAGACAGCAGCTCCATGAAGTTCTTGCCTCCATAGAGCCGCTCGCCTTCCGGTCCGATCCCCAGAATTCCGCCATCCTGGACCAATATTTGGCGCGAAACCATGTGGGTTAGCACGCTCTCTACATCGTCTTCGGTGAGTTGCATGGGGGCAAGGAGACTCAGCAGCCATTCCCTCCATGCACTCCTCCCGATTCCACCTTGCTGTAGCACCAGTGTCATCAACTGCTGTGCGACAACATGAAGCGGCTGCGGCGGCGGAGCCAACGGCTCAACATATCCCTCACGCCAAAGCAGAACGAGAGCACTTGCTTGCAAGAGGGCCGCCCGCGAGGTTGCCAGGAAGAGGCAGTTGCGCCGCGTGCCTGCTCGTCGGCCTGTTCGCCCCAGTCTCTGAAGAAACGATGACACAGTTCCCGGAGCGTCTAGTTGGATGACATGGTCAAGGTCACCGACATCGATGCCCAGCTCCAGTGTGCTTGTGGCTACAATCACGCAGTCTCGTGCATCACGAAACGCTGTTTCCGCGTCGCGACGCTGCTCCGCGCTCAACGAGCTGTGGGAGACGAACGTGGGAACACCTTCAGACCGCAGTAGGGTGGCCAGTTCTTCCGTCCGTGCGCGGCTATCACAGAACACAAGTCGCTTTTCACCCCTATGAAGAGTCTTCAGGACTTTGGCTGCATTCTGGAGGTTACCAACAAAGTCGATAGCGACGTCTGCTTCTGCAGTCGGAGCAGCAGGAGGCACCACAATGATGGATTCACGGTCTGAATCCCCGGCGAGCCAGCGCAGAAGCTCCTCGGGATTCCCGATCGTTGCCGATAATCCAATGCGCTGCATGTCCTGCTTGGTAATATGGCGAATGCGTTCAAGGACAGCAAGTAGATGCCATCCTCGGTCATCTCCCGCGAACGCATGGATTTCGTCAACGACAATCGCGCGCACCGATCCGAAGAAAAAGAACCGATCCGTCCGCCGAGAAATCAACAGTGCTTCCAGGCTCTCCGGCGTGGTCAGTAGGATATCCGGGGGCTCTGCGAGGGTCTTGGACTTCGCCGCCTGAGCCACATCTCCGTGCCAGAGGCCGCAGGTCCGGCCGACGAGCCTTGCATAGAACGAAAGCCGGTGTTCCAAGTTGTTCAGCAGTGCGCGAATCGGGCACACGTACAGAACTGAAAGTCCGCGCCAATCCTCTGACAGCATTTGAGACAAGAGGGGAAGAACTGCTGCTTCTGTTTTGCCCCCGGCGGTCGGCGCGAGCAACAAGCAATTCTTTCCTGAGAGCACAGGGTCGATCGCTCGCTCCTGAAGTGGGCGCAGCGATCTCCATTCCAGCGAATTGACTACATGATGCTGGACCGAGGGATGTAGCTTGTCGAATGCGCTCACAGACTCAACTCAATGTCATCCACAGTGGCGGCTTCCCGTTCGTCCAGGCTCATTTCGGCGCCAGAAAGCGTGAGTTCATAGTTCCGCCGCGGGTCAAAATCAGGAAAAATCTCGATGCGATCGAGAACCTCTCCAACAAGTTTCTTTAAGAAGAGTCGGGGAGCCAATCCCACCTTACCCCCGAGTCTGCCGGTGAGTGCGCGCGCTAACTCCTTCACGTAAGCGTCATCGGCAAATTTGCGTACTCGATCTCCGAATTCACTGCCGTCGGCAAAAAGGTCGCGGACTCGACAACCAACCTCAACCAACGCCGGCAGATCGAAGTTCCTGAGTCGCACCTGGACCGCACGCGGATTGTCAAACCGTGTCTCTGCTCCGAAATCAACATGCAAGCGCTGAGCAAGCGGAGGCAGCTTCTGAATTCCTTGTGGGCCATCAAAAAATGCCGGCGTACCTGTGATTAGCAGATATAAGCCAGGAAACCGGCCACTGTGGACCTCATCAATCAGTTGTCTCAGTGCGTTGAGTGCCTTTTCCCTAACGTCACCACGGACTCGCTGCAGGGTCTCCACTTCGTCCAATACAACCACGAGGCCAGAGAAGCCACTATCTCTGAGCATTACAAGAAGCCCTTGTAAGAAACAGAGCGCACCGAAATGGTCCACGTCGCCCTTTATTCCGGCAGCCCGTTTGGGGGCTGCTGCAACATTCGGTTGTCCGGAGACCCATGCAAGTAACGCCTCCGCAGTAGCGTTGTCGCCCGCCGCCATTGCAGCACGATATCCCCGGAGGGTCGCACTAAAGGCTGGTGCGATCTGAGTGATCGAAGCTAGGCGCTTTTCCATTAACTCGGAGGTCTTCTCCAAGAGTTCAGCCTGATCCGGGGCACGGTCGCCTGCTTCAGCCAGAACATCTTCTTCAAGTGCAAAGAACCAAGAGTCGACAATGCTTCGGAAGGCCCCCTGATCCTGGTCCGCCGTCGAAAGACGCTCCATCAGTCGACGATAGACGGTTTCCAGGCGATGGAGTGGAGTCTCAGTTTCGCTGATCTGTACCTCAGAGACCGCGAACCCGTTGCGTTTGGCGCGTTCCTGCAACCACCGTGCAAAAAAAGTCTTTCCACTCCCATATTCGCCGCGGACCGCCTTTAGGACACCTGAGCCAGCGCGTGACGCTTCCAGTTCTCCGTCGATCGCGGACTCGAATCGATCCATTCCAACCGCAAGAAGGTCCAAGCCGCGGCGCGGAACTGTGCCTGCTCGCAGTGCATCGATAGTCTCTCTTCTTCGCTGTCGACTCACTGTCATGGTTGGGCACCCTCGTTCAGCGCAAACTGCTCTCTCAGTAGCGCCAGATTCAAGCGTACGGTTTGGGATGAATCTATGGTGAGTACAGGGTACCCATCAACATTCAGAATTCTCTGTAGAGACGCCAGTATTCCGTCGACTCGAATCGGCGGAACCGCCAATCGCTGCGCTAACGCTGGCTTCATTTGCACACCATTTCGTTCGGTGAGCGCACGCACCGCTTGCTCCACATGTTCTCTCTTCAGCCTGCCCCCAAATACTTCCATCTGCTGTACGAATACCTCTGATGCCAACAGTGCTGCAACAGAATCCCCTTGCTTTTCTACATCTTGGAAGAGTGGAAGTGGGGGACGTGCCGCGGCTTTTCCCTTTCGCTGCGTTATGCGCGGCAACGTCACCGACTCTTCGCCTGCATTATCGAGCCACCAATCAGGCGCGACGGTTGCCTGCACCTGCCAGCCTTCAATCTCCGTGAGCGATGGGGCGACCACAGAAATTGGCGCGAGGCACTCCTGCGGCGTCAGGCCACCGTGGTACCCCTGCCGACGATTGGGTGTATAGCGAAGAGACTCAATAGCCGGGGAGATGAAATGTTGACCGTCAGCGAGCACACGATGGCCCGCAACCACCAACTCGTCCCCAGAGAGGGGCTGATCAACCACGACTGAGCGCCAGCGATCTGACGCATCTTGTCGACGGATCAACTTCGATCCTTGATCAAGCACGTGCCCGTGATCACTGAGGAGAATCACTACCCGACCCGCGTCGCGGGCTTCGCTCAGTAACGCCCGAAGTACAGGCACCTGTTCCAGACTCCACCGAATTGCTAACTGCTCGGGCCCCTCGAGTGAATCGTCCACCACATTCACAACCGTGCCAACGACTTTTCGGTTTGGGTTCCGAATCTCCAGACGGACGGCTTCGGCGAGGTCGCCGCCGCTGGCTCCGATTTCATCCTTGTGAAATAGGACCGGCGGAAACGTGGACTTGCCGGCAGCACGGAGTTCTCCATGTTCCTCGAAACCTCGCTTTTCTATAGCCTGCCCACCAGAGACAAGAGATCCGCAGAGCAGGCTGGCTCGCGAGAATGACGTGATCGAAGGAAGGGCTGCAAGAGCAGATCCAAAGGAAGACCCATCCACAGGGGCCCATTCCGGCCAGCCGTGCCTCACCAAGTCTGAACTCAGCTCACGCAACACGGCCCAACTCATTCCATCCATCACCACGACCAGCACGCCTGCGGGCACCTTCCGCGCGAGAGGTGCAACCACTTTCGCGAGAACGCTCTCGACAGGAATCGTTCTGGAGCCAGATTGGTCTGCCAATGTTGCAGTGGCCAGAAGCCCTGCAAATTCCCGATTTTCGTGCTCGCGCCTTACCGTTACCAGATTAAACAGACGTCTGTAGCTTCGGCTAACTGCCTCTGGCTCATCGCCAGCCAGCAATTTTTGCCTTGCCCAATCTACCCAGGATGCATCCGAAAAGTACTGTTCCACGGCTGCATCCAGATTTGCGGCGGGCTCAGCAGTTCGGTTCAACCAGCGAAACAATCGTACTGCCATCTCGGTTCTATCGCGCCGTCCGCGTAGTTCTTCCAGTTGGCGTGCGGCCTCGTGGGAACTAATCGCAGCAAATGCCAGCTTCAGATGGGCAGCATCGCCGCCGTTCAGTGCCTCGGCGAATTCAATCAAACGTTGTTGGAACCCGAGCGGTGACCACTTACTCGCCTTGGCATACTCGCTCGCTCCGATTGCCTCCAGGATTCTATCCGCCTGCGCGAGTTTATCTCGCACCTCATTTGCTCTGCCCAAACCGCAGAGACGGGTAGCCCATTGTTCACTTGCTTCGTTCCACTGGCGAATGAGGGTAGAACTGATAGGCTGATTGCCCGTATACCGCTCCAGTCTTCCTTGTGCCGTCCCAAGTGCCACACGTGACTGAGCATCCGTTGGCTCTTGACGCAGCGCACCAAGGGCTAGTCCTAGAGCCAAAGCTTCAGTTCCAAAGCCAGACTCCAGACTCTGGATCAATAGAGCCGCTATCTCGCCTAGGTTCAGCATGAACCAAGCTCGGAGGCTCCGACGAAGTGTCTCATCAAGCGACTGCCACCTAGCAGATGCAGAATCAGTGGCCAGCCATTCCAGGAGCTCCTGAACATCGGGACGCGCGTTTTCCAGCCCAAGTCTTTGGCTGACGACAACTTGCCAAACGGCATCCGGGGTCAAGACCCCGCTTGGCGCTGGGTTTGGTGCAGATTGCTCCAGTGCTTCCAGAGCCGCTTCTGCCAATTCTGGCTGCAGACGCAATGCCGGATCTACAAGTCTTGCCTTGAACCGAGCCATCAACAGGGTCCAAGGATCGACAGTGAACAGTCGTTGTTTGTAGAGCCTTGCCCGAGCGTCATCGCCGACTTCGGTGATAGCAAGTGGAGTGACGACTATGAGAGGCGATGACGCGTCCTCAGACAACCGTTCGCGCAATGCCAACTCCGAGTCGCATTGGGCAACTCGCCATGTTTCTTGGGCAACGACCACGGTCTCGCCGCCTTGCCATCGGCTGGTGCTGAAGATGCCGATCACCTCGCTCGGTTTTACCTTGGAGCGCAGTGGTTCGACTTGCGAGATTAGCAACGACTCTATCATTCGCTCTTCTTTACGATCCGCCAGGAAATCTCCAGTTCCGCGTCATCTGTCAATTCACGTTCAATTTCCTCACTGATGGACTTCCACCCTCCAAGTCCAGACGCATGCCGTGAGCCTGTCAGAACCTGCTGACCGGGTTGAACAGGCGGAGGCGTCACTATAGGTGGTTCCGGCTGGAAAGGAGGAGGTTGCAGGGGCTGTGCTGGCGGCGCTGGTCGGTCAAGCAAAAGTTTCATCGCGTCATCCAACCACCGTCTCACCACTCCATCGAGTGATGTAACGTGCTCGTCTGCTTCGAGTGCCTCCTGAATTTGGAGCCGCAAGCCCTGGGCCACAGAAGCGCGGGGCTCATCCTGAACCTGCCCGAGTCGCTCAAAGACATCAATACGGACCTGGTCGAGAGCCCGGTGGACTGGCAAGGCCTGTTTGAAAACCACACCCATCCCTGCCGGTGAGGTTTCCATCTTGGCGACACGAATTGCTTCGAAAAGATCCAGCGGTTTCCGAGTTTGCTGAATCGTAGCGCAAAGTGCATTCATCCTGGTAGCGGTCTTGAATCTGGCCAGATCGCTGCAGCCGCCACATATCTTCGGGAGAGTTGAACTGAGCTTGCCAAGATAGTTCGCTACGTCGCCAGAGTGCTTCGACACGAGTTCACGTACCTCTGTATCCAGCTTCTGCAGGCTAGCCAGTTTGGGCAGCGGCTGCAATGTCACACCAAAGATGTGGCTGGCATAAGAAGCAACTTCTTCCCAAACTGCCTGCTCGGGCAACGCCTGTCGTTCCAGAAGCACTTCGTTTCGCAAGCTTGTGAGGGATTCGGGCATCGGAATCCCCTGGAGAGTAAGCATTCGGCTCGCCTGGCGAGCATACGTTAGGATTACTAAATTCTCCAAAATGGGCGGCAGCCCCATCGGCGTTGGCTCGTTCATCCACTGGCGTAGTTGGCCGACGGTAGCCGTCCGATTGGGTAATTGTGCCTCGCGCGGGTCGAACCGATCGAACCAAGTTGTCTTCACTGCAAGGAACTGCTCAGCGACATAAGCTAGTTCGAGCGGATCGAGAAGAGGTCGAAGCTTTTTCCGGACGTCGCGGTCGATGGCCACACGGCTGTCGGGCGCATCCATCGCCTCACATATCTTGTCGAACGCCTGCTGAACTAGTGCGTTCGAAAGTGTCATGTCGTCTTTGTTGAACTTCGGATGCGCGGGATATTGACCATCCAAAGCCTGCTCGATGAGATTGTCTAGTGCAGATCGGAGGTCTGCCGCAGCGGGGGGACGAACTGTCACAGCAGCATCCAATGACTGGAACTGCTGATCTTTGTCCAATAGCAGACCTTCGTCGAGAATGCCCGTCTCGGCATTCATCACACCATACGCCATTCGCAGCGCACGGCGGAGACGTTCTTTCAATTGGTCGCGCTGGTTCGCCAGAACCGTCTTTGCCTCAGCCCGATCAGCAAGCGAAAGGTGGGAGCTGTATTGGCGAAGGCGGTCATCATTGGAAAGCAGAAACTCCAAGACTACGAAGCGACCCAAGTCCGTTTTCAGCCCTTCGCTAAAAAAACAGGGCAGCCATACCAGAGTGCGCGAGCCCTCACGATTCAAACGTCGGAATTGCTCTAACCGGCTCAGGTCGTCAAACGGAGTGTGGTGGTCCCGATCGAATGGGAAGTCAATGAGGACCCGCCAGATATCGCCATCAGACTGCAACGCGGTGTTATCGGCCTCCCAGACATTAGCAAATCGAACTTCCGCCTCGCGCGGCGTAGCGCGCCAAATCACCCGATGGGAGATCTCGAATGTACTTTCATATTTGATGTTTAACTCGTCAAAGAGAAGTTGCCGCACCTTCTGCAGTCGATTGCCGGCATTATCTTCATGCTGCGCGTTGGCTAAAATGGCGCTCGTGTCTACATCCGAAAGCGGCAAGCTAATAATCGGATCGACACTGGTTCCAGTGAGCTTGACTACGCCCGTCTCGGCCGCCCACGCTCGGCAACGTTGCTCGATGACGGCGGGCTCCCCCCCGGGCAGCGGGACCTTGATCGTTCCATAGTTGAGTGCCGCCAACCTTCTAGCGGTTAACCCGCGAAGCGTCTCCGCCTCCGGTGCGAGAGCCGATAGAACGAGAGTGCCAACGATGCGCTCATCAGTCCGGAATCGCCGGACCGCGGCATCATCCGGCGATGCTTGAAGAAGTTGCTCCTCTGTCAGGCCAGCAGAACGAAGCAGCGCCGGACGTAGTTTCTGTTCCCACAGCTTCCGTGCCTTGTCAAACTGATGCCGCAGTTCCTGGCTGAAGGCGTCATGCCCATCCAGCATTGCGGCGAAGAGCGAGCCGACCGGGACCAGTTCGCCCAGCCTCATGCTGTCCTGGTTCTCGACCAGTAACTGCATCATGATCTTCAGCGCAGTTCGTTCCCGCTGTAGAGCTGACGAGACCACGACCAGCGTCTTCACCAGCGCCGGGCTGAACGGGTAGAGCTGCTCAAAGTCTTCAATGTTGCTCTCACTCGTCAGAAGAATGTCCCGAACTGCCTCTGGTTCTCTCCGCACCTTTGCAAATGCCTGTTGGATTTGCAGGCGAGCTGTTTCGCTCTTTGGTTTCAGGATGCGATGGCGAGCGATGGCAGCGAGGTTGCGGTCCTCCAGAGTGATCTTGCTGAAGCGTGCTTCAAAGTACGCCAAAGCATCTTCAAAGTTGCGGACTTCGGACCCCAGAGCATGTTCCCCCATGAGGGTGCGCAGGTCCCGCTGCCGCGCTATAAAACTGATGATCGGAATCGGTCTGCTGCCGGCGCCTGCTTCCACCAGCTTTACAAGCTTCGGCGCTTCACGGTTCACGAAGGCGGTGTCGCCGGATCGGGATGCCAGCCAGAGAATCAGCTCATCCAGGAACAGGATGACCCCGTCATAGCCGAGCGACTTGGCATGGTGGCTCAGTACTGAGAGGCCATCGTCCAAACTGACGAAGCCGGCAGTCTGGCGGGCCGCAGGGAACAAGCTTCTCACCAGTGCATCCACAAGCCGCGTGCGATCTGCTGAGCCGCCGCCGGCTCGGCAGGCGTTCTCAAAACTGGATGCATCCCAATCGCCTTCCATCGCGCCCCAGTCATCGCTTGCCGAGCCGTTGAGTGCCTGGAAGAACGACGTGTCTCCCATCTGGGAACGCAGGGTACGCGCGTTGGCAATCAGAGAATCTGAAGGAAAGAGCCCCGCAGGCGGCCGATCTGGATGGAGCTTCGTCACCAGGTCGTAGTAGCCACCCAACAGCCTTTGCTCCACACTGTCGGCGCCAATCATGTGATAGGGCACCAGCAGGAACTTCTTTCCCTGAGCCCAGCGGTTGTGCTTTGTCACTACCGGAGCAAGCTTCTCAATGGAGCGTGCCGCCGCATTTCCTTGGAGAAGCAGGTACATGATCGCCATGAAGTGGCTCTTGCCAGCGCCAAAGCTGCCATGGAGATACGTGGCTTTGCTTTCGTTGGAGGCAAGGCCAGACTGCACCAGGGCCAAAGCGTCGTCGAAGCATTTGGCCAGCTGGTCGGTGACGACATAGTCCTTCAGGGCCTGGTCAGGGTGATCGACGACCTCGGAGAGCTTCAGAACGAAATCGCCAGGATTCACGTGTTCGGGCAGATCGAAGAGATCTCTCAGTGTCGGGACAGCATTAGGTGTCGTGCTCATTGCGATCTCCTGCGGCTTCGCCGCCCAGGGCCGGTCGTCGAGTTCGGCTGCCACGCGCGAACCTCTTCGGGGGAGAAACCCAACTCCTGACATTGGCTTTCGGCAAACTGGGAGAAGTACTCACCCAACTTTACGCCAGTTTCAGGGTCGAACTCGTTGTGCCACTGAAGCAGCCATGGCTTCAGGTCGAGGACGCCGGCGAGGGTCGGCTTCAAACGCTCTGCCTCCCAACCTTCCTCGGTTCTCATGCTCTGGTAATAGGTGGCGAGCGCACGGGCCTGTTCCAGGTGGTTCCAGCCGGCCCAGCCCAACACGGGGGTCTGGTCGGAGTCTCGTTCCAGGCCTGGATAAAGGATAAAACGCTCCTTCGGAACGTCGAGGCCTCCGCGAAGCCGCCAGTGGTCCGCTTTCTGGAAATCCTTGGGGCCGTACTTCGGAGGTACAGGAATTATGGGCTGCTGGCCGGCGTCTTCTTCGCGCTGAAGTCTCCAGACCTCTTCCCACTCGGCACGCTTGCGCAGCCCGGATTCGGTGTACCGCATGGCAGGCAGGAACGGGACAGCCTCAGGAGCCGCCAGACGAGCGACAAACCCCTCCAGGTCTTCGATCGGGTTGCCATTGTAGAGATCGGCCACAGAAACCCAATCGGCGTCCCGCGAGAGAACGTCGCGCAGTTGGGCGCAGGAGACGAGCCTGTGCTCCTGCCAGATAGGGTTCGCTTCCATACGATCCAGCAGCCAGCTCTTCAAGGCTGCTGATTCCATCTCACTCCAGGAGGCCAGGTTCCAGCGGCGTTTGTACTCCGGGCGCTCGATCAGGGCTATATCGCGATTCGACGCTATCAGGGCAATCCGTTTTTCAACCAACTGGCGATAGGCTTCGGACCAGTGGGGTGGAATCTCCGTGATCGGTGTCGAATGGTGGCGTTCAAACCAGAGTGGCTCTTCGTTGGCGCGGGCCAGCATGATTTCGAAGGCACGCTCGCCGAGGTTCAGATTCGGAACCTGGTCCGGAGGCAAAGTGAGTTCCTCGTCCACGATTCCGTATAGGCGGTAGCACTCCCAATCCAGCTCCTCCTGCAAAGCGATCATGCGGCCGAGATGGAATTGAGAGCGGTCACATCCATTCTCTAAATCGAATCGCATCGGAGTTCCAATCGAACACAATCTCTCAGGAAGCGAACGAGAGCGACTGTCCGCCTCAGTCTGAATGGCGTCGCTAATGTTGATTGGCTTCTCTGCTGGAATCGGGAACTGCTTCAGCTTCGTGCTATCGAACTCGTAGTAGACATCCCACATTAGCTTACGGACCCTAGCTCCCTCTTTTCCTACTGTGTCACCTCCTTTAGGAAAACAAATCTGTTTTAGCCAAAAACACGCAATAGAAGAATTCAGCAGTCCGACTACGCTCGGCCATTCAGAAGCGGGAACGCTGGACGGAATAGTCGACACAGGTGCCGTCTGGTTAAATGTCCGGCGATGACTATCTATCACAAAGTTGTTATGGGTTGAAACGAATGAGAACCCGAGAACCGCTTCAGCCCCACGTCTTTCATTGTGCGTGTACATGAAGGCGGACCATGAGATGCCGAGTCTTGCCGGAGTCTGTCCGAACATCAATCGAGAACTCAAGGACGTACGCATGGGCCAGCAGTAGGAGGCCCGCTCACCTGGGGATACAACCACAGCGAGCGACGAATCAACTTCCCAGTCCCGAATCCTATCGCCTACGATTAGAGGCGACGCGGGCAAGCGCATGCGCCGAGCCGAGCTAGCGTCCATCTGAAAGAAGTCATCTTCTCCGCTAATTGTCATAAATCCCGGCGAAATGCCTATCGACTTCAGCGTCGCTATTCCTGCCTCATCGAGCGCTTCTTTCAGTTCAGCTGCACCACCGCCACCGATTGCCCACGGATGTTTATTGAATCCGGATCGGGGCGGGTCCGAGACACTTACGAACGTGCCCTCGAAGCCTACTTGATCAACATGACCCGCGATTTCTAGCCAAACGGCCGAGTGAGCTGGATCATCTGGGACTCCACCTTCCCCACGGATTCCCCTTACCGCGCGTATAACAGATTTCGTAGGAGGCTGATTGCGAGATAAGAGGATAACGGTCGGCGTTCCATGGCCGGGAAGGTAGACACCGCTTGTATCAATTACATGCGTGAGGTCCCGACGGCTAAGGAAATCCTCAATTAGTTTCTTGCCGAACACCCTCTTCATGAAGGCGTTTGAGACTATCATTCCGGTCCATCCGGCTGGCCCGCTCTCCACATCATCGGCGCGTAACGTCAAGTCAAAGAACCTCTCAGTAAATGGGGCACCCAACTGGTATTTGCCATGGCAAGTCTGAAAGCGACTGCGGTATGCTTCACGCAATATCGGATCGCTCACATTGATATACGGTGGGTTGCCGACGACAACGTGGTACGGCTGGCTGAGGATGCGGTGGAGCTCTGTCGCATCTTCGGTATCGTAATAGTGCTCCATTCGGTCCTCCAGCAGTCCCCGCTGGATGCCTCCGCCGCCGATACGTTCCCCGTGCAAGAGTGAATCGCCAGCCGCAAGATTGAACGTGAAGTTCGGAGCATCCTTCAACCGTTCAATACCACTCGACTCGAGTGCAGCAATCAGCAGCCGGAACCGGGTGATCTCAATCGCGAAGGGATTCAGGTCGACACCATAGACCGCACGAAGTGCCTTCTGGACGAGCGCCGGCGGATTGGTTCCTGGTTCTCTGTTCCGCCACAGTCGGAGAAGCCGAGCGAAAGCCTCCAATAGGAAGTGTCCGCTGCCGCACGCCGGATCGATTATTCGGACCGCTTCCAGTCCGAAAGCGTCGAGAGCCGGAGTCAGCGTCCGGTCCAGGATAAAGTTAATGACGAAGCCGGGCGTCTGGCAGAGGGCATAACGTTTGCGGGCAGATTCAGACAGGTTTTGGTAGAGGTCGCCAAGGAACCTGGTACCGTGGGCAGGATCGCCGAAGTCGTATTCAAGCTCGTTCGAGTCCGGATCAACCTTCTGGAAGAACTGAAGGATCTTCGCCGCGCCCTGGGCAGTCGGCTGCAGCGAATAGAGCGGATTATGCTTCGGATCGAAGAGTCCGGCCACGCCAGGGAGCTTGGCAACCTCGGCGAATACGCGCAGCAGGTAGTCTCGATCGGTGAGTTCCGGGTTGGGACGAAGGAAAAGCGTCCTCTGGTCTTTGGCGATGGCAAGCCGGTCGGAAGATCCAGCTATCCAGGCCACCTTTCTGTTCCGCTCGTCGAGCCAACCATTGTCTTCAAGGAACCGTACAAAGACGCATCCCAGCAGCCAGTGCGCGGCCGCTTGGGTAATAGCGTCATCTGAAAAGCTGTTGTAGCCGGCAGCAGACCCTGCGGTGCGGCCGGCTTGGACGGCAGCAGCATGGCGCGCCTTCAACTGCGCCGCAACCGAGGGTTCGTCGCCAATCCGCTCGCGGATGGCGGCCTCAGTGTCGCGCAAGAGCCGTTGTAAGCCTTCACGGAGGCGCAGTTCATCGATCATGCGTGCGGGCTCTTTCTACTGGAAGATTGGGGACCTGTTCGGTACTTGCGAAAATCATTGTCCAGCCATTTCTCCGGAATCCAGGCCCACTGGCTGGGGCGCGCCGGAATTGTCTGCTTCTCTGAGTTGGGTGGATTCCCTCGCCCTTCACTACCCACCAGCAACCATAGGCTGTGAGCACCTAATGCATCCTGCATCTCATCCAGAATTCTGAGCTGCCCGTATCGTGCCAATAATCCGGGATACACCACTACAGTGGGCTCATTGCGCTGGCGCAGCTGATTCGCAACGGTCTCGGCAGCCCTCTCGGCGAGCTTGAAGAGGTTCTGCCCATCTCGACTGTCGCGAGGTGCAGCGTCCGCTCGCAGGATTACTTCCCACGATTTGACGCCCATCTTCTCCGACTCGGCATGAAGAGCGGAGATCATCTCGCGCTCACAATTGAACACAGCCATCGGGAAGTGGCGAGAGATGTTCTCCAATGCAGCTTTGAGATGGCAAACTTTGGGTTCGGTGGCCAGGACGAGGTAACTGGCAGCGCTATAGGCAGCCTGAAGCCGCCGTTCGAACTGTAGAGCCTGCTCGATCTCTAGTGGCACTTCGATGGGAGGAACAAATGCCGAGGCCGACACGACCGTTTCCTGGCGATGGAGACTGACGGAAGTCGGGGTAACTGGTGGCGCGGGCGACGCATAGGCTGCTTGCGACTCCTGCCAGATGAGGGTCAGGCCTGCGTCTCGTACCATCCCGTCCAGGAGAGGTCGATCCGGAAGTTCAGCGGCCTCCGGGTAACGCTCGCGCACGCGAGCCCGAAGTTCATCTGGGGTGACGCAGGATAGGCCGGCGACGGCGGATTGAGCCAGCTTCAACGCGCGGAGTGCTTCCAAGCCTTTCGGGTAGAGTTCACCGCGGGGAGAGACTGCCACCTGGGCAACAACAGCAGCCAGCCGAACCAAACGGTCATTCCTTGCTGAAGGAAGTGTTGAGGACACAGCTCGCAAAGACTCCTGCACGCGCACCGGAGCAGGAAGTGGGTCGGAGGTAGCCAACTGAAAAGCTGTGGCACCAAGTTTTTCGGCATAGTCTAAGGCAACTTCTCCGTACGGTGGCTCTGACCGTGCCACGAGGAAGCGCCCGTTACGGCGACTTTCTTCGAATCGATTGCTCTCCGACGGTCTCTCCGCCTCCAGTGCTGCTCGGACTACGGCGGCGCCACGGCGCAGTGAAAGCGGGTCACCCGCATCGGAACCACGGCTCGTGAGCAGAAACTGAGCCAACTCCCCTATCTCCACCACGCCACCCTCAGCTTTGATGAACTCAGCGAGGTCGTTCCGTACAGCGGTCAGTGCCGGTGTGCGCCGCCAACGTTCTCTGCCCTTTGTGAGGATCTGGCCGATCTGGGCGCGCGCTCTCTGTGTGCGTTCGGCGATTTGGGATTGTGTTGGATAAGTGGGAGGTCCACTCGATTCGTTGTCCAACTCCAAGAACTGTGCCAAGATTTGCCTGGCCACTTTGCCGGACGCACTCACTTCCGTGGGGATGAGCATTGAAGTGAGTTCATCGACGGTGGCGGGAGCCGAGAGCTCGCCCGCATGGTCAGAAGCAACCTCTTTGGCAGGCTCCAAAGTAGTTGGGTCGGGGATCGGCGGCTGCGGCAAACGGAGCCTCAGCTTGCCAATCAGGTCCATCACTTCGCGCCGCGTCTTGTTGCCGACACCGCGGAGGCTCGAAAACCGGCCGGGCTGCTGAGCGGCTAGATCCTGCGCAGTGAATACACCCAAACGGTCCAACGTGTTCTGTGCACGGGCACTTACGCCAAGTTGCGAAACCAGCGTATCCGGGCGGACGGTCTCGAGGGCAAGCGACTGGGCCAATTCATCTGTGCCGCGGCTGGATGTTGCGGCTGCTTGAGAAAAGGCAACGTGCCAGGCGGCAAGCATGTCCGCTGCATTATCGTAGCGGCTGTGTGAATCCCGCTCGAAGGCCTTTTGAAAGAATCCAAAAAGTGAATCGCGGACCTGAGCGTCCAGGAGGTCAGAATCGATTGTGACTTCGGCGTCGATCAAATGGGGTGCGCTCTGGCCGTCTCCCCAACGCGGGATAGTGCCGGTCGCCATTTCATAAAGAATGACCGTAACCGCATATCGTTCGGCCGCCGTGTCCCAATGGCCGCGGCCAGGGAGCTGAAGAAAAGGCTCCAAGTATGGAGGCGTCCCGGCGCGAACCTGGTCTAGTGGTGCGTTCGAGAGTGAGAAGTCGAAGATTTTGAGTCGCTTCTGGAGAAGCTTGCCGTATTCCTGAATACCAATGTTGTCGGGCTTCAAGTCGCGGTGTGCTACCCCCATTTCTTCCAGGTACTGAACTACTTGGAGCAGGTCTTCGCCGTACCGCTGGAGAAAATCCAAGGACAATCGGCCGACGTCCTTAAGTTCCTGCGCCAGGGTTCCCTTGCCCGCATACTCCATGAGGAATCCTGACTGCCCATCGGGGAACCTCAGTAGCTCCCCCGCTTTCACTATTAGAGGATGTGTGAGTTTCTGGAGAGTGCGATGTTCAGCTTCGACACGCGCGTTGTCTTCGCCGCGACGGGCAATTTTCAGCACTACAGTCTCTTCGCTGCGGTCCACCAGCAGCGCGACCGCACTGGACCCCCCGCCCAGCCGCTTGGATACCTTGAGACCAAACGGCAATTCGTCGCCCGGCTTTGCATCCAACGGGTTCGCGAGTGATTTCTGAGCTGGCCCGGTAAGTTCCTCCCACACCTCATCGATGCCAGCAAGGAAGTCCGAGGCCGTCTCGGTTCGCAATAGCAGATCAGGACTGGTCGCTTCACGGATCATCTCTTGAAGGCGTGGGGTGGCGCCGTCCAGAGCGGCACCGAGCGGGAGGCCCTTATGTTCGGTCAGCAGCTGGTTCAGTTCAGCCGCATTCGCAGCCGGCGGCTTTCCGCTGAAAATATGAAACGAGATTGCGCCGAGCGAGAAGACGTCAGCCATCGGGTCCCGCCCACGAGGATCAAGGACCGATTCCGGCGCCAAGTAGACCAGTGACGACTCCTCTGAGTATTGGCTTGGATGGTAAGTTGTGCTGTGAGCGGCAACAGAGCCACCGGAAGAACTCGTGGCCAAAAGCCGACCTGCCTGCCAGTTGAATAAGCGCAACTGAGGCTTTTCCGAATCAGGCTGAACCACCAATATGCTCTTGGGGCTCAAGGCGCGGTGAATCACTCGATGGCTGTGGGCATAACGGAGGGCATCGGCGATTTGCCTTGCCAGATCGAGCCGCGTTTCGAGCGATAGGGTTGCTCCCTTCTGGCGTAGAAAATGGTCGAGCCGGACCTCATCGGGCTCTCGGCGAAACAAGATAGCCGGGCCGAGTTCGTGCTCCTGGAAGTGGAGTGCATGGAGGATGCCCGGGTGGTCGAGACTCTCCAAAATCCGGAATTCCTGAAGGGCTCCTCGACGAACAGACTCACGCGTGGTTGCGTCGGAACCCGCCACCGTATATAACCGCACGCGACGAATATCGTGGGTTGTGGGATGCTCAGCGTGAAAATCCTGATATGCGAAGAGCGGATTCTCTTCTATCAGGTGCTGGAGGATGTAGTCTCCGACGCGACGTTGCCGTTGCGACGGACGTATGCCGGCATCATCGAGAGCCTGAGCCACCCGTTTGGCCGTTGGACGGTCGATGGCGACTCCGTGTGCGGGGATGCTGCCAATGTAGTCGCGTTGAAGAAGGGCTGGAATGATTCCAGGGGCCTTGTCGCGAGGCTCCCTTTCGCAGATGCGCATGCACTCCGATTCAGGGAGTCGCACGCTGATTCCCGGAGCTGAGAGGAAGACCAGAGGCTCGATCCAAGGTCGCCGCTCATTTCGGAAAGACCGCTGTTTCCCGATTAGATCTGCAAGCTTGCGGGCCTTCGCGTTGGCCAGGATCAAAGGGCTGTCTATGGACAGCGTGTGGCCGTCCTTTTCCCAGTCCCAATTGTGGCGGTTGCCGGAAACGACCCCGCCACGCCCCTTGACCTCGACCAGGAAGACGCCGGCGCGTGTGACTGCGAGGGCGTCGATCTCGTTGACGGAGCCGTCGTCAGCGATGAACTCGAAGTTGGTATAGAGGAGAGTCGGGTCGCTATCGGGCAGGCCCTGGCCCAGGAACTCCAGCGCTTCCCGCTCGTGGGGGAATCTCGACTCGGCAAACGGTTTCCATCTTGTCTTCGAGAGAGCCATACAGAGTCGTCGTGATCACCGCAAATCCTATGAAAGTGCAATTCTACCTGTTTTGAGTGTCCAATTGGGCTTTCACTTTTCAATTCAATCAGATAGATTGGCTCCTCTTCCATGTGTACCGGGCCAGATCCGCGCGAACGAGTCAATCCAGTTGCTTCAATCAAATGGACGAAATCAATCACCCACTCAGCAAATGACAGAATATGCCTGCGCAGGCTTTGCCGAAGAATTGGGGCGCACCGGCGGCGTGACATCGTTGGCGAGTTGGCGCCGGCAAATCGCTAGTGTGGCATCAGAGACCGAAGATGGCTGGGCTACCAAATTGGATTCTAACCCCATAGACTTCAATCAGGATGAACGATCCCTCCCCACAACCCAGAACCCCATCAGAAGAGATCGCCGGACTCGTAGAGCGGGTCACCTTCTTCAATGAAGAGAGCGGGTTCGCCGTACTCCGGGTAAAGGTCCGCGGCCAGCGGAATCAGGTGACGGTCCTTGGCTCATTGCCTTCCGTGAGCGCTGGTGAGTGGCTCACCGCGGAAGGCTGGTGGGTTCGGGACAAGGAGCACGGTCTCCAATTCAAGGCCAGGACCCTGAAAGCCGTTCCTCCAACCACGAGCGAGGGTGTTGAACGGTACCTTGCCGGCGGCTTCGTGAAAGGGGTTGGCCCCGTCCTGGCGAAGAAGCTGGTCGGACACTTCGGCGCGGAAGTACTTGGGGTTATTGGCAACAACCCCGCCGACTTGGAGGCCGTCGATGGCATCGGGCCAAAACGCCGGGAACGGATCGCCAATGCCTGGCAGGAAGGGATGCAGATCCGTGAGATCATGCTCTTCCTTCACAGCCATGGGGTCAGTACCGGGCGGGCGGTCCGAATCTACAAGACGTACGGGAATCTGGCCATCCAAACAGTGCAGGAGAACCCGTACACCCTAGCAAAGGAGATCCATGGCATCGGCTTCGCCACGGCAGATCAGATCGCTCAAAGTGTCGGGATTCCCAAGGACTCGCAGAATCGTGCCAGGGCTGGAATCGACCACGTTCTCCTGGGGGCAACCTCCGATGGGCATTGTGCCCTGCCGCTGGAGAAGCTAAAGCTGGCGGCCGTGAAACTGCTCGAAGTGCCAGTAGAGACGATCGAGCAGGCCGTGTCGCAGATGTTGACCGGCGGGTTTCTCCTGCTGGAGGAGATCGACGGCGAACCGCTGGTTTTCCTGCCGCACTTGAGGAAGGCGGAGGACGGCATCGCGAGGAAGATCAAACGGCTGGGCGCAACCGGAGTGGCCTACCCAAGGATCGATTTTGAAAAGGCCGTCGCCTGGTGCGAGAAGAAGACCGGAAAGGTGCTCGCGCCAAGCCAACGGGAAGCATTGAGGACCGCGCTGACCAGTCGAGCCGTCATTATCACCGGTGGCCCCGGTGTGGGTAAGACCACCCTCGTGAACTCGATCCTGCTGATCTTCCGGGCAAAGAAAGTGAAATGTCTTCTGTGTGCCCCCACGGGTAGGGCCGCGAAGCGGCTCACCGAGACGACCGGGATGGAAGCGAAGACAATCCACCGTCTGTTGGAAGTCGATCCGGCCACAGGAAGGTTTTTGCGCAACGAAGACAAGCCGCTTGACTGCGACCTCCTTGTCGTCGATGAGACCTCGATGGTGGACGTGCTCCTGATGTACGCCCTGCTC
>Ga0302140_10002760_pt1 | contig 22694 bp, 17 predicted proteins | sample I_Bog_E1_1_FD_202095 | JGI IMG/M metagenome (GOLD analysis project Ga0302140, IMG submission 202095) | Peat permafrost microbial communities from Stordalen Mire near Abisko, Sweden - I_Bog_E1_1 | ecosystem: Environmental > Terrestrial > Soil > Wetlands > Peat | place: Sweden: Abisko, Stordalen... | reverse complement strand
CGGTTCTGAGATTCGAACGCATTATCCCGCGACGGTCGATGAAGGAATCGCCATTACCGCGCAGGAAGCCTGGACCAGTCGCGGCGGCCACGCGATGCAGTTGCCGCTTTATATCCAGCAAGTGATTGAGCGCGTCGCTTTCGCCGCGCGCGAAGATAAAAAGATCGACAAACGATCAGGGGTAAGCCAACGCCTTCCGATTTCGGCGATGGAGAACGTCATTTCGAATGCAGAACGCCGGGCCTTGCGCAACGACGAAAAGCTGGTTGTCCCACGCGTTAGCGACGTTTACGCCGCTTTGCCTGCAATTACCGGCAAGCTGGAACTGGAATACGAAGGCGAGATGAAGGGCGCCGACTTTGTCGGTCGCGAACTCATTCGCGCCGCCATCGCTAAAACTTACGACGAATATTTCACCGGAGCGGACGTAAAGCAGATCGTGCAATGGTTTGATCTGGGGGGCGAGATTCAGCTTTCAGATTCCGTGCCGGCGTCAGAGGCTATCGAGAACCTGAAAGAGATTCAGGGTCTCATCGACAAACTGGGACCGCTGGGCCTTTCGCGAAAAGAAAGTCCGGAACAGCAGGTCTCCGCCGCGGAGTTTATCCTGGAGGGCCTGCACGCGCACAAGCGCATTGGACGCAACGAAGAACGGGTATTCAAAGCCGGAGAGAAAAAACCCGAGCCCGTGCGCGAGAAAAGTTTCGACAAAGAAGAACCGCCGTACCGGCAGAGAAGGCAGTTTAACTAAACAGTGGCCAGTGGTCAGTGTCCAGTGGCTAGAAAACCCATTGGTCTGGTTCTACTGGCCCCCGATCACTGATCACTGGCCAGTGTTCTTATGAAACGCATTCGTTATTCCAAATACGTTCCTGACCCCGCCGGCGAAATGAGCATGGAGGACCTGCTCAGCGCGCTCTCGGACTACCTGCTGCAGAGCGGCTTTCAAAGCGACATGTGGTACGAAATGCCCGACGGAGAGAAGACGCTCGAAGATCTGAAGAAGGCCCTCGAACAAGCTTTATTAGACAGCGATCAATTTGACGAACAGATGCGCGAGCGCATGCTCGAAATGGCCATGAATGGCCAGATGGACGAACTCATCGAGAAACTGATCGTGCGCATGCAGCAGGAAGATTACATCTCAATCGATCAACCGCCCGACCCATCCCGCCCCTCGGGCGCAGGCGGCCAGGCCGGCGAAAATCAGCAACATGCTAAATTCGAGATCACCGATAAAAGCCTCGACTTTCTCGGCTTCAAATCCCTGCGCAACCTGCTTGGCTCGTTGGGCAAGTCCAGCTTTGGACGCCACGATACGCGCGACCTTGCCACAGGCATTGAAGCCAGCGGGGCTTCCCGCACCTACGAGTTCGGCGACACTCTCAACCTCGACATCACGGCGACGCTTTCGAGCGCTATCCAGCGCGAGGGCCTGAGCATCCCACTCAACATCGAATACTCGGATTTGCAAGTGCACCAGTGCGAATACCAATCTTCCTGCGCCACGGTGCTGATGCTCGACTGCTCGCACTCAATGATTCTCTACGGCGAAGATCGCTTCACACCCGCGAAGAAAGTGGCGATGGCGCTCTCGCATCTGATTCGCACGCAGTATCCGGGAGACTCGCTTTCGCTGGTTCTTTTCCATGATTCCGCCGAAGAAGTTCCGCTCTCGCAACTCGCCCGGGTAAAAGTCGGCCCTTATTACACCAACACGCGCGAAGGCTTGCGCATGGCGCAACGAATCTTGCAGCGCCAGCGCAAAGACATGAAGCAGATCGTAATGATTACCGATGGCAAACCTTCCGCGCTTACACTGGAAGACGGCCGCATTTACAAAAACGCATTCGGACTCGATCCACTCGTCGTCAGCCAGACACTGGAAGAAGTTTCGAAGTGCAAGCGCGCCGGAGTTCTCATCAACACCTTCATGCTCGCGTCGGATTACGGTCTGGTGCAGTTCGTCCAAAAAGTCACGGAGATGTGCCGCGGCAAAGCGTACTTCACCACGCCTTACACCCTGGGCCAGTATCTGCTGATGGACTATATGTCGAGAAAAACGAAGACGATTCATTGATCCAGATTCATTGATCAAAGTTGGCCGATCTACCCCGTGTTCCTCAGTGGCCTCTGTGTTAACGATTTTTCCTTCCTCTGATACTCTTTACTATTCATGGCAAACTGCATTCGATGTGGCCGCCAGCTTCCTGGCTTTAACTTTGGCAAGAAGATTTGCCAGTGGTGTGTTCAGCACGAAGCTTACCAGCGCGGCGAAGTCGTGGACGAGCGACCGCAACCCGTCATGCGCACACCTTGGGCGCGCCGCGGCGAATCCAGCATCACCGTCACGCATGTGATCTTCGGCATCTGCGCGGCCGTATTCCTCGGCATGGCGCTTGCCAGTGGTAACGTGATGGACTTTTCCGGCAGCGTATTGCTGCATTGGGGAGCCAACATCGGCGCGCTCACCTTCTCCGGCGAATGGTGGCGGCTGATCACCAATGTCTTCGAACATGGCGGCCTGCTGCACATCGCTTTTAATATGTGGTGCCTGTGGAACCTGGGCCAACTCTGCGAATCGCTTTACGGACGATGGACCTACATCGCGATTTATCTGATTTGTGGCATTGGCGCAAGCTTGGCCAGCGCGTCGTGGCATCCTTACGTTCCGAGCGTCGGCGCTTCCGGAGCGATCTTCGGTCTCGCGGGAGCGCTCATCGCTGCATTTAAGTTGGGAGAATTCTCCGTGCCGCGCGAAGCGCTCTCCGGTACGCTGCGGAGCCTCGGAGCATTTGTGGTTTACAACCTGATTTTTGGATTCGCGCTTCCGGGCATCGACAACATGGCCCACATTGGTGGACTGATAACGGGATTAATTCTTGGCGCTCTGCTCGCTCTCATGGCTCCGCGCCGCGAGGATGCTCCTCGCCGTGCAGTGATTTTTATCGTTGTGCTTCTGGCTCTGGCAGCAGGCGGAGCCGCGGCCGCACACCATTACGGCTTGCCAGTGCGCTTTGGGCGATCACCTTTTCAGCTGCCGGCCAGCGTGATTCCGCTACGGCTGCCACTTAAGCTTTGAACTGCATCCTTGCAATCGCTATCACGCCTTAGCTAACTCTCCCACGGCCCGCCACGCTTGATTGATGGCCTCATCCGTGTAAGCGTAAGCGCCAGCGTCGGCGTTCGCGATCGCGATTCGGCCAAACGGTTTTCGCGCCACTTCGCAGGGAGTCTCGCCGCCTTCCAGCCAGAATGGATCCCATAGCGAGTTGTATTCGTAAGCGTAACCGTGCGGCCAGCGGTTCACCGTGATCGCGGCAATGTCGCGCGCGGCGTCGAATCCGCCGGGGCCCAGCGTTCGCGATAACTGTTCTCGGATTTTTCGCTCCATGGTTTCGAAAGTCGTACTGAACAACTCGATGCGGCCCATGCTGTGCTGCTCGCGCGCCGGCCTGCCAGGTTTGCACGGAGTCCGCATCATATGAATTACGATCGGCTCTTCCGGCTTGCGGGCGCATTCATATCCGCCGACGCTGACGGCCGAATCGAGAGCTATGCGGGTGTGATAACAACCGGGCGCATAGATTGCGTTCGCGTTGAGCTTCTTGAACGAAGTCCAATCTCGTAACACAACGTTGGTGTAAAGCAGCGGAACTTTTTGCGCGGAGGAGAGAGCATCGCGCTGCTTCTGCGGCAGCTCTTCGCAGATATAAGGGATCACCACATGCCAGCAGGCGAGAATGCAGTTCTTCGATTTGGCAGCGTACACCTTGCCTCCACGCGCGTATGCGACTTCCACTTCCTTTGCGCTCGCGGGATCGCCCGAATGTTTCACGCGCACGGCAGTACTGTTTAGGCGAATCTTTACCGGCGATGCGGAAGAATCCAGCTTGGCATAGTTCGCCTTCGCCTCAACCACGTCGCTCCACGAGCTACCCGGAATCGCGTCAGGAATTAGTTTGCGTACCAACAATCGAGCGATCGACGCGTTGCCGTCAGGAAAGTGGAAGAAATATTTTTCCGCTTCTTCGTTCGGGATAGCATCTCGATTCATGCCCTTCCCTGGCGCGGGATCGAGTTTCATCCCTTCGAAGCCGGGCAGGTCAAGTCCCCAGGCATCCTGCGCCGAGACGGCATCGATTCCGACTCCAAACAAGGGCTGCGGCACTGCCTGATAAACCTTGATCACATCGCCGTGAACTTTGACGACGTCTCGGAGAAAGGTGGCATAGCTCATGCGCGCCAGCTTCGCCTTCTTCTCATCGGAAGTTAAACCGGGAAGATAGTCTTTCGCTTCGTGATGCAGCCGATCGAGATCCGCTCTGGCCTCGGGCGCGAGAGGGATCTCGGCAAGAATGCGCTTCCAGGTTTCGCCGTTATCGGAAGAGTCGTAATCTTTTTCGCCGCCCCCCAGCGATGCCGGTCCGCTTGCCAGTCGATCGACGCCGAAGGTTTCTTTATCGAAAAAGACTTTTGGACGCAAGCCCAGAGACCGATAAAGATTTGCGTCGTGATATTTAGGGTAGGAAGCTACATCAATGCCAAGCTCTTCAACCAATCCGCGCGCTTCCTTGCTGTAGGGCGCGGGACTCTCGATGGAATAAGTCCCTCCGAAGCCGAGACGAAATGCATTGCCTACGCGGAATTCGTTGCGTTTGGCGTGGCCGCCAAAATCGTCGTGATTATCTAAAATCAAAATCCGCGAGTTCGCGCCCGCCAGCTTGCGATAAAAATGCGCGGCCGAGAGTCCGCTGATGCCGCCGCCGACGACGATGAGATCGTAGCTTTCGCCCGTATCGTGCAACGGGCCTGCAGAGTCCCAGAACGTGCCGTCGCGCAGGGAGTGCGCCGCGTCGAACGAACCGGGGTGGCTGCCGCGCAGTCCGGTGAGCGCCGGAGGATAATACCCTGGAGATTTTTCGGGATCGCTGTCGCCGGCGGCCAGCAAATGCCACGGCATCATGGCTGCGCCCGCAGCAATTGCCACGCCGTTAAGAAAATCGCGGCGCGTGATGTTGCGGTGCATCCCCAATTCACGGTCGCCCAATTCACGGTAGGATGGATCGCTCATAGGGCCTCGCGTCGCTTATGCCTGACCTTCCGCTTTCTTCACCGCCAGTTCTGCTGCCTGGAAGCCGATGCGGCTGTGAGCTCCGTCGCAGAATGGTTTGTTCACCGAGCCGCCGCAGCGGCACAGAGAGAATGCGGGCTTGCCTGTAAGATCGTACGGAGTTCCGTTGACATCGACCAATTCCACCGCGCCTTCAGCCGCTTCCACGCGGAACGGGCCGTTAGGACGAACTGTAATTTTTACTTGAGCCATGCTGTGATTCCTCCAACCTTACGGGTTTCTAGTAAGGTAAGAAGATACCACTAAGGGGTAGCGCGTGTCGCGTTCGTCGCCATCCGGATAATACGCCGTACGTCAAAGATCAAGACCACGATACCGATCAGCAACACCCAAATGGCAGAGCGCGCGGTCCAAAAGTTAATCGAACTGACGAAATTCAAGGCGCGGTTCGGCGAGAGGTCATTTCCGCTGAGCGACTGCAGCAGATTGGAGCGGAACAACCAGTACATCAGCATCCAGGAAGTGCAGTCCAGCCCGAGCCGCAGGCAGGCTTTGGCTCGGGTCCAGTGGGGATTCGCTACGTTCATGCAGGAAAGGGCGATGCCGCCCAGGCTCAGCGCTATCAGAGCCCAGAAGAAATACGGCCACGAGGAAGAAAGAGTGATCGACAGTCCGAATAAATGAAAGACGCGGTGAAAGGCGTCGAACTGGAGCCAGACGGCAAGGATAGCGACTGCAATCGTCACCTCGAAAACGCTCGCCCCGCGCGAAATCCGGTTGGGATCGCGTTCGGGGGGAAGCGCACTCGCCGTCCAGGTGCGGACCAAATGCTCCCGCGCCTGTGACCGCTCCAGAATTGCGAAGGCCAGGGTGTTGAAGAAGAGCGCATAAGTGCACGCGAGCCACCAGGGTTCGAGCGACGCGAGTAGTGCGGCACCGGGATGATCGGCACGAAAGTCAGGCGAGAAGATTGTTATACCCAGCCACAGCAGAAACCAGGGCAGCAGAAAGTACAGAAACAGCGCTCGAATCACCACCCTGTAAATCGGAAACAGGGCTGGGCCGATCAAGGACCGCTGCGGCAGGTAGCGCTCGGCGACCGCCACGGGAGGGCCGCAGCGCTTGAGGATGAGTTCGACTTCGTCGTCGCTGAGTTTGTGTCCGAGTTCGGATTCTTTGTCATCGATCTGGGAGCGAAGATCTTCGGCAAGCTCCGCGATGATGTCATCTTTTTTATCACGTGGAAGCCAGAACTTTACCGCCTGCAGGTAACGATCGATAAGCGCCATAACGTGCTCCTAATGCGGTTAAAATCAGCCGCTACAAAATATCTTCCAGAGATTCGTGAATACTTTTCCACTCGACCAGCAACTGTTTGAGGATCGATTTGCCCTCGGGGGAGAGACGGTAGAAACGCTTATTACGTTTTTCTTCCTCGCGCCACTCACTCACAAGCAGCCCATGGCTTTCAAGCCGGCGGAGAAGCGGATAGAGCGTTCCTTCATCGATCTCCATGCCATGATTGGCAAGGGTCTTGCGCAGCGTGTAGCCGTAATGTTCGGTCCGCAACGCCGCGAGGACGGCCAGCGGAAGACTTCCGCGGCGAAGTTCCTGCCGGAGGTTTTCGAAGCGGTCGCCGGATTCGTTGCCAGGTGACATATAGTGTACGTTGCATACTATGTGCCATACAGTATTATTTGTCAAGGAAATTTTATTGGTCCCGGCGAGAGTGAGAGATCAGGTGGAAGAGAGCTGAAACAACTCTAAAAAGGGGATTCGCTCCCCGACACGGAGTTGCTCCGGACTAAAGACCGGAGCTGTAAATGGCGTAGCTGATGCGACTTGAGCGAATATTAACGCCAATGTTTATGTGGGACAAATATCGAACCTCACAATGGCAGTTCTTGTGTCGTTGGAAAGTGATGCTGCTCCCTGCCCACCTTGCCATCATATTTCGTGGTCATTTTAAAAAGTTCGTAGCGGCCATCAGCGGCGAGCACGCGGCATTGATCGCGCAAAGCCTGCATTTGCGCGTCGGCAAGGGGCTCGAAGTTTACCGCGACCTTCAAATTCTGATCGAGCACTTCCATGCTGTCGATGCCGCTGATGGTGGTGGCGACGGGCAGGCTCATGGCATAGCGCAGGCCCTGCTCAGCCGTAATCACTCCGTGGCGAACGAATTCTCCGCTGCCCCCTAGGCTCTTCATTCCGAAAGCGGCGATCCCGCGACGTTGCGCTTCCGGCAGCACGTGAGTCTCAAAGCTTCGAAAGGTTGCGTCGCAGCAGTTGAGCGGCATCTGCACCGTATCGAAGGGAAAATCGTGCGACAACATCTTCAGATGGATATCAGGATCTTTGTGTCCAGTGAATCCGATAAAACGTACCTTGCCTTGCTGCTTCGCGGCCACGAGCGCTTCAGCCGCACCATTGGGTGCAAAAATCAGGTCGGGATCGTTATCGTAGACCACTTCGTGAATTTGCCATACATCGAGATGATCGGTTTGCAGCCGGCGCAAAGATTCCTCGAGCATCTTCATCGCGACTTTCTTATCGCGGCCATGGGTACAGACCTTGGTCATCACGATGGCCTTGTCCCGCTTTCCTTTCAGGGCCTTGCCGAGGCGCTCTTCGCTCAACCCGTCGTGGTATTCCCATGCATTATCAAAGAAAGTAACGCCGTAATCGAGGGCTTTGGCCACAATCTCATTGGCTGCCTGATCGGTTTCGGCGGAGCCGAGATGATATCCCCCTAGTCCCATAGCTGAAACTTGAACACCAGTCTTCCCTAACGGCTTCTTGGGAATGGTTCCCGACGGGACATCCTGCGATTGATCTGCCTTCGGCTGAGCCATGCTTCCTCCCCGGACGAGCGGTACCGTACTCAAAACTGCTGCACCCTTGATAAAACTGCGGCGGTTCCATTCCAGCTTCGAACTCATGCGTGCACTCCTAGAATTTTTTCTCCGGGAAAGGATGCCCGTTATTCATCACGGCGCCGAACATGTCCTGCACCTCGGATTGCTGGGTGTCGAGCGGAAAGCCGTGAGCCAGGCGCGACTCGGGGTTATCGAATTTGAGCGAGAGTTTATAAAGTTCGTAACGTCCGTCGGCTGCGTCCGGCTTGCAGCGTTCTCGCAACGCGTCCATTTCGGCGGCGCTCATCGGGGTAAAATTCTGCGCAATCTGCAGGTTTTGATGCAGCACTTCCAAACTATCCATTCCCGTGATCGTAGTTGCGACCGGCAGGCTCATGGCATACCGCAAAGCTTCTTCCGCCGTGATGGCGCCGTGCTTGATGGCATCGCCATGTCCATTCAAAGGTTTCATGCCCAGTGGGGCGATGCCGCGCTTGACGAGTTCTGGCAGTACTTGTTTTTCAAAGCTGCGAAAATTCGCGTCAAAGGCGTTCAGCGGCATTTGTACCGCATCGAACGGAAAACCTGTGTTCAGCATCGCGAGATGCACTTTGAGATTCTGGTGTCCGGTAAATCCGACGAAGCGCACCTTGCCGTCTTTCTTAGCTTTTGCCAGGGCCTCGGCGGCGCCGTTTTTTCGGATGAAAAGCTCCGCGTCGTTGTCAAAGGCCATGCCATGGACTTGCCACAGGTCGAGATGATCGGTTTGCAAGCGGCGCAACGACTCTTCCAGCATTTGCAACGCGAGACTGGCATCGCGCCCGTGGGGACAAGTTTTCGTCATCAGGAAAACTTTGTCGCGGCGGCCTTTCAGCCCCGCACCCATCCAGATTTCGGTTTTGCCGCGGCGATACTCCCAGCAGTTATCGAAGAAAGTTATGCCGCCGTCGACGGCCTGATGAACGATTTCGACTGCAGTTTTCTCATCGGGAGCTTCGCCAAGGTGGTGACCTCCGAAACCGAGAGCCGAAATTTTGGCGTCCGAGCGGCCAAACTTTCGCATGGGGATGGTTCCGCTGGAAGTCTGGGGCATGGGGTGTCCTCTTAATTCTAGAATTCCGAATGTGAATAATTGGTGCGTAGGATGCAGGTTCGCGGACGCAGGGTTGATGAGGAAATAGGCCTCGGTACGGCACCGCACAATACCGGGCCGCCCTTGAAATCATGCGCCGCCCCGATGGGGGATGCTCAGGCGGCTAACGTATCCGCCGAAACCAGAGATCGGTACAGATCGAGATAATCATCGATCATGCGCTTGGTGGTGAAGCGGTCGCGAGCGCGGGCATAGGCGCGATCGGCGTAGGCGTGGCGCATGGCGCGATCCGCGCTCAGTTTGCGAAGTGTCTCAGCCAGATGGCGCGCGTCATTGGTCCGGAAATACAAGGCAGAGTCTCCCCAAAACTCGCGGAAGGTCGGAATATCGTTGGCCACGATCGCGCAGCGGGAGAAGGCGGCCTCCAAGGGCGCGATGCCAAGCGGTTCATAGCGGGGTGTGGCGGCGTAAACGGCGGCCCGACTATAGAGAGCGCGCAACTGCGCGTCCGTCTGGGCGCCGCGGATGGCGACGCTACTCTGGTCGGTCGCGAGTTTAACGTCCGCGCGTATCGGAATGCGGGGCTGTGTCACAGTGTGTTCCGCGCCGACAATACACACCGGAAGCGGCTGGGGATGCTGGGTAAGAAGAAAAACCTGTTTACCGGCGTCCAGCAGGCGTCCCACGGAGAGGACCGAATCTTCTTTGCTGACGTAGGGATTGAAAAAAATGGGGTTGCGTCCGGGATAAATGATCGCCGCCCGGCGCGGACGCCGGTACGTCGAGATCAAGCTGTTGAGCATGCAGGCCGACGGCGCGACCACGGCATCCGCAGCCGCAATACCGCGAACGATGGTTTCGTAATACCATTTCAGCCAGTTCGTCGGGCGCGGCATGCAGCCCTCCACCGCCTCAGTCCAACTGATCAGGTCTCCGTTTGCCATCACGACGCGGGGGATATCCACGGCGAGATCGCCATGACAAAACTGGTGGACGTGCAGCAGATCGGGATTGACTTCGCGAACCAGGTTGCAAAGAAATTCTGAAGATTCGGCGAGATCGTTCGGAGCATCGTCCATCCACTCCAGGCGAAAAGCGGTGGGCCGGTACTCGAGGCCGTGCAAAAGGTCCATCCATGCGGTTTGGTCGGGCAGAGGGATCTCGCCGAAGGTCACCAGTGTAACGCGGACACCGCGTGTGACCAGACCTGTGACCAGTTCACGGGTATAGCTCCATGAGCCAGACATGATGTCGGCGGTGACCAGTACGTGCAACGGACCCTCCTTTGTGCGCGGATGCCGCTGCAGGCGCGGCATGCAAACTTGGATGCTGGCCTATTCTAGTGCGAAGGCGGCGAACAGTGAACAATTTTTTCGAGGGCCCAGGCATCTGCAATTTTTTGCATGCTGGTTCGCGAGAAAAGCCAGGGGGCGAGGACCGGCCTTATCCAAACCATTGGAAATGTTTCCAGAACTCGGGCCAGGGCTGCAGTAGATTGTGGCAGAGAAAAATATCTGGATGGTCGCGGCTCTCTTCGTTCACCACGCCGTATGGATTCCCATTGTGCGCCACTAAGTCACAGCGTTCGAAGTGATCTTTGAGAAAGTCGTCATCCAGCCCAATCGCGATTAGCGTTTGCGGCTGGGATTGGGGATAAGATCGATACCAGGCCGAGTTGGTTCCACTGATTGCCTGAGGCAAGCCGTAGCGGGATCCCAACAGATCAATGGCTCCCGCCTCGCCGTAGTTTCCAACTATGATTCCGGTGCCGGCTTGTTCGCGCGCGGGAATCGAGTTATAAACCTGCGACACAGCCGCGACCAGATCAGGCCAGCCGATTTCTTCCCTGAAGTTGTCTTGAAGTTTGCCGGTCATATTCCAGAGAGCGGAATTGATTGGCGCTATTGGTGTGAATAGAGCGAAGGACAGAACCGCGCTGGCCGCCACCAAGAACCAGGTCACGCCTCGAATCGCCACGGCCCAGGTTCGGTTGCGAGCGGCAATCCACCGCTCCCACACCACGCTGCCCGCGGCCAGCAGGACGGGATACAACGGGCCAAGATAGTAGGAGCGCCCCTGCGCTACCAGGAACTGCAGGAAAGTTAGAACGAACATCCAGCCAAGCAGGCGGTACTTGTGTTCGCGAGCGCTGAAGAAGAACCACAGCCCCATGAACACCAGAGGCGACAGCAATGCGCTTACGCAAACATACAACTGCTCGGGCAGAAAGCCGCGGGCGCGCCCCTGCCCCACATCGCGGGCGTGGATGTGGCGGAGCATGTCGAGTGAGATGAAGTGGTGCTGAATCTGCCAGATCAAGTTCGGCAGGAAGATCAGCAGGGAGAGCGCCACCCCGGTCCAGAGCCACGGGCTGAACAACTGGCTGCGAATTTTCTTTTCGAACGTCCCGCTCACGAGCAACCCACCTACCAGACCGCTGACGAAAAATGCCATGGTGTATTTCGTCATCATGCCCAGGCCGATGGCGCCGCCGATCGGAAGCCACCAGCGCAGGTCTTCTGTATTGATCAGGCGCAGCAGGAGATAGGTGAGCAGAACTCCCCATAGATAGTCGAACGAAACATATTGCAGGACGGTAGTCTGAATGGTGACGATGGGAATGACGGCGACGGTGATCGCAGCCAAGACCTGAGAGCGGCGGGAGCCGCCGAGTTCGCGTGCCATCAGCCCGGAAAGAACCACGGTTACGGCCAGAGCCAGGATGGGCAGAAGGCGGATTCCGAGGGTGGAGATTCCGAACAGGCTTAGAGCTAAACGGCCGGCAGCAGGGGTCACCGGCGGATAGGCAACAAATCCCCAATCGAGGTGCCTCGCGTCATCGAGCGTGGCGAGTTCGTCGCGGTGGAACCCGTAGGGCCGGCTGGTGGCGAGGTGCAGAAGCACAAAAACGGCGGCCAGCGCTATGAGAAGGATGACGTCCGAGCGTCTCGTGGCAGGCATTTCCATGACAGACATTTTCATGACAGACATTGGCTTCATATTCTGCCATATACGGTATTTCTGGATAGCAAGTTCCGGGGAGGAGAAAATGGAGTGATACTCAGGGTGTCGTAAGCCAGAAGATTCGCCTTAAAGTCAGGGAATCGACAGATCAGTCTGCGCCCAGCCGGAGCCGCATGTCACGGGCGAGCGTATCGATCATGCGGATTTTCTCCGCGGCGGGAGCGGGAACTTCGGGGATGGCCATCGCGAGTTCGCAGGAGATCAGCATGGCGGTGAGAGATTCGCAGACCTCGCCGCGAATTTGTTGTTCGACGGAGCGGCGGGCCTGGGTTTCTTCGCGTTTGCGACGGTGCAGCGCAGAACGGACCTCGCGCAAAAGCCGCTCCATACCGCTGACTGCAAAGTTCAGGTAAACGGGGAAGGCTGTGCCCAGATGTTCGAGCACCTGGTCACCTTCCGCCGGTTCGTTTTCTAAGAGGAATTGATCGAGAACGACGGCGGTGTAGTTTTGTTCGCGTAAACGGGAAAAAGCTTCGGCAAGATTCTGCGCCCAATGGGTTTCTTCGCCGGTGGCTTCTTTCAAAGTGGCGGCGCACTCTAGGCCGCGGGCTGACGGGGTGATAAGTAGGATCATGGGCTTTCCATAGCACGCGAGGCACCACAGTCGCCGAAGTTGAAAACACAAGACTTAGAGGGGTGAATCTGAAGATGTGGTTCCCATCGCGGCACGTGCTGGTTCCAAATTGATCGTTCCAAATAGATTGAACAACTTCAAATCTGCGACGAACCCGAGCCTAAAGGTGATTTCCAACAATGAGGGCACGCCTTCAGGCGTGCCCTCCTACAATCCTTCAGCTCTGGGTGGCGTAGTCTTTCAGTTTGCGATAGAGCGTCGTTTTGCCGATCCCGAGTAGACGCGCGGCCTGCAACTTGTCGCCATTCAACTCCGCGATCGCGTTCAGAATCGTCTGCCGCTCTAATTCCGCCATGGGAACGATGCCGTGCTGGCTGTGCCCATTTCCATTCGCCGGAAGCGGGACATGCGCGCCAGCCACGGCGGGCGGCAGGTCCGTTACGTGAATCAGCGGTCCGCTGGTAAAGGCGAACGTTCGCTCCAGGCAATTTTCCAGTTCGCGTACATTGCCCGGCCAGTCATAGGCCAACATCGCTTTCATGGCTTCATCGGTAAGGACTTTTTCCTGACCGGAAGCCCGAGAAGTGCGCTCCGCGAAATGGGCAATCAGCAGAGGGATATCCTCGCGTCGCTCCCGCAGCGCCGGAATCCGCAAACTCAACACATTCAGCCGGAAATACAAATCACGGCGGAATGCTCCCTCCGTCACCGCCTGCTCTAGAAGCCGGTTGGTAGCGGCGAGGATGCGGACGTTGATAGCAATACGGCGAGTACTGCCCACCGGCCGGATTTCCTTTTCCTGAATAGCCCGGAGTAGTTTTGCCTGCAGATCGATGGGAAGCTCTCCCACTTCATCAAGGAACACAGTTCCGCCCTCGGCGATGGCCAGTAATCCGTCCTTGGCCTGATTGGCGCCGGTGAATGCACCTTTGACGTAGCCGAACAATTCGCTCTCGATGAGAGTCGGCACCAGTGAGCCACAATCGACTGGGATGAAGGGCTTGTCATGAAACGGTCCGGAGTAGTGAATCGAACGCGCAACCATTTCCTTGCCCGTCCCGCTCTCGCCCAGAATCAATACCGGATGCGAGCTATTGGCGGCCTTGGCAATGATGCGGTAAAGCTTTTCCATCTCCGGGGAGCGGCCGATGATGCCGCCGTAGCCTTGTTTGGACTTCAGCTTTTCGCGCAACATGCGGTTCTCGGTTTTCAGCTTGAGATGATTCGAAACCCGCTCCAGCAGGAGCTTCAGTTCGTCCAGGCTGAAGGGTTTGGTGACGTATTCATAGGCGCCATTTTTCATGGCCTGCACGGCCGACTGTACCGTGCCGCAGCCGGTCACGACGATCACCAGGGCTTCGGGGCGAACCTCCTTGATGTGGCGCAGAGCCTCCAATCCGCTGGCGCCGGGTAAGCGCAGATCGAGCAGAATCGCGTCAATACTTTGGTTCTGAAGAATGCGATACGCATGTTCGGCGGAATCGGCCACGTGCGCCATGAAGCCCAGGGAAAGCGCGACTTCACGGCAGGCGTCGCGGATCGATCGTTCGTCGTCGATGATAAGCAGGTTCAAAAAGTTGGCGGCCAGAATTTGCGGAGGAGCGATGGCGTGACTTACTGCTACAGACGTCATATGAGTGATTCCTTCTTGTTTTGATGAGGTGCCGTTGGGGAGGCGGTTGAATCTGGGATGGATCGGTTGATGGAGTCGGTAGAGGCGGATCCGGGAACTCGGGGCAGCAGGATCATCACCCGTGTGCCGCGGCCGGATTCGCTGTCGAAGTGAATGAGTCCGCGGTTTGTGGTCACGATGCTGCGCACTGAAGTCAATCCCAAACCCGTGCCTTTTCCGGCATTCTTGGTAGTGAAAAATGGTTCGAACAGGTGCTGGCGGGTCCGCGCGTCCATGCCTTGGCCGTTGTCGGTGACTACGAGCAAGACACAGGGAAAAACTGGAGGATCCGATTGCGGGCTCGTCCCGGCCACGGGCTGGAACCGGCAGTTGCTGGTCTCAATCGTGATTCGGCCGCCCTTGGGCAGCGCGTCGCGAGAATTAAGGACCAGGTTCAGAAGAATCTGCTGCGCTTGCGATGGATCGATCTCTACCGCGCCCAGTTCGGGATCAAGCCTGAGCTCAAGCGCGATGTTTTCTCCAATCAGGCGAACCAGCAAATCTCGCATCCCCGCGGCAACTTCATTCAGGGAAATCGGGCGCGCGGGCGAGTTTTGCGGCCGGGAGAAAACCAGCAACTGCCGAATCAGTCCGCTGGCTTGCACGGTGGCGGATCGAATTTCATCTGCGTACCGGCGCCGGCGGTCCCGCGCATCCAGACTGGTTAGCAACAGGTCGCAATAGAGCATGACGCCGGTCAACACATTATTGAAGTCATGGACGACGCCACCGGCCAGCCGGCCAATCGCAACCCAACGCTCGGCTTGCAACAGGGTTTCCGCTGGTTGGGCCGCTTCGTTCGGAAGCTCGGCAATGAGCAGCGCGTGAGCATTATCCTCGGCAAGACAACGTTCACGCCACAGAGTCCACTTAATTCCGATTGGCTGATCGTTTTCCAGGCCATCGTTTCCCAGGCCATCGTTTTCCTGGTCATCGTTTCCCTGGTCATCGATTCCCTGACCTTCGTTTTCCTGGCCATCGTTTTCCGCATCCGTGCTTGCCTGGTCCTTGCTTCCGTGGTTTTTCCATCCTTGGTTTTTACGCCCGAAGATGGAATCGATCTTGAAATACTTGCGCCGACTGGCAAAAAGTTCGCACAACATTATGTCGGTATTCTTGCGTTCCTCCGGAGCGATCAAGTCCGAGAGATGCAAAGACCGAGGCTTCGACCGGATGTTCGAAAACGTGCTATCCCAGATCTGCCGGAAGGCGAGGTTCATTTCCACGATCACTCCCTCGGAACTGACCCGTGCCGCCGCATAGGGAGCGTGTTCGAAAATGGCACCAAAATTTGTTTCGGTGCCATGCCCGGCGGAAATTCCAGGCCACGGAAAAGGAGTCGCGGTGTTCATACAGATAATGTCGCTCGGGAGCGTTCCCGAAAGGAAGTCTGCAGATGCCAGCTGATACCTTGGTGCTCCCAAAATGGGATTGTCGCCTTCGCCATCAATCTCCCCTATGCCTTGTTCGCTCACTGTAGGGGTGTGGAGCTTCCCGTGCGAAGGGCAGATATCACTCAGATCGGGAAGTGGCCTGTGGATAACGGGAAATATGTCTTAGTTTGTGCAGTTTAGGGAAAATAATAAAACCAAATAAACGGCGAGATCGCGCCTCATGGGTCCTGAAAAGGAACTCTTTTCATCTACGCGAAGCAGCTGATTGCAATGCGGGGGCGGAGTTCGTCGCGCTAAGCGTAACGGGAGATTCCAGGCGGAATGTCAAATAACGGCCCTTCTGAACTCCTATTCCCTGTGAGGGATGGAAGGTTCCGCGCGCATACAAGCTGGAGGTCTGAAGTGCCAGCTGCCGGCCTCCGATGCTGATCGAACTCAGGGTTAGGCGGATATACCCAGCGCCCGCAGCGCGCCCGGAATCGTCCTCCAGAGAGCGCGCCGATTCGACGCGCCCCGTAACCGAGGTATCGCGTGGCACTAAAATGTCACCCTCTATCGTCACCGGACCCGTGACCGTTGCGGCAAATGTATCCCCCGGGCGGACCTTCGCGGCGGAAAATGACTCGTCCAGACGCACCGTAAACAAGGTTCCAGCGGGCAAAACTCTGTCCTGTGAATCGGGATGGAAAGGCAAACTTGAAGCCCGTTTCGCATCGGTGACGGCAGGCGGTGACGTGCCACCACCTTCCTGGCCAGCGACTGAATCCGAATGGAAGGGCAAAATCTGTGGGCTCGAAGACGGAGCGGTGGCTTGGACCGGCCCGGAGCGAACACATCCAAGGCTGATGCTGAGGCAAATGCTGATGCTAATGCTTAAGACAATTGCGAGAAAAAAAGCTGCCGGGGCAAACCGCGGTCCCGAGTTTCTTCGAAATTCTGACATCCCAAGCATCGTCACGCCGTTTGCCGCCCAGAGGAAGTGGCAAGTGAAGTACCAGACGAGGCCAGCAGAATCAAACCCATACGACTTCCATAAGGATTGATCCGTGTAGAACTTGCACACCCACCAGAACTTTGACCCGACAGGAATGCCGCAAAAGAAAATCGCGGAGGACGCTGGCGTCCTCCGCGATAACTTTACTATCGACCGATCTTACGGCTTTTTCGGAGCTGGCTTCTTTTTCGGAGCCGGCTTCGTCGTTTTCTTCATTTCACTTTCCCTGCCGCCGATCAGCGTCAGAGAGTCCGTGGTATTGAAGGGGAACACGTGAACTGAAGTTTGGCCGGTCGTGCTCAACGTGACATCAACCCGGCGATTGCTCGCCATTCTGATAGTCACTAAGTTCTTCAGGATCCTCTGCCGCTCTTTTGGAGTCAGTTCGGGATTGGCCTCCACTTCAGCCGTCACTTGCTCATCGGTCAGGTTTTCATCCTTACCGTAAGCCTTAGTGTCGACGTGGTCCACTGGAATGCCCTGTTCCGCCAGGAAGCTCTTTACACGATCAACACGACGTTGGGTCAGCGCCATATTGTATTCCTCGGAACCACGATGATCGGCGTGGCCACCGAGAATCAAGTGCGCATCCGGCTTGCTCTGGAGATACTGCTTGAAGTCCGTAGCGATGGCGAGCAACGTCTTCTGTTGGCTGAGCAAGAGTCCGCTCTTGGGCTTCGACGGAAGCGGCGAGTTGGTTACGAAGTAAATGCTGTGCAATGCGAGCCGAGCTTCCAGAGCGACAATTTCCGGATTCGGCGGAGGCGGAGGTGGATTCTCTACCATCACCTGCGTGCTCGCTTGGGAGCTAAGACCGCGCGAGTCGGTACAAGAAGCCCCGATCGTGATAGAACCCGGGGCCGCTCCAGCGGTGCTGAGGGTTGCGGAAGTGCCCGTGCCGGAAACCGTTCCGCCGCTGGCGGTCCAGGATGCGACTGTGACTGGAACACCATCTGGGCTGGTGCAGTTTGCCGACAGGTTTACCGTCCCACCTGCTGGCAGACTGGTTGGACTTGCAGAAAGTGAAACCGTGGGAGGATTCTTCGGCGGCAAAGGCTTCACGGTGAAGCTGGCCGTGCAGCTCGCTTCATTATTTTTCTTCTCTCGGGCGTCGGTTACACGGGCGGTGATTGTGTAACTGCCTGGCGCCAAGTTATTCGTATCGATCTGTGCCGTGGTGTCTTTCCCAGTGACTTGGCCACCGTTTCCGGACCAGGCATATGCCACCGTGTGCTTGGGATTGAAGTTGCTCGCAGTAACTGTCGCCGTGATCGGCTCGCCGACCATGACTTCACCGGGCTGAACCGAACACTTGGCGGCGGCAGCAACCGGCTCCGCCCCTCCCCAACTGAAGACCAGGCCTGTGCGCAGCCGCACGCCCTCGAAGCTGGGACGTCGCAGATCGGGAAATTGCGCGTCCGCAAAATCGGCGTAGTTGTGCCGATCCCATACATAATCGGCTTCGAAAAGCCGCCAGGCAAACCCCTTGTGAATGGGAATATCCATGCCCCCGCCGAGAATCGCGCCAATTCCGTTGCCCGGTGTCAAACCACCGACATTCAGGCGGTTATAGCTAACCAAAGCGTGGAGGAAATAATTCCCCGTCTCGGTACGCACCATAAAGCGCGGACCCACGGAGACGGTGGTTTCGTAATTGTCGCTTCCCCAGTTGTGGCCGAGGTCGAACTCGGCACCCCAATGCGCGTCGAAATTGTAGGTAACGGCGCTGCCAAAACCCTTGGCCATATCGGGCACTTTGTAAACTCCAGGATTGGCGGGATCGCCAAAGGGAGCGGGCACGTTTCCGCCGGGATGAATCCATTGGTAGCCCACGAACAAATCCCATTTAGGATTCGAATCGCTCTGCGCGAAGGCGGGACTCGAAATCAGAGATGCTGCGAGAACCAGCGATAGGCAAACCACGAAACTGCCTACATTGAATCTAGAACGATGTGCCATTCAGTCCTCCAAAAAAGTAAGCGCTCTGCATGCGCGCCTTTTACCGGGTTCGCGTTTCGAAACAGCGCAAAACCGAACTGCCTTGCAGATGGGCCTGTACTTGGAGTCGCAATTCTAACTCACAATAACGAGCTAAGTCCAAATTATGTCAGTATTTTGCGATATAAAATGTGCCTTATTGCTCAATATCCGCGACCCAACACGACCAGAGGCGCGGCCCAGGAGGGGTGCAATGGGGCCTGCAAATCAGGCATCGAGGGACCTTCAACACCTTGCCCCCTACGAATCTGCCGAGTATCGTTGTACTCTTGGTGAGGATTACGAGAGGTTGCCCGGCCACAAGACCGGACCTGGTAAGAACTCAGGGATGAGCCACGAAAAGGTACTGATCGTCGAAGACGAAGAGAACGAACGCACCGGCCTGTCTGAGCTGGTTTCCTCCTGGGGATACCGGGCCGAGACCGCCCGCGATGGCGTGGAGGGACTGGAAAAAGCCGCCCATTGGAATCCCTCCATTGTAGTGAGCGATCTTAAAATGCCGCGCATGGGCGGCCTCGAATTACTCGAGAGGCTGGCCGAGCGATCCGAGCCCATGGCCGTGATCATGGTCACCGCGCAAGGCACAATCGATAGCGCGGTGCAGGCCATGCGCATGGGCGCGTATGACTACATCACCAAACCGATCGACACCGGCCGCTTGCGAACGATTTTGCAAAACGCATCGACACTGGTGGGTTCGCGTCCGGAACTGGAGACCGCGCGTCGAAAACTGCGCGACTCCGGCGCTCTTGGCCAACTTCGCGGCGCCTCGCGCAAGATGCAGGAGATCTTCCGGCTCATCGAATTGGTTGCGCCAAGCACCGCGTCGGTTTTGATTACCGGAGCCAGCGGTACGGGAAAGGAGTTGGTGGCTCGCACCATTCATCAGCTGAGTCCGCGGCGCGACCGGCCGTTTGTAGCCATCAATTGCGCCGCGATTCCGGAAACGCTGATCGAAAGCGAAATCTTCGGGCATGAAAAAGGCGCGTTCACCGGCGCTTCGGAGCGCCGCACCGGCTGCTTCGAACTGGCCGAAGGCGGCACCATCCTCCTGGATGAAATTGGAGAAATGCCGGTTGGAACGCAGGCCAAACTGCTGCGCGTGCTGGAAGACCACAAATTGCGCCGCTTAGGCAGCAAAGTCGAAACGTCCGTGGACGTGCGCGTCCTCGCCGCTACCAACAAAGTTCCGGACGACGCCGTAGCCAGCGGCGAACTGCGCAGCGACCTCTATTACCGGCTCAACGTATTCAATATTCACATGCCTCCGCTGCGGGAGCATAAAGAAGACATTCCGGATCTGGTGCAACTTCTTCTCAGCGAAATGAGCGCGAAGCACTCGCGCAAAGTCGCTGCCGTGAGCGAAGCTGTGATCAACCAGTTCACCAATTATTCCTGGCCGGGCAATGTCCGCGAACTGCGAAATACCATTGAACGCGCCATCATCGTATGCGACAGCGGAATGATCGAGACCAAGCACTTGCCTCCTGGATTCGGCCAAGCGCCCATGCGCACCGCCGCCAACGATCCCGATGCCGTACGCCTCGGCGTAGGGACAACCGTGGGCGAAGCGGAGAAAATGCTTATCCTCAAGACCCTGGAATCGACGGGCAACAACAAGACAAAAGCCGCGGAAATCCTCGGTATCAGCCTGAAAACTTTGCACAACAAATTGAAAGAATACGGAGGAAGCTCTCAGGATGCGGCGGCCGAGAAGGAGGAGGGCCAACAGTGATCAGTGGCCAGTGGTCAGTGAGCAGTAAAACTCTTTCATTTCGTCATGCCATGTCCGCCTTGCGCTTCAACTGGCCACTGATCACGGCCCACTGACCACTGTTTTTAAACTGACCACTGCATTCGTATGCGCCGCAAAACCATCATCGTGCTGGCTATTACCCTTCTGGTGACGGTGATGGCGGCTGCGTTCTCTTATCTCTACATCTCGGAGATTCTCGCCGATCAAATCAACGAAGCCTATGAAGGCGCGGATCGCCTCACCAAGCAACTGGCTTATTCCGCCGGAGCGGACCTGCCGGATTTAAGCAGCACGCGCGTCGATACCAACAATCCTGAGGCGGTGCGCAGGGCCCTCGCCGAGTATCTGCCCATGGATACGATTCTTCTGAATGGCCTGCAATCGGATCGCGATTATTGGCCTTATATTTACGATGTCTCGATCGTTGATGCCAATGGAAAAGTCTTGCTTCACACCAATCCCCAGTCGGTCGGCAAACAAGCTGTGCAACGGCCGGATTTCATCGTCGTTAAGAAGGCGAAATCCCGCAAGCAACTCCGCATCGTTTATAACCCGGCAACGGTTTATGACGTAAGTTCTCCGCTGCTGTTGAACGGATTGCCCTTTGGCAGCATCCGAATCGGCGTTTCTACACTTTTCTTGCGCAGCGAAATTGAGCCGCGCCTGCTGCGCGCGGTTTATTTTTCCATCGCCTCCATCTTCGCTTCACTGCTGCTCGCCGCCGGCGTTTCGAATCTCGCTCTCGGGCCGCTGAAGGAAATCAGCCGCAATCTCGATAGCGTGAGTTCCGGCGCAACCGATCTTTCGGGCGACGAATCCGAGCACGACGAACTTGGACTGGTCACATTGAAGATCGCCAATCTCGGACGGCAGATGCGCGACAGCCGGGAAATTTTCTCCGCCTTAAAAGATAACGTCGATCAGCTCATGTCGAAATTGCAGGATGGCCTGATGCTGTTCACGCGCGATTCCCGCGTGGTGCTGGTAAGCGCTCCGGTAGAGCGCTTTCTGGGCATACCTCGAGGAGAACTGCTGGGCCGGGCGGTTAAAGATGTGTTCTTCGGCGACTCCGCCCTCGGCTCCGCCGTGCGCGAAGCTTTTGAGCGCAGGCGTCCACTCTCCGGCGAGTTTATTGCCGCTGCCGGGCGGCATGTGCAAGTTTCTTTGGACTTTGTGCATGAACATGAAAAAGATACGCAGATCGGCGCGCTTCTGATTATGCGCGATGCGGAATCCGTGCGCCGTATCGGAGACGAAATTGAAATGTCCCGCCGCCTTTCGGCCAGCGGACGTGTCACTGGCGGCGTGGCCCACGAAGTAAAAAATCCCATCAATGCCATCGTGCTTCATCTGCAACTTCTGCAGAACAAACTGTCACTGCTCGATCCCGATACGCGCCGCCACATGGATATTATCGGCAGCGAAATTCATCGCCTCGACCGTGTCGTGCAAACTCTTGTCGACTTCATGCGCGCCCGCGAGTTGCACCTTGAGGAGATCGACTTCCGCGATTTGCTCGACGAAGTCGCCGGACTTGCCGCCCCTGATGCCGAACAACACGGCGTAACTGTCGCTCGCGACATATCGGACGCGCCGCTGCCGGTTAAGGCGGATCTCGACTTCATCAAACAGGCGCTGCTCAATGTCGTCATCAATGGAATTCAAGCCATGCCGCAGGGAGGTGTGCTAACAATTTCCGCACACCGCGAAGAAAATTTTGCCATCGCCGAAATTCGTGACCAGGGCATGGGTATTCCTCAGGATGTGCAGGACAAGATTTTTGAGCTTTATTTCACCACTAAGAAAGATGGCAATGGCATTGGGTTAGCGCAAACCTATCAGATCATGCAGTGGCATTACGGCTCGGTCGAATTCAATTCCGTGGAGGGAGCGGGAACGACGTTCCGTTTTCGTCTGCCACTTTCGGCTTCCGCTCTCGATTCCGAACCTGAAACTGCAGCACACTCGGAAATGTAATACTTACAACCGAATTCGGAAGCGGCGTACGATGTGAACAGTATTTTTACTAAGAAATTGAAATGAATCGGGCCACCATTTTCGGACTACTCCTGTTGAGTTTTGGTTGCATCGCCTGCGGCGCGCAGAGTACGGCGCAGGCCTCAGCGGGCACTAATCTGCCGGGGGAGCAGACCCAGAGCAATACTCCGGCCCCAGCGGCGCAAACCCAGCCTGCGCCCAGCCCTCCAGTGAATCAAGCTGCGCCCGCGGCCAACCAGTCTCCCGCCGCGAAGAAGAGCCA